>OLFW01001022.1_pt1 | contig 18937 bp, 17 predicted proteins | sample 1605351 | NCBI WGS metagenome assembly OLFW01 (sample SAMEA3888918, study PRJEB22519) | human gut metagenome | biome: human gut; feature: human-associated habitat; material: faeces | place: Denmark | collected 2010 | reverse complement strand
AGTGACTAGAGACTAGTGACTAGTGACGGGGTGTGAAAAAGCATTTTTTCACACCCCCTTATTTTTTTGACATTCTCTGCAAATTCCCAAAAACAGTGTCTGGTGATGGTGGATGAGGAAACCGGTCTTTTGGGCCACGTCCCGGTCCAGGTGATGGTGATAGGCGTAGTCCAGGTTCATCACCTTTCCGCAGCATTCACAGCGGAAATGGGCATGGGGGCGGGTATCCACATCATATCGCATGGCCCCGTCACCCACATCCACCGTCTGGAGCAGGCCCTGCCTGCAGAAAAAGTTCAGAGCCTGGTATATGGTGGCGAAACTCAGGGTGGGCATCCGGGCCTTGACCCTTTCGTAGATCTCCGTGGCTGTAGGATGTTCTTCCGCACCGGAAAATGCTCCGTAGACTTCCAGGCGCTGGGGGGTGATCTTCATGCCCCGTTCTTTCAGGAGCCGGGTCAATTCTTGTGGAGTCAGCATGGCGGGCCTCCTTATCAGTACTGAAAATTGTGGTTTATAATATTGAAGACATTTTAATAATAACTTTTAAAATATAAAATGTCAATGAACTTCCGTGGCTTTTCCATCAATTCCGGCAGCTATAGCCAAATGGGGATTCCTGTTCGCTTTTTGCTTGTGCTACAATAATAAGATACTGTAGGGGAGTGTGATGGCAATGGCCAATGGACAGGAAAAAGAAATCAAATTGACTTCCACGAAGGCAGCCCGGAAAAAATTCTTCCAGCTGCCCCTGGTGAAGGAGAAAATCCTGGCGGGCAGCCCGCATACCCTGAAGCTGTGGAACCAGTATCTGGATACCCGGGATCGGAAACTGTCCCGGACGGGGATGGCCTACCGGATCCGCCGGACCAACGGAAAGGCCTTCGAGGCCACCATCAAGAGCCGGGGCGAGACGGTGAACGGGTTCTCCCGGCGGGCGGAGTATACGGTGCCTCTGGAACAGGCAAAGCCGGTGCTCCAGGGCTTTGCGCCCCAGGTGGATCAGAAACTCCAGACCCTGCTCCAGGAGGATGAGCTGCTGCCGCTGTGTACCGTGGAATTCACCCGGAAGGTGGCCCTGCTGCAGATATCCGCAGTGACAGTGGTGGAAGCCGCTGTGGATACGGGGACCATCAGGGCAGGGGGCAAAGAAGCTCTGATCGGGGAAATCGAACTGGAATTGAAGAAGGGCCAGGAACGGGAATTGCTGCGCTTTACGGCAGAACTGGCCCAGGCAATCCCCCTGCTGCCGGAGGAACGGAGCAAATTCAGCCGGGGGCTGGCTCTGCTGGACGGGGAAACACCCAAAGCAAAGAAAAAAATGGCCGCTCCTGCCTGGACGGAGGATACGGATCCGTTGGGCCTGTGGCGCAGTCTGGCCCGGAAGGCTGCCGGGACGGCTCTGGATCTGCTGGTCCCCCGGATGGATGAGGCATTCGATGCCCAGGGGATGCTGGCCACCCTGCGGCAGCTGGGAGGCCTGTGGCTGGTGGGGCAGGACTTCCTTTCCCGGAATACCTGGAAAAAAGGAAAGGACCTGCTGGCAGGTCTGGAGGAACAGCTGGAACCTATGGCCTGCCTGACGGGGCTTTCCGATGCCAAGGCCAAACCCTTCCCGGAGGAGTTGCTGTCCCTGGAGCCGGGCCGGAAGTGGCTGGAGGATCGGTGGGTGGCCGCCGCCCAGAAAGCGGCGGAGGCCTGTGGAAAAGAAGTGCGGGCCTCCCTGTGGCAGCTGCTGTATCTGTGTACCCTGGCTCATAAAAAGACAGAAGTTCCTGCCCTGGGTGTTTTGCTGCAGCGGCAGTGGAATGCCTGGCAGCAGGAGGAGCAGCTGCTGGCGGATGCAGGAAATCCGGATCCCTGGGAGAGGAAAGACCAGATGGAGAAACTGGAAGGACTGCTGGCCCTGACCCGGGGCCTGGGGGAGAAACGGCTGCAGAAACGGGGCCGGGCCTATGAGAATCAGTGGTGGAAGCACTGCCTCAGCTATGCCCGGACCGGAGCCCTGGAAGAAGGAGCGGAACAGGTGGAGGACCGGGAATTGAGCCTATCCCTGGCAGCCCTGTGCGGCCAGGAGGGACTGCGTACAGAAAAGCACCGGTCACGGGCCTGGGAAGCGGGGAAAGACTTTTTTAAGGAAGTGGCCAGACACAAGGAATGGTCCTGTCTCTGAAAAAAATCCAAAGAAAAAGTCAAAAAATCGAAAATACTATTTGACTTTTTGACTTTTAACGTGTAGAATAAGACCCGGGAAGTGGAAAAGGCTTCCCGGGCCTTGTTGTCATGGGCCCTGAAAAGAAGCAATGGTATCCATTTGATAGGGAAATGGATTTGGAGGTGTTTGTTATGCAGGCAGAACGCTTGAGTGATGAAGTGAGAAGTTTGTTGGAAGCTGCCCAGCAGCAAGCCGTCATGAATTATAACCCCGAACTGACCACGGTCCATCTGCTGTCCGCTATGTGCGGCCAGCCGGACGGGTTCTTCAAGTTTGTACTGAAGAGCCTGAACGTGGATGAGAACCAGTTCAGCCGGGAAGTGGATCATCTGATCAAACAGATGCCCTCGGTGAAGGGTACGGACCAGCTGAGCATGAGCACAGGCATGGCCCGGGTGTTCGCTCTGGCGGAAAAGGCCGCCGGGCAGAACCAGGTGACGGCCTCCCATCTGCTGGCTGCCCTGTGTGAGGACGGGGATACGGAAGTGGTGAACCTGTGCAGGAAGTATGGAATCACCCGCAGTGCCATCCGCGGCCTCATCGATAAATACGAAAACAACGGGGATGCGGACGAGAACCGCAAGACCCTGGAAAAATTCGGCCAGGACCTGACCCGGAAAGCCAGAGAGGGCAAACTGGATCCGGTGATCGGCCGTGATGATGAAATCCGTCGGACCATCGAGATCCTGTCCCGTCGGAAAAAGAATAACCCGGTACTGATCGGTGAACCCGGTGTGGGCAAGACGGCCATCGTGGAAGGCCTGGCCCGCCGGATCGTGGCCGGTGATGTACCGGAATCCCTGAAGAACAAGACCCTGTATGCCCTGGACCTGGCTTCTCTGGTGGCCGGTGCCAAGTACAGAGGGGAATTTGAAGAACGGTTGAAGAAAGTCCTGAAGATCGTGTCCGATTCCGCCGGTCAGATCATCATGTTCATCGATGAACTGCACACGGTGGTGGGCGCCGGTGCCTCGGAAGGCTCCATGGATGCCGGGAATATCCTGAAACCCATGCTGGCCAGAGGGGAACTGCGCTGCATTGGTGCCACGACCCTGAAGGAATACCGGAAATACATTGAAAAGGATTCTGCCCTGGAGCGTCGTTTCCAGCCCGTGCTGGTGAAGGAACCCAGCGTGGAGGATACCATCTCCATCCTGAGAGGCCTGAAGGAACGGTACGAGGTCCATCATGGCGTACGGATCAAGGATTCGGCTCTGGTGGCTGCTGCTACTTTGTCCAACCGGTACATCAATGACCGGTTCCTGCCGGATAAGGCCATCGACCTGGTGGATGAAGCTGCTGCCCGGCTGCGGGTGGAAATCGACTCCATGCCCACGGAACTGGATGAAAGCCGCCGTCGGATGTTGCAGCTGCAGATCGAGGAACAGGCCCTGAGCAAGGAAGACGATGAGGCTTCCAAGGCCCGTCTGGAAAAGATCAAGGAAGAACTGACCACGCTGAAGGCCGAGAACGATAAGCTCATGGCCCAGTGGAAGGAAGAAAAGGGTGGCATTGCCAAAGTCCGTCAGGTGAAGAAGGAAATCGACAATGTAAAGAAAGAGATGGAAGAGGCCGAACGGACCTACGACCTGAACAAGCTGGCAGAACTGAAGTACGGCAAGCTGCCGGAACTGCAGAAACAGCTGACTGCCCTGGAGAAGGCTGAGCAGTCTGACAAGCACCTGCTGAAGGAAGAAGTGGACGAGGATGATATCGCCAAGGTGGTCAGCACCTGGACGGGCATCCCTGTGAACCGTCTGATGGAAGGCGAAAAGAAGAAACTGGCTCACCTGCCGGAGATCCTCCACAAGAGAGTCATCGGTCAGGATGAAGCCGTGGAAGCGGTCAGCGAGGCTGTCATCCGGGCCCGTGCCGGCATCAAGGATCCCAACAAACCCATCGGCTCCTTCATTTTCCTGGGGCCTACGGGCGTGGGCAAGACCGAACTGGCCAAAGCCCTAGCCGAAGTGCTGTTCAATGATGAAAAGAGCATCATCCGGATCGATATGAGTGAATACATGGAGAAACATACGGTTTCCCGTCTGATCGGTGCGCCTCCCGGCTATGTAGGGTATGAAGAAGGCGGCCAGCTGACGGAGGCTGTACGGCGCCATCCGTATTCTGTGATCCTGTTCGATGAAATCGAAAAGGCCCACCCGGATGTGTTCAACGTGCTGCTGCAGGTGCTGGACGATGGCCGTCTCACCGATGGCCAGGGCCGGATGGTGGACTTCAAGAACACCCTGATCATCATGACCAGCAACCTGGGTTCCCATGAGATCATGGAAAAGAAGGGCAACATCAGCAAGGAGGAAGTCCGCAGCATGCTGATGAAGTTCTTCCGTCCTGAATTCCTGAACCGGGTGGACGACATCGTAGTGTTCAAACCGCTGCAGGAAGAACAGCTGAAGGACATCGTACGGCTGATCCTGAAACGCCTGGGCGACCGTCTGCACAGCCAGCAGGAACTGACCCTGACGGCTACGGACGAAGCGGTGGCCTATCTGGCCAAGGCCGGGTTCGATCCTGCTTTCGGTGCCCGTCCTTTGAAGAGATTGATCGTCCATACGGTGGAAACCGTGGTGAGCAACAAAATCGTCAAAGGCGAGATCCAGAGTGGCGATCACATCGAAGTGGTGCTCCAGAACGGGAATATCGACGTGGTGAAGAAATAAGAGAAAATGCCTGGGAGAGCGATCTCTCAGGCATTTTTTTGATTTTCCAGGACGGGAATCCGGCACAGCTATTCATTTGCTTTTCATTTGTCCCAGGTACAATGGTCTATACGATTGAACAAGGAGGCAGATCATGGTGAAATGGAAACTGTGCCTGGGGACTGGCCTTTTGTCCCTCTGCTGTTTCTCTGCAGGGGCTTTTGCTGCCGGGCATGTGGAAGATGTGGAAGCCATCTCTCAGGTCTATGGGGATGGAGAAAAGCTGGCAGAAGTCCAGCTCAGGTATGATGCGGATCTGTTGGGCTCTTCCGTGACCGCGGAAGATTATGCCGTGCCGGGACGGACCGTGACAAAAGCCTTCGTTTCGGCGGAACCGTATGGAAAGGCTGCGGAAAAAGGGCGCTATGTCCAGGTGGAACTGGAACCCCTTCCCCTGTCCGACCAGATGGTGGATCCCCATCCGGAAGACAAGCACAAGGCGCCTGTGGGGGTGGGAGGCCCCCAGCTGGGGAGCCATGGAAATCCCCAGCCTCTGGTTCCTGTTACGGCCAAAATCAGCCAGAAGGGTCTGGTCAAGACGGTAGAGGGAAGGCTGTACGGAGGGGAACCGGAAATGAGCAGTTCCCATACCCGCCAGCTGCTGATCGAGAAATTTACCCAGCACACCTTTACCGATCGGGATGGGAAAAAACTGCAGTACAATTTGTATGTGCCGGAAAAACTGGAAAAGGGAAAGGTGTACCCGCTGGTCCTTTTCATGCATGATGCGGGGACGGTGTCTCCGGAAGTGAAGGCCACCCTGAGCCAGGGCCGGGGCGCGGTGACCTGGGTGGAACCGGAATGGCAGAAGGAACATCCCTGCTTTGTGCTGGCCCCCCAGTACGATACGGTGATCGTGAATGACCAGTACCAGTACGGGCCGGAACTGGATCGGACCATCCATCTGGTGGAAAGCCTGTCCAGCCAGTATCCCATTGATACCCAGCGGATCTACAATACCGGGCAATCCATGGGATGCATGACCTCCATTGCCATGGATGTGAAGTACCCGGATTTCTTTGGGGCTTCCTATCTGGTAGCCGGCAAATGGGATCCCCAGGTGACGGCACCCCTGGCCCGGCAGAACATCTGGGCAGTGGCGGCGGCAGGGGATCCGGGAGCCAAGCCCTCTATGGATACCATCATGGCCCAGCTGGATGCGGCAGAAGATCGGGTCATCCGAGAAACCATCGCCCAGGATGCTCCGGAAACCCAGGTGGATCAGCTGACAGAACAAATGATCCGGCCTGGAGTCCATGCCTATTACCTGCTGTACCAGGGAGGCAGTCATCGGAGCACCTGGCAGCATGCCTATGATATCACCCCGGTCAAGGAGTGGATCTTCGAGCAGAAAAAAGGAGCCTGATCTTCTGGGCGGGACCCTTGCATGCGACAAAACGAAGCTGTGAAAAATGGATATGAGCTGACCCCCAATTGCTAGACCAAAAATCTAACAATTGGGGGTCAGCTCATTTTCACAGCTCCCTGTTTCTTTATTTCTTAGCGTTCTTGGTCAGCTCATCAGCGGCCTCCCGGATGATTCCTGCCAGCAATGTGTCGGATGTGTATTCACTGCTGGTCCGCTCATCGGTGACCTGGTAGATGGGCGTACCGTTTTTGGTGGCCAGAAAACTCAGGCTGGCATAGGATGTACCGGCACTGGTCAGCTTCTGTCCCTTCCTGTCGGTGGTGACTTCAGCACCTGCCGTGGCGGGCTCAGTGCCCACGTGGTTCACCTGCACCTGCAGGGTGATGGTGTTGCGCAGCTGTTTGTCCGGCAGCATCACCGGATTGTTGTACAGGGTGACACCCTCTTTTTTCAGATCCCGCTGCAGGGTCAGGAAGGTCTTGCGGACGGCATCGTCATCCCGGATGAAGGCGGGATGGGCTTTTTGGAAGCCTCCATCCTGACGGCTCAGGTCTTTCAGATAGACGACTTTCAAGCGCTTAAAAGGAAAGGTATTGCTCTTCCAGCCGCTGCGTTCAGCACCTGCCGTCAGGGGCAGAGCCAACAGCGTCACCAGCAGGGTGGCCAATGCCAGGAATTTTTTCATGGATGTTCCTCCTCTATGCATTCTATCTTTCCATTTTACAACGGAACAGGAAGTGTTTCAACGGGTTTTCGTTTTGACTATCGTCTGGAATCGGGCTATAATTTGAAGAGCTAGCATAGCTTTTGCAGATACAGTGCAGGAAGGAGGCTTTTGTCATGCCAATACCGCTTGTTGTATGGGCGGCTGCCGGAATCGGTGCGGCCGGCCTGAAATTATACAAAAGCGCTACCAGCGCCGAGAACATGGTGAAAAACGCCATCGAACGGTACAATGAAGAACGGTTCAAGTTTTATAAGGTCCTGGAACAGCTGACTCCGGAAGTGGAAAATCTGGGCCATCTGAAACTCCATGTATGGGGCTGTTATGACAAGGTCTTCGCCATTTTGGAGAAAATCGAAAATCTGCCTGGACATTATACGTACAAGAGCCATAAAAATCTCCATATGCTGCCCCAGGATGTGCGGAAACTGAAGCGGATCCGCCGGGTGGTGGAACGGATCCAGGACAAGAAACTGGATACGGAAGGCACCGGCATGCTGACGGTACTGGCTCTCCAGGGCGGGGCGGCCAGTTCCTACAGCCAGTCGGAACTGGAACGGGACGAGGCCAAACTGGTCATGGAAAAAATCATGGACCAGCCCCTGTATACTTCGGAGGTGACGGCCCTGGACGAAATGAGTGTCCTGGAATCCATCATGTGTTTCCCCAAGGTGCTGCGGCCCGGGTATTTTTCCGACAAGGACGGATCGAAGATGACCAAGGAGCAGGCGGTCCATTTCAAGACGGATACGGACACCCATTCCCTGCTGCTGGCTGACGCGGAAGCCCGGGGACAGCGATTGCTGGAAGTGGTGGTCCATGTGCGCAAGACCATGGAACTGCTGAAAAATGAGCAGCGGGAGCAGATCCTGTACTTGCAGCACTTGCTCACGGTCAAAAACGACTACAACCAGTTCACCCTGGAGGAAAAAGATCGGCTGAACTTCCTGGTGGCCATCGGATTCGTCCTGCGGGAACTGGCCCGCACGGATATCGTATTGAAGAATGGCAGTATGGCCATCCTGAACCGGAGTGGCCTGCGGGTCCCTCTGGGCAAGGCACAGGATCTGCTGCCATCTGAGAATCTGGCATTGCTGGATGAAAAATAAAAATGCAGAGGAGAGAGCATCGTGATCAGCACAAAAGCATTCAAGGCCTATGACATCCGGGGCATTGTACCGGAGGAAGTGAACGAAGACCTGGCGTACCGTTTGGGGCGTGCCCTGGCCTGGTACCTGAAAGCCAAGAAGCTGGTGGTGGGTCACGATATCCGTCTCAGCGGACCGGCCTTGAGCCAGGCAGCTGTGGATGGGATGCGGGACGCCGGGGCCCAGGTACTGGATCTGGGCCAGTGCGGTACGGAAATGATCTATTTCGCCACTGCCCATCTGAAGACCGACGGGGGTATGATGATCACCGCCAGCCACAATCCCAAGGACTATAATGGCATGAAGCTGGTCCGTTCTGAAGCCCGGCCCATTTCGGCGGATACAGGGCTGAAGGAGCTGGCTGCGCTGGTGGCGGCCGACGATTTCGAGACCCGGGTGCCCAAGGCAGAAAAACGGGGCGGCTATGAAGAAATCAACATCGTACCCAGCTATGTGGAACATCTGCTTTCCTATATCAATGTGAAGAGCCTGCTGCCGCTGAAAATCGTGGCCAATCCAGGCAATGGCGGCGCTGGTCCCATTGTGCGGGAACTGGCCAAACATCTGCCCTGCCAGTTCTTCATGCTCAACGAGACGCCGGACGGCAACTTCCCCAATGGGGTGCCCAATCCGCTGCTTCCGGACAACCGGGCGGCCACGTCCGAAGCTGTGAAGAAGGTGGGCGCTGATCTGGGTATTGCCTGGGACGGGGATTTCGACCGCTGCTTCTTCTTTGACGAGAATGGCCGGTTCATCGAAGGGTATTACCTGGTGGGGCTGTTCGCCCAGTACTTCCTGAAGAAGCATCCGGGCAGCAGGATCCTGTATGATCCTCGGCTGACCTGGAATACGGAAGACATCATTGCCCGCTTCGACGGGGAACCGGTGCGCTGCAAGAGCGGTCACGCCTTCATCAAGGAATGCATGCGGAAGAACAATGTGATCTACGGGGGCGAGATGAGTGCCCACCATTATTTCCGGGATTTCTCCTACTGCGACAGCGGGATGATCCCCTGGCTGCTGATGATTTCCCTGATTTCCACCTCCGGCATGACCCTGAGCCAGATGGTGGATGCCCGGATCGCTGAATATCCCTGCAGCGGAGAAATCAACCTGAAGGTCAAGGATGCGGACGAAGTGCTGGAGCGGCTGTCCAGGCACTTTAAGTCCGGAATCCAGGACCGGATGGATGGGCTCAGCGTGGTTTACAATGAGTGGCGCTTCAACCTGCGGAAATCCAATACGGAACCGGTGGTCCGGCTGAACATCGAAACCCGGGGTGACAAGGATCTTCTGAAGCAGAAGACCCGGGAAATGCTGGAACTGATCGGTGGAGAAAGAGCATAGGAGGTTTTTGGGGGAATGAACGTACTGGTAACTGGGGGAGCCGGCTATATTGGTTCCCATGTGGTGGAAGAACTGACGGCCAATGGGTATACCCCCATTGTGTACGATAATTTCAGTACCGGCCATGTGGATGCCGTGTCGGAAAAAGTGCAGCTGATCGAAGGGGACATCCACGATTTCAACTTCCTGAAGCATGTGCTGGGGGAATATGAGATCGACGGGGTGCTCCACTTTGCGGCCAGCAGCCAGGTGGGCGAATCCATGGTGAACCCGGGAAAATACTACTACAACAACGTGGCGGGGACCCTGGGCCTGCTGGATGCCATGCGGGAAGCCGGCGTGGAACAGCTGGTGTTCTCTTCCACGGCTGCGGTATACGGGGAACCGGAACAGGTGCCCATCACGGAAGATATGCCCCTGCATCCCACCAACGTATACGGCCGGACCAAGCTGATGATCGAAAAGATGATGGAAGACTACAGCAAGGCCTATGGCCTTCGCTATGTGGCCCTGCGGTACTTCAACGCTGCCGGTGCGTCTCTTTTGGGGAACATCGGAGAAGACCACCGGCCGGAGACCCATCTGATCCCTCTGATCATCCAGGCGGCGCTGGGACAGCGGGACAGTGTGTCCATCTTCGGGACGGACTATCCCACCCCGGATGGAACCTGCCTGCGGGACTACATCCATGTGAAGGACCTGGCCAGCGCCCATGTACTGGCCATGAACCACCTGAAAGAGGGGGGCGGCAGCCGGGTGTACAACCTGGGTACGGAAAACGGTTTTTCCGTACGGGAAATCATCGAAACGGTGAAAAAGGTCACCGGCCGCAGTTTTGCGGTGAAAGAAGAAGCCAGAAGAGCCGGGGATCCGGCCAAACTGATCGCTTCTTCGGAAAAAATCAAGAAGGAGCTCCATTGGGAACCCCGCCACAGCAACATCGAAGAGATCGTGGCTACGGCCTGGCGGTGGCATGAGGGTCATCCCAAAGGATACGAAAAATAAGCAGTATGGATATTTTAGTTACCGTGGACGGCCTGAAAAAAAGTTTCGGCGTCCACGATATTTTTCAAAATGTACGTTTTACCATCCGGCAGGGTGAAAAAGTGGGTCTGGTGGGGGTCAACGGCTCCGGCAAGACTACGCTGCTGCGCTGCCTGCTGAACCCGGATTTTGCGGACGGAGGCACGGTGAAGTTCGCCGGGGAGCTGCGCCTGGGCTATGTGGAACAGGGGTTCGATGATTTCCGGGAGGAGACCATCTGGCAGTTCATGCAGCATGCCTGCCCGGACATCCTGAGCCTGCGGGACAAGATGCAGAAACTGGAAGAGGCCAGCGGTAAAGCCGGGGGAGAGGAGCTCCAGGGGATCCTGGACCAGTATGCCCGTACCGAGAGCCGCTATGCCCATCTGGACGGCTATCATTATGAAAGCAACATCAAACGGGTACTCATCGGCCTGGGCTATCCTGAGGAAACCTGGGAAAACCGGGCGGACAAGCTGTCCGGAGGCCAGAAGACCCGTCTGCAGCTGGCGGCGGCTCTGGTGAATTCCCCGGATCTGCTGATCCTGGACGAACCCACCAACCATCTGGATATTGTCATGAGCGAATGGCTGGAAAAATACCTGCGAGAATTCCGGGGCGGGGTGCTGGTGATCTCTCACGACCGGGCTTTCCTGGATAATGTAGTGGATGACATCCTGGAAATGGAAGGGGGAACCATCCATCGTTTCAAGGGAAATTATTCCCGTTATCTGGAACAGAAGGAAGTGCAGGTCCTGACCCAGACTCGGGCTTACGAGGCCCAGCAGGAATACATTGCCCGCCAGGAGGCCTACATCCGTCGGTTCAAGGCGGGAATCAAGAGCAAGATGGCCCGGGGACGCCAGTCCCAGCTGGACCGGCTGGAACGGATCGACGCTCCGGTACAGGAGGAAGAATTCGAACTGCGGCTGCCCCATGCTGCCGAATGTGCGGAAAAGGTCATCATGCTGGAGCATCTGGACGTGGGATATCCCGGAACGACGCTGCTCCAGGATGTGGATCTGACCCTGCGCCGGGGGGAGAAGGTGGCCATCATCGGTCCCAACGGATGTGGCAAATCCACTCTGTTGAAAACCATCCTCCAGGAAATGCCGCCCCTGAAGGGAGAGGCCCGCATCGGAAACCGGGTGAAGATCGGGTACTTCTCCCAGAGTTATGAACGGCTGGACGAGAAGCAGACCATTATGGAGAACTTCCTGACAGAGTATGGGCTTACGGATGAGCAGACCCGCCGCCTTCTGGGGAGCATGATGTTCCACGGAGAAGACGTGTTCAAGGTGATCGGAACCCTGTCCGGGGGGCAGAAAGCCCGGCTGGTGCTGCTGAAACTGGTGCTGGACGGGGCCAACTGCCTGCTGCTGGACGAACCCACCAACCATCTGGATATCGCCGCCAAGGAGGCTGTGGAAGCGGCCTTGGAGACCTTCGACGGCACCGTGCTGCTGGTCAGCCACGACCGGTACCTGGTCAACGAGGTAGCAGATCGGATCTGGGCAGTGGAACAGGGCCATGTGGCAGACTATAAGGGGAATTACGACTTTTACCTGGAGGAACGGCAGAAACGCCAGACCGGGGCTGTGGCTTCTGCACCGGCAGAGAAGAAAGCCAAAGAGAAGGCGGCGGACAAGCCGGCAGAAAAGGCGGCTGCTGCACCGGAAGCGCAGAAACCGGCGGCACCCCAGGTGACGGAAAAGAAGCCGGAGAAGAAGCCCTACAGCCCCGGAGAGGCCCAGAAACTGCTGCCCCAGGTAGAACTGAAGATCCGGGAGTACGAAGCCCTGCAGAAGGTCCTCAGCAACCAGATCGCCGACCCGGCCAACCAGCAGGATCTGGAAACCAGTACCCGACTGGCCAATGAGTACGCGGAACAGGAAAAGATCCTGGACGGGCTTATGGAGAAATGGGAAAAACTGATGGAGTCTTTGGAATGACCATTGAAGAGTTTTTGCAGAAACTGCAGCACTTCCACGGGGAGGGCTGCTTCAACCCATGGGGGGACTATGATCCCCAATGTGATATCGGGCCCCAGGCACCGGTGATCCGGTCGGCCAATTTTCGCCGCTACCTGGAGCTGCGCCGGGACGCCCGGTTCCTGTTCATCGCCGAGGGCCTGGGGTACCAGGGCGGCCATTTTTCCGGTATGGCCATGACCAGCGAACGGATCCTGCTGGGGCATCATCCCACGGTACGTCCGGAGGTGGTGCTGGGGGAAAACTGGGACTACCGGCGGACCAGCAATCCGGAAAGCCCGCTTCTCAACCGCAAACAGCGGGAGGAGGGGTTCAACGAACCCACGGCCACCATTATGTGGGGGGAACTGGCCAAGCAGGGCCTGGCACCCTTCCAGACCGTGCTGTGGAACATTTTTCCTTTCCATCCCTATAAACCTTCCGGTATTTTGACCAACCGGACGCCCACAGGGCCGGAACTGGATGTGGGCATCCAGTTCGCCCGGGATCTGCTGGAACTGCTGCCGGGGATGAAAGTCATTGCCATCGGGCGGAAAAGTGCCGGTACGCTGGAGAAATACGGGGTGCCCTGTGCGGCGGTGCCCCATCCGTCCATGGGCGGTGCCAACCGGTTCCGGGAGGCTGTGGATCGGCTGTTTCACCAGTAAGACCGGGCAAAGGAGTCTGCCATGCAAAGAAGTACCTTAGCTTCCATGAGCAAGGAACAAGTGTTGAAAATTGCCTTGACCGCAGGCAAGATCCTGCTGGTCAGCGGAGCGGAGACCTATCGGGTGGAGGATACCATGCTGCGGATCTGCCATGAGGGGGGCATGCACACCATCGCCTCCTTCTGCACCCCGTCCCTGATCATGATCGGGGAGGAGACCATGGAAGGGGCCAGCCTTATGTACCGGGTGACGGAACGGGGGACGGACCTGACCCTCATCAGCGAGGTCAACGCCATGAGTTTCCAGATGCCCCACTGGAACAAGAGTTTCCAGGATACCATGGCCATGCTTGCGGAAAAAACCATGCGCAAGCCTCGCCCGGCCCGGGAAGATATCTTCTGGTCAGGGCTGGCCGGCGGTTTCTTTGCTGTGGTGCTGGGAGGCGGCCTGCTGGAATTCCTGGCAGCCTTCCTGGGTTCTCTGTTTTCCATGGCTTTCGTGAAGGCACTGTCTCCCTTCCGTCCCAGCAACTTCTGGGCCACCACCATGGCCGGGGCTATCATCTGCCTGACTGTGGTCCTGTTCCGGAAAATCTGTCCGGATATGGTCATGGAGCTGGCCATTGCGGGAGGTGCCATGCCCTGGCTGCCCGGTATGGCTTTTACCAATGGAATCCGTGACTTTATGGCCGGCGACCTGCTCAGTGGCACCTGTCGGGCCGGGGAAGCCATTTTCCTGGTAGTGGGGGTCGCTGTGGGCATCGCCACCGTCCTGGGCATTCTGTATATGTAGGAGGCATGTATGCCGCTGGCTGCAACCATATTCATCAAAACCCTGTTTTCCTTTTTTGCCACGGTGGCGTTCGGGAAACTGTTCAACTGTCCCAGAAGCTGCCTGTACAAGGCTGGATTCGTGGGCATGGTGGGCTTCGGGGTCTATATCATCCTCCTGAGCGGATTTGGGCTCAGTTCCATGCTCAGCAACTTCGCAGGCACGGTGGCTCTTTCCATCTGCAGCGAAATCTTTGCCCGCTGGTACAAACAGCCGGTGCCCATCTTCTCCATCCCTGGAGTCATTCCGCTGGTCCCCGGGCTGCCCCTGTACCGGGCCATGAACTATACCATGCTGGATTCCTACAGCATGGGGATGCATACGTTTGTGTCGGCAGCCCTGGATGCCATGGCCATTGCCATGGGGATCCTGCTGGTTTCGGGCCTGGCCAAGGTGTATAAGACCAGCCGCCAGCTCATAACGAAAAAGGGCGGGAAATAGGGCTGCTTTTTTTGCAAAGGCACGGGGAAATGGCTATAATACCCATAGAGAATAGAGAGGAGGAGATTGCCATGGCAGTTTTCACGACGAGAGAAAAACAGGTGGTGAAGAATCCGAAGACCGGTACCATCGAAAAGGAAATCCTGCTGGATCCCAAATACTTCAACGGCACCAATGACCTGTTTGCCCGGATCACCCTGCATCCAGGCTGTGCCGTCCCCGTCCATCAGCATCTGGGAAATAATGAGACCTACTATCTGCTGAAGGGCGAAGGGGAATACACCGACGAGGACAAGACGCTGACGGTGAAGGCCGGTGATGTGACGTTCTGCGCCGACGGCGGAACCCACGGGCTGAAGAACACAGGCAGGGAAGATCTGGTGTTCATCGCCCTGATCAACAACACCCCGGGCTATCAGCGGTAATATTGAATCGTGTCTGCCCGGACCTCCGTAGGGACGACCCATGAGGGGCGTCCGTTTCCAGGTCACAGATTATAAAAGATAACAGGAACTGCTCTCCAGACAGTTCCTGTTTATTTTTTTTGCCAATAAATGAAAACTTTTTGTGAAACATTGATATTCTATGCATCCTGCTTCGTCCAAATTGAGGCCAAAAACGAGAAAATTTCGTTGCTTTAGCACAGTACCAATGCCCGAAACACGAGAAAAACAGCCATTGTTTACAGTGAAAAGAAACACTAGGAACTGTGTAAAGAAAGAAGCGCATAAAATGTGGCCTAAAGCGCAAAAAATATTGATAAAAACCTTGACATTGGGTGTCAAGGATGTTACAATACCACAGTGTCACAGAGGGGTAGTATGTCTTTTGGAGGTGTCAAATGTTTCTCGCAGACGTAAAAAACGGTTCTCCAGTTGTAGTCGGTGTGAAGCAATCCCAGAAAGCCATCGCCCGGGATCAGGCTGCTGGAGTCCTGATCGCCCTGGATGCAGATGAACACGTGACGGGTCCCGTAAAGGACCTGTGCGAAGCCAAGGGTATCGTCGTGGAGACGGTCCCCACCATGCAGGAACTCGGCAGAGCCTGCGGCATCCACGTGGGAGCATCCGTTGCTGCTGTGCTCCAAACCCGGTAGAATCTTCCGCTTTGCGGAAGATCTTCATAATCATTAAATCTTATTCTCGAGAAAGGAGGTGCCGGAATGCCTACAATCAACCAATTGGTTCGTAAAGGTAGACAAGTTATTACTCAAAAATCCACGGCGCCAGCATTGAAAAATTCACCGCAAAAACGCGGTGTCTGCACGAGAGTGTACACCACCACTCCGAAAAAACCTAACTCTGCTCTGCGGAAGGTTGCTCGTGTCCGTCTGACCAATGGTATTGAAGTAACTGCTTACATTCCTGGTATTGGCCATAACCTGCAGGAACACAGTGTTGTCCTGATCAGAGGCGGAAGAGTCAAGGACCTTCCTGGTGTTCGTTATCACATCATTCGCGGTGCATTGGATACCGCCGGTGTTGCTGACCGCAACCAAGGCCGTTCCAAATACGGCGCTAAGCGCCCGAAAGCAGCTAAGAAATAATTAGCCTGCCAGCTGTAGAATGAGAAAATAACGAAGGAGGAAATACAGATGCCGAGAAAAGGTCCTGTAACCAAAAGAGACGTATTACCGGATCCAGTATATGGTTCCAAACTGTTAACCAGATTCATCAACAAAATTATGCTCGACGGCAAAAAAGGTGTTGCTGAGCGTATCGTATATGATGCATTCGATCTGATCCATTCCAAGACCGGGAAGGATCCCATGGAAGTGTTCGACGCTGCCATGAAGAACGTAATGCCCGTCCTGGAAGTCAAAGCTCGCCGGGTCGGCGGTGCCAACTACCAGGTTCCTGTGGAAGTCAGAGCTGACCGGAAAACCACGCTGGGTATCCGGTGGCTGGTCAACTATTCCCGCCTGCGCGGTGAAAAGACCATGTATGAACGCGTAGCCGGCGAACTGATGGATGCTGCCAACAACACTGGCGCTGCTGTCAAGAAACGTGAAGATACGCATAAGATGGCTGAAGCAAACAGAGCGTTTGCTCACTATCGTTGGTAAGATTCCTTAAGGAGGAGTAATTCGTGGGTAGAGAGTTTCCCTTAGAGAAAATTAGAAACATCGGCATCATGGCTCACATCGATGCCGGTAAGACTACGACCACGGAACGGATCCTGTTCTACACCGGTAAGACTCATAAGATCGGTGAAGTTCATGATGGCGCTGCCACCATGGACTGGATGGTCCAGGAACAAGAACGTGGTATTACGATTACTTCCGCTGCTACGACTTGCCATTGGAAAGGCCATTCCATTAACATCATCGACACCCCGGGCCACGTTGACTTCACCGTAGAAGTTGAGCGTTCCCTGCGTGTCCTGGATGGCTCTGTGGCTGTCTTCAGCGCCAAGGGCGGCGTTGAACCCCAGTCCGAAACCGTATGGCGTCAGGCGGAAGAATACAATGTTCCCCGTATCGCTTATGTCAACAAGATGGATACCACGGGTGCTGATTTCTTCAACGTAATCCAAATGATGAAGGACCGCCTGGGTGCCAATGCTGTTGCCATCCAGATCCCCATGGGCGCAGAAGACAGCTTCGTAGGCCTGGTTGACCTGGTGGAGATGCAAGCCATCATCTATGGCGATAAACTGGGTAAAGATGAAGAATTTGAACCGATTCCTGAAGAATATGTGGAACAGGCTCAAAAATATCGTCAGATCCTGCTGGAAGCCATCGTGGAAAGCGATGACAACCTGATGGAGAAATACCTGGAAGGCGAAGACCTGACCAAGGAAGAAATCAAAGGCGCCATCCGGAAGATGACCTGCCAATGCAAACTCTTCCCTGTCACCTGCGGTTCTTCCTACAAGAACAAAGGCGTACAGCCTCTGCTGGATGCCATCATCGATTACATGCCTTCTCCTCTGGATGTACCTGCCATCAAAGGGACCAATCCTGAGACCGGCGAAGAAGAAGAACGTCCTTCCGACGACAATGCTCCGTTCGCAGCTCTGGCCTTCAAGATCGCAACTGACCCCTATGTTGGTCGTCTGGCCTTCTTCCGGGTATATTCCGGTACCCTGAGCGCTGGTTCTTATGTGTACAACGCCAACAAGGAAAAGAGAGAACGCATTGGCCGTATTCTGCGGATGCATTCCAACCACAGAACGGAAATCAATGATGTATACGCCGGCGATATCGCTGCTGCTGTTGGTCTGAAAGATACCGGCACCGGCGACACCCTGTGCGATGAAAAAGCCCCCATCATCCTGGAATCCATGGTCTTCCCTGAACCGGTTATTTCCGTAGCCATCGAACCGAAGACAAAAGCTGACCAGGAAAAGATGGGTATCGCTCTGAGCAAACTGGCTGAAGAAGATCCCACCTTCCGTGTCCGCACGGATCCGGAATCCTCTCAGACCATCATCTCCGGGATGGGCGAACTTCACCTGGATATCATCGTTGACCGTCTGAAGAGAGAGTTCCACGTAGACTGCACTGTGGGTAACCCGCAGGTAGCTTACAGAGAAACCATCCGCAAGGAAGTGGAAAGCCAGGGCAAATTCGTCCGTCAGTCCGGTGGTAAAGGACAGTATGGCGATTGCTGGCTGAAACTGACCCCGCTGCAACCGGGCGAAGGCTTCAAGTTCGAAAACAAAATCGTTGGTGGCGCTATTCCGAAAGAATACATCGCTCCTGTTGAAGCAGGTGTCAAGGAAGCCATGGAAAACGGTGTTGTGGCCGGCTATCCTATGGTGGACATCGGTGTTACCGTGTTCGACGGTTCCTACCACGAAGTCGACTCCTCTGAAATGGCATTTAAGATTGCCGGTTCCATGGGCTTCAAGAACGGTGCTATGAAAGCCAACCCTGTTCTGCTGGAACCGTATATGAAAGTGGAAGTCACGATCCCCGAAGAATACATGGGCGACGTTATCGGCGACTTGAACTCTCGCCGGGGCCGCATCGAAGGCATGGAAGCCAGAAGCGGCGCACAAGTCATTACGGCTTATGTTCCCCTGTCCGAAATGTTCGGGTATGCAACGGACCTGCGTTCCAAGACCCAGGGCCGCGGCAACTACTCCATGGAAGTAGACCATTACGAAGAAGTTCCTAAGAATATCGCAGAAGCGATCATTGCTAAAAATAAAGGAACTGCACAGGGCTGAGCCTTGTGATCATTAGGAGGATATAACAATGGCTAAAGAGAAATTTGAAAGAACCAAACCCCATGTGAACATTGGTACCATTGGTCACGTTGACCATGGCAAGACCACTCTGACTGCGGCTATCACCAAAGTCCTGTCCGAAACTCCGGGCTGCAAAGCTACTTTCGAAGCGTATGCCGATATCGATAAGGCTCCGGAAGAAAGAGAACGTGGTATCACCATCAACACGGCTCACGTTGAATATGAAACCCAGAAGAGACACTATGCACACGTTGACTGCCCGGGGCACGCTGACTATGTAAAGAACATGA
>OLFW01001017.1_pt1 | contig 19018 bp, 17 predicted proteins | sample 1605351 | NCBI WGS metagenome assembly OLFW01 (sample SAMEA3888918, study PRJEB22519) | human gut metagenome | biome: human gut; feature: human-associated habitat; material: faeces | place: Denmark | collected 2010 | reverse complement strand
GATATTTTGCCGAAGGCAAAATATCGCCCGGTGCGCCCGCCAAGAAACGTACACTTTGACCGAAGTGTACAGGGCAGGCAAAATATCGCCCGGTGCGCCCATCCGCAGCCTGTCAGTCTTTCCGGTCCCAGGTCGCCCGGAAGGTCCATATATGCTATAATACAGACACCAGCACCCATCCCAGGAGGTTCCCATGGATACACACAATCTTCGCTACTTCGCGGCCGTCGCCAAATATGGATCCATCACCCGGGCCGCCAAAGCCATGTACATTTCCCAGCCCCAGCTCAGCCACATCATCAAGCAGATGGAAAACGAGATGGGCATGACCCTGTTCCGCCGTACCAGCCAGGGTACCCGGCTTACGGTGGACGGCCAGCGGATCCTGTCCCATTGTAAAATCATCCTGCGGGAACTGGACCAGCTGCAGAACCTGTCCAGCAGTCGGAAACAGGACGCCGGCTGCCTGAACGTGAGCATGACCCGTTTCTCCCACACGGCAGAATGTTACAACGAAATCTGCCGCCGCTATCAGGACGTGGACCGGTTCTCCAATCACCTGTGCGAAACCTCCACTCTGGATGTGGTCTCCCAGGTCAAGAGCGGCTATTCCAATGTGGGAGTCATCCACATGACCACCGTCCGGAAGGATCTGGAAGCCTATTTTGCTCTCCAGGGGCTCCAGTTCATCCCCCTGGCCACGTTCCGCCCCTATGTATGCCTTTCTGCCGACCATGAGCTCATCCAGCGCTTCGGCCGCAAGGGCGTCCATCTCCAGGATCTGCGTGACTATGGCTTTGTCCGCTACATCGGCCAGTACGAGGATTTCATCTACCACATCAGCACAGAAAAAGGGTCCATCGATCTGAACGATACCCGTAAAATCGTCTATGTGAATGACCGGCAGGAACAGATGGCCCTGCTGTCCCGGACCAACTTCTTCACGGTGGGGATCATGGAATTCCGGGGTCAGGATTCCCTGTATAAAGTCATCTCCGTCCCCCTGCTGGACTGCAGCGAACACCTCCGGTTCGGCATCCTGCTGAACCAGGGAGCCATGCTCTCCCGCATGGAAACGGACTTCATTCAGCTGCTGCGGGAGCGGTATGCCAAATTGCAGGAGGCAAACCCATCATCGGATTTATAAATAGCCCCCATGTTCATCATCTATTTCCCCGATACCTGCTTCCTCTTTTATAATGGATTATGTAAGTTTTTGCATAATTCGAAATAGAGGAGGAACAACGAAAAATGATGCAATTTTTAGATGCAGTAGACAGTATCCTGTACTATCCGATCCTGCTGATCGTCATGGGGGCCGCCGGGCTGTATTTCAGCCTGCGCATGGGCTTTGTGCAGGTACGGTGGCTGCCGGAAGCGCTCCGGCTGCTCATGGTGAAGCCCAAGGACGGAAATGGTACGTCTCCTTTCCAGGCACTGATGGTCTCAACAGCTGCCTGCGTGGGCACCGGCAACATCATCGGGGTCTCCACAGCCATCTGCCTGGGTGGACCGGGGGCCGCCTTCTGGATGACGGTCATGGCCATCATCGGCGCTGCTTCCTCCTTCACGGAATGTACCCTGGCCCAGGTGTTCAAGCGGCGGAAACCGGATGGCTCCTGCTATGGGGGACCTGCCTATTACATCGAAGATGCCCTGCATAACAAGGCCATGGCCACGGCCTTCGTGATTTTCCTGCTGCTCACCTACTCGTTTGGTTTCAATTTGCTCTGTTCCTACAACGTACAGTCCACGTTCTCGGTCTACAGTTTCTATAACCCGTCCACGACCCCGGCCCTTATCGGAGCCATCCTGGCCCTGCTGGTCGGTGCCTGTGTCATGGGAGGTGCCAAGGCCATTGAAAAGGCAGCCGGCGTGCTGGTTCCCTTCATGGGTGTAGCCTATGCCCTGGTGACCATCGTGGTCCTGGTGCTGAACTATCAGGAAATCCCCCGGGTCGTCGAAGCCATCCTGTCCGATGCCTTCAACTTCCGGGCCATCTTCAGCGGCATCGGCGGTTCCTGCCTGGTCATGGGCATCAAGCGGGGCCTGTATTCCAATGAAGCCGGTGTGGGTTCCGCCCCCAACGCGGCCGCTGCCGCCACCACCAGCCACCCGGTGAAACAGGGACTGGTCCAGATGCTGTCTGTGTACATCGATACGGTGATCCTGTGCAACGCTACTGCGTTCATGTGCCTGGTCTCTGAAGTCCCCGGCAACGCAGAAAACGCCGGTGCCCTGTGGGTACAGACTTCCCTGCACAAAGTGCTGGGTGACTTCGGGCCCCTGTTCATCACCGTTTCCATGCTGGTGTTCTCCTTCACCACCCTGATCGGGAACATCTACTATTGTGAGAATGGGCTGGCTTATCTAAATCACAAGAAACTCCCCACGAAGAGTTTCATGAAACGGTTCCATCTATATGCGGTGCTCATCGTGTTCCTGGGTGCCATCATCCCCATGGCCGCTGCCTGGGACCTGGCCGACATCATGATGGGCGGCATGACACTGATTAACCTGACAGCCTGCGTCCTTCTCAGCAGCGTGGCCGTCAAAACGTATCAGGATTATAAAAAACAGAAAGAGGCAGGTCTGGACCCGCACTTCAAAGCCAGTTCCATCGGCCTGCCGTCGGATCTGTTGGATTTCTGGAAATAACTGAAGGAGGGAAAACACATGGTCATGGACAAAGCGGAAATCCAGGCGGTACTGGAAAAGGCCCTGGCAGCCGGGCGGCAGGTGTTGTATGAAGGAAAGGTGGCCAGCTACATCCCCGAACTGGCCAAGGCCAATTCCGGGAATCTGGGAGTGTGCCTCATGCGCAGGGACGGCAGTACGTACTGTGCCGGTGACTACGACATCCCCTTCACCATGCAGAGCATTTCCAAGACCTTTTCCCTGATCCTGGCCCTGCAGACTGCCGGCTACGACAAGGTGTTCAGCAAAATCGGCATGGAACCCACCGGAGACCGGTTCGACAGCATCCTGCAGCTGGAGCTGAAGGACTGGCGTCCCTTCAACCCTATGATCAATGCCGGCGCCATTGTCACCGCCAGCTGCATCGAGACTCCGGATCCCTTTGCCTCCTTCCTGGAACTGGTCCGGAAGCTGTGCGGCAATCCCCGGATTGAGCTGAACCAGAGCGTATACCATTCTGAAAAGAAAACCGGCACCCGCAACCGGTCCATTGCCTTCCTGCTGAAAAGCGACAATGTACTGGATGGGGAACCGGAAGAAATCCTGGATGTGTATTTCCGGATGTGCTCCGTAATGGTCACCGCCCGTGATCTGGCCCATTACGGCATGGTATTGTCCAACCACGGAGTGGACCCCACCACAGGAGAACAGCTGGTGGATTCCACCATCGTGCGCATCGTCACCACGCTGATGATGCTGTGCGGCATGTATGACGAATCCGGGGAATACGCTGTGAAGGTGGGTATGCCCAGCAAGAGCGGCGTGGGTGGCGGTATCTGTGCCATCGCCCGCCACGGCATCGGCATCGGCACCTTCGGCCCCATGCTGAACAAGAAAGGCAACAGCGTGGGCGGCGAAAAGATCCTGCGAGTGCTGTCCGATTCCCTGGGCCTGCACGTGTTCGACACGAGAGAGTTTTAAGCCGCCTTGCGGCGGCCTGGCTAAGCGGGGCCGCCGCCCCTGTCACTAGTCACTAGTCACTAGCCGGAGGAAAAAATTTGCCCCCGGCAAATTTTAACCATCAGCGTATGACGTATGACCTATGACGTATGACAAAAAAGAGACTGTGAGAACTTCCTCACAGTCTCTTTTTGCTTGCTTCGTCAGATAGGAAGCTTATGGATGATGATGGAGAAGATAACCATGAACAGGGTTGCCAGCGGCTGGGTAGCGCCGTAGGAAACAGCCGGTTCATCACATTCCAGGGCATCTACGGCAGCGCCCAGGCCCGGAGCGGAAGTCATACCGCCGGTGATGGCACCGCTGAGCAGGGTCCAGTTGATATGGAACGCATAGCGGCCCAGCAGGAATCCGAACAGTACGGACAGGATGGCCACCAGGGAGGAAATGATTACGATCATATACCCGGCGCCGGTGATGGCATCGATGACCCGGTATCCGTAGTTCAGCCCGGTCCCGGCCAGGAATACGGACAGGAAATAGGTCCGCATCTTGCCCAGCACGGTGGAGTTCATCCGGAAGTTGACAGGGCCCACCTTACCGAGGGAGCCCAGTCCAAGGGAAACCAGGATGGCACCACCGGTGGAACCCAGGGAGAACATCCCCAGAGGCCCCATGAAGATCTTGATCGAACCCAGTACATACCCCAGGAATGCAGCCAGGGAAAATCCCACGAAATCCATGGGCACTTCCGGCATGGTGGAAGCGGCCAGCTTTTCGTTGTTCTTGATATCGATGGCCTTTTGGGCGAAATATTTTTTCTTTTCTTCCTCTACATCAAACCCGAAGAATTTGGGGATCACGTTGATTCCCAGGATCAGGAACAGCACCCCGAACGGATATCCGATGGAATGGCCCACCCCTACGCGGCCTTGGCTTCCGTCACAAAGACTTCTACATCTTCCGGACTCAGGGATTGGGTGTTTTCCAGTGTCATGGTTTCCGGTACCGCAGTGCCCCGAAGTTTGGCATCACGGGTTTTGGCCCCGTTCACAATGGCAAGGATCTTCTTCTGGGCCTTTTCAGGCTGGTTGGAAAAATCCTGTGCCAACCGTCTGGATTCACTGTCAGAAGACTCCGTAGCGGCAGCCAGACCCGCCGAACTGGTAAGAGCCCCGGTGTAAGTGCCGGTGATCTGGTACGGACTCAGGTTGTCGAGAGCCTGAGAAAACCCATAGGAAGCCACTGCCCCTACAAAAGGAATGAAAATGGCCAGCGCCACAAACTGTTTTCCGAATTTGTTGATGGCGTATTTCATGTCCTTGGCAGCCAGCAGGCCGGTACCCACGATGAAGATCAGCAGGGCCAGGTTCATCAGAGAACCATCGATGATCTTCCCTTGCATGATCTTGGTGGCGGAAGCAAAATACTTGCTGCCCTTGGTGATGGTGGCAGCATATCGGGTCAGGAAGTAACCGATGGCCAGGCCTACGAACAAGGTCCCGGTGATCCCGAATTTGAATTTCCGGAATTTCAGTTCTCCAAACAGGTTCCCCAACGCCATGGTCAGAAACAGCAGGACCAGCGGGTTGAGAAAGAATGCGATCACATTGAATTGCATAATATTCCCCCCTCGATAAATAAAAATAAAAAAATAAAAAAGAAAAAAGATGACTTTATTTTACCGGAATGACATAAACTTTGCAATGGTCTCGAGAATTGTTTTAAATTACGGTAAATTGTGTTTTTGCCAAGAGGATCCCTTACAATCTCGTTGTTTTCCCTATATTTTATGTCAATAATTTCGAATTTACAAGTAAGAATACTGTATAATGTTCGTGTTTTATATGGACTCAAAAAAAGGATGTGGACGGTTCCACATCCTTTCAGGGGATTCGATTTTTCTTATAACGTAACGAAATCGGCGCTCAGGATCCCATCCAGCCCTTCGATCATCTTCAGGGTAGCCTTTTCCACAGGGCTGTCCACGGTCATGATCATCATGGCACTGCCAGTCCGGGCATTCCGGGCCACCTGCATGGTGGCGATGTTCACATGGGCGGCCCCCAGCAAGGTCCCGATCTGACCGATCATGCCGGGCTTATCATCGTTCTTGGCCAGGATCATGTAGTGTTCCGGCACCAGATCATACTGGTAGCCCTGCACTTCCGTGATATGGGCCGTTTCATCCGGAGCCACCGTACCGGCGGCGGTGAAGATTTTTTCACCACTGTACACCTTGAGGCTGACCCGGTTCAACCGGTCTTCCCCGTTCATCTTGCCTTCCACCACGGCTACGCCCCGGGTTTCAGCAGCCAGTTCTGCATTGACCATGTTCACCCGTTCCTTCAGGATGGGATCGAACAGGCCCTTCAGGATGCTCCGGGTGATCAGCGTGGTCTCCAGCTGGGCAGCGGGGCCTTCATACAGCACTTCCACCTTGTCCACCGGATCTTTTTCCAGCTGGTAGTACAGCTTGCCCAGGCATTCGCCCAGCTGCAGATAGCCCATCATGCCTTCCAGTTCCTGGGGATGCAGGGCCGGCAGGTTCACCGCATTGGGCACCATCTGCCCCTTCAGTACGTTCACCACTTCCTGGGCGATGGAAATGCCCACCTTATCCTGGGCTTCGGCCGTATCGGCGCCCAGATGGGGAGTCAGGGTGCACTGGTCCATACCGATCAGCGGAGAAATGGGTTTGGGTTCGTCCACCAGCACGTCCAGGCCGATGCTGGCCACCTGGCCTTCCTGGATGGCTTCCGCCACCGCCTGTTCATTATACAGGCCGCCCCGGGCGCAGTTCACCAGCCGCACGCCTTTTTTGCACTTTTTCAGTTCTTCCTTGCCGATCATGTTGATGGTTTCTTCCGTTTTCGGCGTATGGATGGTGATCACATCGGACTTGGCCAGCAGTTCATCCAGGGTCTCGCATTTTTCCACGCCCAGCCGTTTGAACCGGGCATCGGAAATGTACGGGTCATAGGCAATGACCTTCATTTCAAAGGCCTGCATCCGCTTGGTCACTAGGGCCCCGATCCGGCCCAGACCGATGATGCCCAGGGTCTTGTGGTACAATTCCACACCCTTCAGGTTCTTCCGGTCCCACACCCGGCTTTCGATCATCTTCTGGGCACGCACCGTATTCCGGCAGGAGGCCAGCATCAGCCCGATGGTATGTTCAGCGGCGGAGATCACGTTGGCCTCCGGCGTATTCACCACGATGATGCCCCGTTTCGTGGCCCCATCGATATCGATGTTATCCACCCCGTTGCCGGCGCGGCCCACCACCTTCAGGTTCCTGGCAGCCTGATAGAACTCTTCGTTGATCTTGGTCACACTGCGGACAATGATGGCATCATACTCTCCCACGATTTTCAGCAACTCTTCCCGCGGGATATCAAATTTTACAGTGACTTCCAGGTCTGGCTGTGCCTTCAGCATTTCCACGCCTTTGTCCGAAATCCGTTCCACCACGATGACTTTTTTCTTGTCCATGTTCTTTCTCTCCTTAAACCCCAGTAAAATGGTAAAATAAAAACTCCCGTGCCTGACCCCCTAAACGGGTATGTCAAGGACGGGAGAACCTCTCACGTGGTGCCACCTTATTTCGCTGCAGCGCAGCCTCATTTCCAGGATAACGGCTTGGCCGGGTGGGTTGCAACCCCCACCATCTCAGGAGTGGATTCCACAGGAGCTTCCGCTGCTTCGCACCGCCAGCAGCTCTCTGTAACAGGCAAGGCCCTGTGTACTTGGTTCCTTCATAGATACTTTGTACTCTATATCAATTTAGGTAGTTCAAGCACTTGCTTACAATTTTAGTCATTGTCATTGGTATTGTCAAGTGCCTTCGTAAATTTTTCTGCCCGGTCCAGGTGCTTTTTTAGGATTCTTGTACGGTCTCCCACGGACTCCATGGCGGACTGGGCTTCCGCCAGCTTCTTTTCCGCCCGTTCCACCGCCGTCTCGAAAGCCCCCAGGTCGGTGTTGATCTGAGCCACCAGCCGCCACACCTGGCTGGTCTGCTTCTGCACCACCAGGGTACGGAACCCCATCTGCAGGCTGTTGACCACCGCTGCCAGGGTGGTGGGGCCCACCAGGGTCACCCGGTATTTCCGCTGGAGCTCGTTCATGAGCCCCGGGCGGGAGACCGCCTCTGCGAAAAGCCCCTCCAGAGGCAGATAAAGGAGGCCGAAATCGGTGGAATACGGCGGTGCGATGTATTTATCCCGAATGTCCTTTGCCTCGCTTTTAAGCCGGATTTCCAGCTGTTTCAGAGCCAGGGTCTCTCCATCCTTATCCCCGTCCTCCCGGGCCTGGACCAGCCGCTGGTAATCTTCCAGGGGGAACTTGGCATCGATGGGCAGCCACACCGGTGCATCTCCGGTACGCCCCGGCAGCCGGATGGCAAATTCCACCCGTTCCTGGCTGCGGGGCCTGATGGCCACGTTGGTTCCATACTGCTCCGGCGCCAGCATATCGCCCAGCAGGTTCCCCAGCTGCATTTCCCCCCAGATGCCCCGGTTCTTCACATTGGTCAGGACCTTTTTCAGGTCGCCCACCCCCTGGGCCAGGGACTGCATGGATCCCAGGGACCGGTTCACCATGGCCAGCCGGTCGCTGACCACGCTCATGGACAGGGTCACCTTCTGATCCAGGCTGTCCCGCAGCCGGTCCGCATCCTCCCGGGCCTGCTGCTGCTGCAGCTCCTCCCGGTCCCCCAGGGCCTTCTGGAGCTGGTACAACATGACGATCAAAAAAATCAGGGCGCAGAGCACTGCTCCCAACAAAATAGTTTCCATGCAACATTCCGCCTTTCCCAGATTCTCATTCCATTATAACAAAAGAAAAGGGAACTTGCACGAACAAATGTTCCTTTCCAACGGATTCCGCCCTCTTTCCGTTCTGCTGCTTTTGCGCTATAATAGAATTAATCACATAAGTAATTAATTCGGAAGGAGGAGTCCGTCATGCACAGACGGAACTCGGAAGAAACCATGCAGCGGTTGCTGGACGCCGGCGCCGAACTGTTTGATAAAAAAGGGTACCACAATGTTTCCATCAAGGAGATCGGACGGCTGGCCGGCTGCAACAGCGCCCTGATCTCCTACCATTTCGGCAGCAAGCAGGCCCTGTACCAGGCCATCATCGAAAGCCAGCTGCAGGCCATCCAGCAGCTCCAGGAACGGCTGGACAAGGAAGGCCTGCCACCCCTGGAACGGCTGAAGGAATACCTCCACACCATCCTGAAAAGCCAGCTGGATCCCAAACGCCACATGATCATCCTGTATCAGGAACTGATCACTCCCTCGGGCCTGCTGAATTCCGATTCCTGGAGCCGTCTGTGCCGCATGGGAGATTATGTGCAGCAGCTGCTGGCCCAGGCCGCGGCGCAGGGGGAACTGAAATCCCCTGCGCAGAAAGAGGATTTCCGCTACGTGACCTTCATCCTGACCGCGGTGACTGAAATGCTGTTCCTGGTCAAAGATCTTCCCCTTTCCCTGAATCCGGACGGTCATCCCTCGGATGCCCTGCTGGGCAAGCTCATCGACTACGTCCTGAAGTCCATGCTGCCGTAAAAAAACGGCGCTGTGATTTTTTCACAGCGCCGTTTTTTGTTCCTTTACGGTACCCCACCCAGGTCTATAGATTGGTCTGCAGCAGGTGTGACAGGAGAAGTATCCGGGGAGAAAGCCTGCTTGTCGCCGCCGGGCAGGGCACCCCTTGCCGACGCAAAGTCGCCTCCCTGCACGGCTGAGGAAGTACGGTATCGCAATGGCCCCAACGCTGTAGGGGGTATTGCTTTGATCGACCCGCTTACCGACCTGCCCTGCGTGCAAAAAATTCTTTTCCAACCACTACTCCCTACCCACCAGCCACTGAAAAATGGGGGCTGTGATTTTTTCACAGCCCCCATTTCTTCCCTGGCACGGTCTTTAAATATTGAAATCCTGTTTGATTTCCTCGAACATATCTTCCGGTTTCTTGGCCGCTGCTTCCTGGCTGGCGGCACTGTCAGCCGGAACCTGGTGGACAGCTGCCCGACGGCAATCGGCGGAAACTTCAAACGGGATCCGGTTTTCCCGGACAGTCCTTCTGGCAAAGATGGTGAAAGCGGTGGTCATGTTCATGCCCACATCGCTGCAGAATTCTTCAAACTCTTTTTTCAGGCCTGCATCCATACGGATATTTACATTAACAGATGCCAAATCCATCAACCCCTCTTGTTTTGATGCCTTGCATTATACAGCCAATGCAACGGGATGTCAACAAAAAGGAGGCGTCTGAGTACTAATTTTCTCCCCAGCCAGCAGGATCAGCCCAGCAGGAAGCCCATATACATGGGCAGCTCCAGCACTTTTCCCTTTTTCATCACATTTTCCGTACTCAGCTGGATGGCCTGTTCCACCTGGTATTTATCCGGCTGCTGGAGCAGGGTCTTCAGGCTCTTGGTATTGCCGGTGGAAGGCGTGGCCTTGACCAGGGTGCTCTTGCCCTGACAGCGGATCACAAAATCCACTTCCAGACCGGAATTTTTATGGTAATAATACAGTTTCCGTCCGCTCTTGCTGAGAAGATCGGCCGCCAGGCTTTCATAAACAGCTCCCTGACATCCGGAAAGATCTCCCTGCAGCAGCTTCAACCGGTCCTCCCCTGTGAGCATGGCCGCGTACAGCCCCACATCCTTCATATACACCTTGAAGATGGTGTCGATGGCATGCCGTTCCAGAGGCAGTCCCGGTTCTGTCAGGTTGTAGCACCGGGTCACGATACCCGCTTCCTCCAGCCAGGTCAGTGTCCCTTCGAACTGGGACGCTTTGGACCCTTTTTTCAGCTGGGCATACTGGTACTTTTTATTTTCCTTGTTCAGCTGCAGAGGTACTGCATCCAGGACCGTCTTCAGCTTGGCCCGGGCCCGTTTGTTCACGGCCACGAACAGATTCTCTTCATAATCTTTCAGGATTTCCTGCTGTTTGGCCAGCACGGCATTCAGATCATGGGTCTGCACATAGGTTTCCACCACTTCCGGCAGGCCACCCACCACGGCATACTGCCGCAGCAGTTCATTCAGCCGCAAATGCAGGGCTTCCGGCACCGGGATTTCCTGATCCAGGCTCCGGTGCAGCATATCCAGGACCGGTGTGGTGATTCCATTGGCCCACAGGAATTCCTCGAAATCCAGCGGAACCATGTTCACCACGGTTTCACTCCCCACTGCAATGGAGGCCGGTTCCTTGCCATACCCCTTTACGCCCAGCAGCGACCCACAGGCGATCACATCGTACCGTCCATCCTTTTTAAACGCTTTCAGGGCCGCCCGGGCCTCCGGACATTCCTGAATCTCATCCAGCACCAGCACCGTCTTGTAGGGTTCAAACAGGGCATCCGGCCCTACCAGAGCTGTAATCAGCATCACCAGGTAATCCACATCCAGGGAATCTTTGAAAATGGCCGCATAATCCGGCTTCTCCTGGAAATTCAGGTAGACCACATGGGCATATTCCTTCCGGGCAAAATCCAGGATGGAGGTGGTCTTGCCGCAGTGGCGGCAGCCCTTGATCACCAGAGGGTTGTGTTGGGGGACCTGTTTCCAGGTCTGCAGGAATTTTTCGATCTTGCGCTGAAGCATGGCACTCCTCTTTCTTTTGGCAAATGGAAAACAGAATGAAACGAAACAAAACAGCTTCTTATACTTTACAAGAAATGAAACGATTTTTCAAGGCACTTTTTATTTTCTTTCCATTTTCTTTTTAAAAGAAGAACCCACCCCCATTGCGTTGCCGCGCAACGGTCCCCCGCCCTTGAAAAGGGCGGATATTCGTAGGTCGGAGTGATGAATTTCGTTCTGTAAAATTGATCTGTTTCGTGGGTACGATATTCATCGTTCAAATCACAAACAGTAAAACCAATCGTCAACAGGGGTATCCTCCCTTAAAACGGGCGGGGGACCGGCCGAAGGCTGGTGGTGGGTTCTCTATATAATATGGTACAATGGGTGAAATCAAATTCCTGTAAGGAGGTCCCTGTATGTCCGAAATCACCCATGAATTACTGACCCGCTTCCTGCGGTACGTCAACATCCCATCCCAGAGTCGGGCCGGTGCTGCCACGGTCCCCAGCACCTCCAGCCAGTGGAATATGGCCCGGCTGCTGGAAGCCGAATTGGAGCTCCTGGACCTGGAGGACGTGCATCTCAGCGATCACTGCGTCCTCACCGGATACCTGCCCGCCAGCCTGCCCAAAGGCTTCACCGGCTCCGTACCCAAAATCGGGTTCTGCTGCCACCTGGACACGGTGGACGTGAACCTGAGCCCCACCATCCATCCCCACCTGGTCAAGGGCTACCCGGGCGGCGATGTGATCCTGAATGAAGCAAAGCACCTTGTCATGAAAGCCGCTGACCATCCGGAACTGGCTGCCCATATAGGCGAAGACATCGTATTCACCGATGGTACCAGCGTGCTGGGTGCGGATAACAAAGCGGCCCTGGCCAATGTGATGACCCTGCTCCACACCCTGTCCACCCACCCGGAGATTCCTCACGGAGCCATCTACATTGCCTTCGTCCCCGATGAAGAAGTGGGGCTGAAAGGTTCCAAATCCCTGGAGCTGGACCAGTTCCCGGTGGATTTCGCCTACACCATCGACAGCTGCGAAGTGGGCGAGGTGGTGTACGAAACCTTCAATGCCGGTGCTGCCACTGTCACCATCCAGGGAATCAGTGCCCATCCCATGAACGCCAAGGGGCGCCTGGTGAACCCCACCCTGCTGGCCGTGGATTTCGCCAATTTCTTTGACCGGAAGGAGACCCCGGAGTGCACGGAAGGCAAAGAGGGCTACATCTGGATCAAGTCCATCCAGTCCAATGCCACACAGGCAGTGGTCCGGCTGGCCATCCGGGACCACCACAAGGCCGGCTATGAGGCCAAAAAAGAGACCATCCGGCAGAACGTGCAGCGCCTGCTGCAGCAGGAGCCCCGGGCGAAAGTCACCTGCACCCTGGAGGACATCTACGGCAACATCGCCGATGCCATGACCCCCAAAAACCGCAAGGCCGTGGACATCCTGTACGAAGCGCTGGACGACCTGGGCATCCAGCCCCACACCATTGCCATGCGGGGCGGTACGGACGGTTCATTCCTGTCCACCCGGGGCATCTTCACCCCCAACTATTTCACCGGAGGTCTGAACTTCCATTCTCCGTACGAATGCCTGCCCCTGCCCTCCCTGGAAAAAGCCTACCACGTATCCCTGAAAATTGTAGAAAAAGTGGTTGAAAACGGGACCCGTCCCCAAAAGAATTGTATCCTGCCCTAACAACGACCCACTATCCACCAGCCACTAAAAAGGTGTCCCATTATTTTCACACACCCTTTAACGACAGGCCGATCCGCCCCCGCTTCTCGTCCACGCTGATCACCCGGACCTGTACCACATCCCCTACGCTCACCACGTCCAATGGATGCCTGATCCGCCGGCTGCTCATTTCCGAAATATGGATGAGTCCGGCCGTTTTGATGCCGATGTCCACGAAGGCCCCGAAATCCGTCACGTTCCGGATGGTCCCCCTCATGATGCTCCCCACTTTGATGTCGGACAGCTTGACGATATTCTGCCGGGTAAGGGGCGCCGGCAGGTCCTCCCGGGGATCCCGGCCGGGACTCACCAGGGCATCCAGGATATCGTGTACCGTAGGCAGGCCGGCGTCCAGCTCCCTGGCCAGCCGGCTCTCGTCCACCAGCTTCCGTTTGGCTGCCAGAAGCGCCAGCTTCTCTTTATCCTTCAAATCCCTGACCGCAAACCCCAGTTTCTCCAGGATGGATTCTGCCAGCCGGTAGGATTCCGGATGCACCGGAGTGGCATCCAGAGGGCTCTTCCCATCCAGGATCCGCAGGAACCCGGCGCACTGGGTAAAGGCCGCCGGACCCAGCCGGGGCACCTTCAGCAGCTGCCGCCGCCCGGTGAAGCGCCCGTTTTCGTTCCGGTAGGCCACAATGTTCTTCGCCGTCGCCGCCGTAATGCCGGCCACATGGGACAGCAGGGCCGGCGACGCCGTGTTCAGGTTCACACCCACATGGTTCACCGCCATTTCCACCACCCCGTCCAGGGTACCGGTCAGGGCCTTCTGGTCCACATCGTGCTGGTACTGTCCCACCCCGATGGCCTGGGGATCGATCTTCACCAGTTCCGCCAGGGGATCCTGCACCCGCCGGGCCATGGAAACAGCGCCCCGGATGGTTACATCGTACTCCGGCAGTTCCTCTCTGGCCAGCCTGGAGGCAGAATATACCGAAGCCCCCGCTTCATTGGTGATCAGGTAATGCACCTCCCTCAGGTGATGCTGCTGGATCAGCCGGGCTGCAAACTGTTCCGTCTCATAGGAAGCCGTGCCATTTCCAATGGAAAGCAGGGTCACATGATGCTTCTCGATCATCCCCAGAAGGATTTCCTCAGCCTGCTCCTTCTGCTTTTCGCTCTGGGTCACCTGGATCACCCCATGGTCCACCACCTGGCCGGTAGGATCCACTACAGCCACTTTGCAGCCGGTGCGATAGCCCGGATCCAGTCCCATGACCGTACGTCCTGCCAGAGGCGCCTGGAGCAGCAGCTGCCGCAGGTTGGCCCCGAACACCCTGATGGCCTGGGCTTCGGCATTTTCCGTCAGGGTATGGCGGATCTCCCGCTCCAAAGCGGGGAACAGCAACCGTTTCCAGCTGTCCTCCAGGGCCAGTTCCAGCTGTTCCTGATAAATGGAGCGATGGCGGACGAACCGCCGCTGCAACAGCTGCAGGGCCCGTTCCTCCTCCCAGAGCAGATGCACCTTCAGGCATCCCTTCTTTTCACCCCGGTTGATGGCCAGTACCCGGTGGGAGGGCAGGGTTCGCACCGGTTCCTGGTAGTCCCTGTACATCAGGAAGGTCTGGGCCTCATCGGCGTTTTCCACCAGTTCCGTCTGCAGTACGCCCTCCTTCCACAGCTTCTGCCGCAGGTCCTTGCGCAGGTCCGCATTTTCCGAAACCACTTCCGCCACGATATCCCGGGCTCCTTCCAGAGCCACTTCCGGCGTCTCCACCCCTTTTTCCGGATCCACATAGGCCCGGGCTGCCTCCAGGGAGGTGCCACGGATTTCCCGCTGCAGCAGGAAGGCATTGGCCAGCGGTTCCAGACCTTTTTCCCGGGCCTGCTGGGCCCGGGTCCGCCGTTTTTGCTTATAAGGCAGGTACAGGTCTTCCAGTTCCGTCAGTTTCTGGGCTTGTTCGATAGCCTGGCGCAGGTCCGGTGTCAGTTTGCCCTGTTCGTCGATCCTGGCCAGAATCTCCTCCTGGCGCTTCACCAGGTTCCGCAGGGTATTCAGCCGTTCCTCGATGGTCCGGATCTGTTCGTCCTCCAGGGAACCGGTGACCTCCTTCCGGTACCGGGCGATGAAGGGAACGGTGTTGCCTCCATCCAGCAGTTCGATGGTCTTTTCCACCTGTACAGGCCTGCAACCCAGTTCCCCGGCGATCAATGGGGCAATGTCACTTGGTTTCATTGGATCTCTTCCTTTCGTAGAAAAGGGGACTGCGGATTACCGCAGCCCCCCGACTCTTTCCAGGCGTACGAGATGGGTCCAGCTCGTGCGCCCGGGTTATGCGTCAGCTTTAGATATGTTTTACCCAAATGGGATACGTGCTCAGCACGATGATGATGAGCAGCGTCACATAATCCAGCCCATGCAGCCGCATGGGCCGGCGGTTTTTGTAGGTATTGGGGCCGAATCCCTTCAGTTCCATGGAAAGGGCCAGGGTGTCCGACTTGGCCACGGCCCGCATCACCAGCGGTTTCACCACCGCCAGGTACGCATACAGCCGTTTAAAGGCATTGCCCCGGTTGGAATAGCCCCGGCAGGACTGGGCGTCCAGGGTGATAGCCGAATCCGACAGGAAGTCCGGAACGAACCGCAGGGCCGTGGTCAGCATGAAGGCGTATTCATAGGGCATATGGAATTTTTCCACCAGCGCCTGGGCAATTTCCTGGATCCGGGTGGAAGCCAGCAGGCACAGAAACGCCGTGGTCATGACGAACATCCGCAACCCGCCGGTGAGTGCCACGTACAGCGCCGAACCGAACAGCAGCTGCAGCACCACCATCATCCCGGTAAAGACCGTCAGCGTCCCGATGGCTGCCATGGTCATCCGGTCCCGCTTGATGTACAGCAAAATTACCAGTTCCAGGGCCAGGATCGTGGCCACCGCCGCTACCGGCAGCAGGAACACCCAGGCCGTCACCGCCAGCACCAGGATCAATTTCGTAAAAGCGGTCAGCTTCATGCCTCGCCACCTTCTTTCTCTTCCTTCCGTCCTTCTTTCGGAGCTTCCTTCAGTTCCAGCCGGTCACACAGGACTTCCGGGCTGTCCGCGTCCACCCCGAACAGAGCCCCCAGCCGGGCCAGTACCGGCTGCTTCAGACCCCATTCCTCAATGGGCCGCCTGCCGTCGAACAGTTCCTTTGTTTTCCCGTCATACACCAGTTGCCCATCGTGGAGCACCAAGGCATGGGTGGTGTACTTCCGGGCGATTTCCATATCGTGGGTGATCAGGATCAGGGTGATGTGTTTTTCTCTCTGCAGTCTGGACAGGTAGTTCATCATATGGAGCTTTTCCTGTTCATCCTGGCCGTTGGTGATTTCGTCCAGGATCAGGGTCCGGGGCTGCAGGGCCAGGGCCACGGCCACCCCCAGCCGCCGTTTCTGGCCGAAGGAAAGCCCCCGGGGATACTGGTCCAGGCAGGATGTCAGCCCCATGGCTTCCACGGCCTCCCGCACCTGCTTGTCCAGGTCCGCTTTGGGCATCTTCCGGGTCTGCAGGCCATAAGCCACTTCATCATATACCGTATCTCCCAGCAGCTGCAGGTCCGGATTCTGGAACACATAGCCCACCTTATCCGCCAGGTCCGCCGGTTCACAGTCCACGATATCTACGCCGTCCACCAGCACCTGTCCGCTGCGGGGGTGGTTCAGCGCCATGAACAGCCGGCTCAGGGTGGTCTTACCACTGCCGTTGTGCCCCAGGAGGGCTACCGCTTCTCCATCTTCCACCTTGCACTGGATATCCTGCAGCACGGGTACCCCTCTGCGATAGGCGAAGTTCACTTCTTTTGCTTCAATCATGCCTTGCCTCCCTGGAATTTCCGGGTCAGTTCCTCTTCCGCTTCGTCCTCACTGCGCCAGTTGCCCAGCCGGCAGTGGAATCTCTCTTCCAGACCCAGCTTCACCTGCCACAGTTCCGGCAGGTTCTCCCGCAGGTCTTCCTGCTGGAAAGCCTTCCGGGCCGCCTGTTCGAAAGGTCCCTGTACCCGGGCCTCGCCGCCGCTGATCAGCACCAGATCCGTCATGTAGGGCAGCAGGTAGTTCAGGTCGTGCTCCACAACCACCACGGTCATGTTGTGCTGCTGGTAGATCTTGTACAGCAGGGCATACAGGGAACGGGCCCCGTCCGGGTCGAGAGCCGATACCGGTTCATCCAAGATCAGCACTTCCGGCCGGCAGGCCAGCACCGATGCCAGCAGCAGCCGCTGCCGCTGGCCCCCGGACAGTTCGTCCAGCTGGTAGCTTTCCCGGCCGGGCAGGCCCACATCGGCCAGGGCCTGGCTCACCCGCTGGTCCACCTCATCCGGCGAGAATCCATGGTTCAGAAGGCCAAAGGCGATTTCCTCTCCGGCGGTCAGGGACACCATCTGGCTTTCGTAGTCATCCATCATAATGCCCACCCGCATGGCGATTTCCGAGATTTTCTTTCCCTTGAGGTCTTCTCCCAGCACTTCCACCTTGCCGTAGTACCGTCCCCCGTAATAATGGGGCACGATACCCGTCATGGCCTTGCACAGGGTGGTCTTGCCGGCACCGCTGGGACCGGCAATGGCCGTAAAACTGCCCTTCTGGATGTCCAGGTTGATGTTTTTCAGCACCAGGTCACTGTTCAGATAGGCAAAATAAAAATCCGAGATCCGAATGGCACTGTCACTCATGGTGTTTCCCCTCCGTTGCATAGAAGATCTTCCGTACAGGGCTGAACAGCACCTGGGTCACCACCCCATTCAGAGCCCCCACGGTGAACACCACCGGCAGCATGGCATGGGTCCACACGGTCAGGGGCAGCCCCAGCACCAGTTTCAGGATGTAGGTGAATACGGCACCGCTGACACTGGTGGCCACAAAACCCACGATGAACGGTTTCACCTTCAGGTTCTCCAGATGGGTCAGAGCGAAGGCCTTCACCAGGATACAGGCCGTCAGGGCCCCGCTCACTTCACTGGCGATGTTCCCCAGCGGGAAGGCGGATTTGGAAGAAGGGACCAGAGTCAGACCGGCCACGAATCCAATGCCCAGGGCCCGGGTCAGGCCCGGTTTCGTCAGGCAGATGGTGATGGAATACATGGCAATGGTCCAGTTGGGGGTGACCCCGCCCACATTGGGACTGATGGTATGGAGGATGACACCAATGGCCAGCAGCAGGGCCGTCATGGCTACCCAGCGATGGGTGTCCCTGGCTGCTTCCACCGTAATCAGATCCGGAATCGGTTTGTCCATGATTGCTATACTCCTTTGCTACAAATGTATGAGTATAGTTTATGTGTCAAATCTCTGACTGTCAAGCAGAAGGGGCCATAAAAAAGAGCTGTGACATTTCACAGCTCTGCAAAGATCCGCCGGCTCACTTCCAGCATTTTGTCTTTTTGTGTCTTCATTTCCACCAGAAGCAGTTCAATCTTATCCTGGGGAACATCAAAGATCCTCAGGGCCTGTGTCAGGCACAGCTTTTTCAGATTCTCCCGGGCAAACAGATATTTGAACTCATGGCTCAGGATGTATCCGCTCATGGACGCCCTTACCAGCAGGACCCGTTCATAACACTCCTGCAGGGTGAATTTCCGGGCAAAAGTCATCAGATGTGTTTTTGGAGTCTCGTCTGCCAACGTTGTTTTCCTCTTTCTGTCCATACTGCTACCGCCTCATTTTTCCTCATTCTCCAGTAGTGTATCATACCCCCATACCCTATTCAATCCAGCCTGATAGAATTCACGTTTCTATCATATATCTACTGTGTTCTTATTGAAAATTTGTGACGCAAACAGTATACCCTGTCTTTTTTCATAAAAAGAAACCCCGCCGGTTTCCCGGTGGGGTTCCCTGCAGGCCATCAGCCTTCGATGGCGATGTATTTCTTGTTGTCCACTTTCCTGGCTTCCTTCTTGGGAACGCTCAGTTCCAGGATGCCGTTCTCGTACTTGGCCTTCACATCGGCCTCCGTAACGCCTTCACCCACATAAAAGCTCCGGGCGCACTGGCCAAAGGTACGTTCACGACGGATGTACTGGCCCTTCTTATCCTTTTCATCCTTGTCCACACCCTTGCTGGCACTGATGGTCAAATACCCATCCTGCA
>OLFW01001016.1_pt1 | contig 19025 bp, 19 predicted proteins | sample 1605351 | NCBI WGS metagenome assembly OLFW01 (sample SAMEA3888918, study PRJEB22519) | human gut metagenome | biome: human gut; feature: human-associated habitat; material: faeces | place: Denmark | collected 2010 | reverse complement strand
ACGGGTGCCTGCTGGCACCCGTCTAAAAGGGGCTACCCTAAAATTGGAAACTTACAACTGGCCAACGTAGCTTCCATGAAGTCACACGGTGTGGAATTTACCTTGTCTACCCATAACATCAAGACCAAGGACTTTAACTGGAATACCGATTTTATCTTCTCGAATGCGCAGAATGAAGTAACCGACCTGCAGCAGAACGCCAATATCATGGATTTGATTTCGGGTACAGGTTTCGCCAAACAAGGCTATCCGGTAAGAGGTTTGTTCTCTATTCCGTTCAAAGGACTGGATGAAAACGGTATTCCTTTGATTGAAAACGAAAAGGGAGAGATTACCAGCACCAGCATCAACTTCCAGGAACGTGACAACACAGACTTCCTGATTTACGAAGGCCCTACCGACCCGACCATTACCGGTAGCTTGGGTAACATCTTTACGTACAAAGGTTTCCGTCTGAACATCTTCATGACTTATTCGTTTGGCAACGTGGTTCGTCTGAATCCGATATTCAGTGCCCAGTATTCCGACCTGAGTGCCATGACACGTGAGTTCAAGAACCGCTGGACCTTGCCGGGCGATGAGAATGTGACCAACATCCCTGCCATCATTTCTGCCAGAATGTACAATGAGAACACCGACTACAGATACGCGTACAATGCCTACAACTATTCGGATGTACGTGTGGCCAAAGGCGACTTCATCCGTATGAAGGAGATTTCACTGGCCTACGAGTTCCCGAAAGCATGGATTGCTCCGCTGAAACTGTCGAACCTTTCACTGAAGGTACAGGCCACGAACCTGTTCCTGTTCTATGCCGACAAGAAGTTGAACGGACAGGATCCTGAATTCTTCAATGCAGGTGGTGTGGCTTCTCCGGTGCCACGTCAGTTTACATTTACACTGAGATTAGGGTTATAACAAAAAAATAAGACATTATGAACAAGAAATACATATTATTCGCAGCCATTGTAGGAAGTTCAATGGGATTGGCTTCCTGTAGTGATTTTCTGGATGAGATGCCAGACCAGCGTACGGAAGTGACATCAGAAAACGCCGATTATCTGCTGGTGACGGCTTATCCCAACAGCATGCCTCTGGAAATGTTTGAAATGTATAGCGACAATACCGATGCCTTCCCCAACCGTTATGCAGCGTGGAGCCGTTTGCAGGAAGACCTGTACAAATGGGAAGATACCTCCCAGAACGAAGATGATTCTCCTGCTGCCGTGTGGGAAGGATGCTACAAGGCAATTGCCACAGCCAATCAGGTGCTGACGATGATTGCCGAGCAGGGCAATCCTTCTACGATGGATGCCACCCGGGGTGAAGCACTGCTGTGCCGTGCCTACAATCACTTTATCTTGGCTACGGTATTCTGCAAGGCCTATTCATCCACTGCAGCGACCGATTTGGGTGTGCCTTACATGACCTCACTGGAAAATACGGTGAGTCCGAACTACGACCGCGGTACACTGGAAGAGTTGTACAAGGGGATAGAAAAGGATTTGCTGGAGGGACTTCCTCTGATCAGCGACAGCAAGTATTCAGTGCCCAAGTACCATTTCAACAAGAATGCGGCCAATGCATTTGCGGCCCGTTTCTACCTGAACTATACCCAGCCGGACCTGTCGAACTACGACAAAGTGATAGAATATGCGACAGCTGTCCTGGGCGACAACCCTTCGCTGATGCTGCGTGACTGGGAAGCACTGGGCGCTTTGTCACTGAACGGTGAAATCCAGCCGAACGAATACGTGGATGCAGAGAGAGCGGCCAACCTGATGCTGGTCTGCTTCCATTCTTACTGGGGATATGTGAGTGGCCCTTACGGATTGGGAGAACGCTATGCGCACGGTCCCGAAGTGTCGTATGAAACTAACCGCTCGAATGGTCCGTGGGGAAATTATACATCTAGTCCGAATACCACGATTTACCGTGTGGGCGTATGGAGCAACTCTTCTGCACTGCCTACCAAGATCATTTCCATGAAGGTGGCACAGTATAAGGAGTATGTCGACGTGGTAGCCGGAACCATCAACGGATATTGTGTCAATGCCGCGTTTACAGCCGACGAACTGCTGCTGAGCCGTGCCGAGGCCTATGCCATGAAGAAAGATTACACACATGCGCTGGCCGACCTGAACAGCTGGATGGCTGCCTATACCACCCGTTCGCAGGCCATGACGGAAGAGGAAATCAACGCTTTCTACGACGGCCTGGCATATTACACACCCACCGAACCTACGGTGAAGAAAGAGTTGCATCCGGAATTCACCATCGAGAAAGGCACACAGGAGAATCTGATTCACGCCATCCTGCAGGCCCGCCGTATCACTACCTTGCATGAGGGACTCCGCTGGCTGGATATCAAACGTTTCGGCATCACGGTATATCGCCGCTACATGAAAGACGACGGCAGCATCGAAGTGACCGACCAGATGGAAGCTAACGACGCACGTCGTGCCATTCAGATTCCGAGTGATGTAATCAGCGCAGGTATGGAGCCTAATCCTAGAAATAACTAATCGCCAAGGAGGAACAATTATGAAAAAATACTTTATATATGCATCAATGTTTTTACTGTCGCTGGGGTTTGTTTCCTGCAACAACGAGGATGAGATAGATACCTCGCACAGTATATTCGGGTCGGACGGAACGGAAGCCGAAGAGCCGAATGAGTTTGACAAGTGGCTGCTTGAAAACTATGTCTATACCTATAATATTCAGGTGAAATATCGTCTGGACGACAACGAAACCGACGTGGAATACGACTTGGTTCCGGCCGATTACGAAAAAGCTTTCGCCCTGGCAAAAATCGTGAAGTTTGTATGGATGGAAGCGTACGATGAGGTATGGGGCATTGAAACCACACGTACCTATGTGCCGAAACTGATTCAGATGATTGGCAACGTGGCCTACACCGAATCGGGTATGATTCTGGGTCAGGCCGAACAGGGTATGAAGGTAACCCTCTTCAAGATCAACGACCTGGACCTGAACAACCTGGACGTCAATACCCTGAATGAGTATTACTTCAAGACCATGCACCATGAGTTTACGCACATCCTGAACCAGCGTAAGCCTTACGACACCAACTACGACCGTATCACCGAATCGAGCTATGTGGGTTCCGACTGGTACCAGATTTACGATGACCAGGCGTTGCAGATGGGATTCATCTCTCCGTATGCCATGGACCGCGGTTCGGAAGACTTTGCCGAGATGCTGTCTATCTTTGTGACCAATTCGGCAGACACCTGGGAGTCGTTTCTGGAGACAGCCGAACCGGATCCCAACAGTCCGTACTATAACCCGGATGTCAACGGACGGGCCATCCTGGAACAGAAGTTCGACATTGTGTATAAATACATGAAAGATTCATGGGGGGTAGACCTTTACGAATTGCGTGACGTGGTTCAGCGTCGGCAGGGAGAAATCAATACCTTGTTCAACTAATAAAACACCGGAATTATGAAGAAATTAATTTTATATAGTTTATTGGCATGTGCGACGGTTTCCATGCAGTCGTGCTTGTTCAGTGAGGAGGACTTGTTCGAACAGTCATCTGCCGACCGGGAAAATGCCTCCGTCCTTGAATTGAAGAGTTTGTTGACCAGTGCCCCCAACGGGTGGAAACTGGAATACCGTTACGGCAGCGAAGGTATGGGTGGAGCTGCCAACTTGTTCTTTAAGTTTGATGCCAACGAGGTGACCATCGCTTCCGATTATGCGACGTCTTCGTACACTCCCGGGCAGACCGCAACCTCCCTCTATACCGTACAGTCGTATAACGGAACAGAAATCAGCTTCGACTCGTACAACGAGATTCTGCATGCGTTTTGTGAGCCCAACGGGTATAACGACCCGGGTCTGATGGGAGACTATGAATTCATCGTACGCTCGACTTCTGAAAACGAGATTCGCCTCACCGGAAAGAAGCATGGTGTGGAAATGGTGATGACCCGGCTGGACGATACGTTAGACTGGACCACCTATCTGGCTGCTGCCGCACAGATCAGCGAGGATTCAGACTACAACCTGTTTAATCTGATGCAGGGCGACCAGAAAGTAGCTTCTGTCATGCGAGAAGGCCGTGCTTTCCTGTTGGGAAGTGTAGACGAGAATGGCACATCCTCTTATGCTTATTACCCGTTCGTTTGTACCGAAAACGGTGTAAAAACAGTGGAACCCATGGTTTGCAACGGCATATCGATGCAGAACTTCACCTGGGATAATGCAACCAGTACGTTCACTTGTACCGACGAGGGAAGCAATGTGAAACTGGTATTCGAGCGTCCCGCCAATTATGAAAAGTACCTGGGTACCTACCATGTACAGAGTGGAAGCTCTAGCTTCAGCCTGACACTGGAGGTGAAGAAAGACGGTAAGTCTTATCAGGCCACGAAGACGTATTACCTGAGTGGCGGCAGCACATGGACGATGAACGTTGAATTCTACTACGACACAGAACGCGACGACATCTCTGCCAACGGTCAGGTGGTAGGATATATGGATGGAGCAGCCGTAGGTTTGTATCCGGGCCTCAGATCGGGAGGTAATTTCTATTCTACACTGGAAACAGTCTTTGAAGGAACAACCACCGAGCAAGACGGTCAGATGACGATTACATTCAAAAACAATCCGTATAGTCAACTCGAAATGAATGACTGGTTGTTCATCTATAATTCGGGTGGATACAGAATGATGACCGCTTGGGAAAATCCGGTATTCACTAAAGTTTCTGATTAAAAAAGAATAGCTTATGAAAAAAATATTTTCTATTATCACGTTATGCTTATGCACCTTGTGGGTGTCATGTAGCGATGAGGAAGCCGTCACCAGCTCATTGCAGGTCGTTGCGACCGACGGCATTGATTTCTCTGCGGCCAGCGGAGAAGGTACCATCACCGTGAGTGCCACGGAACCCGTAACTGCTGAATCAAACAAGGAATGGTGTACAACCACTGTGGAAGGCAATGTGGTACATGTGGCGGTAACCACCTCTTCGGAAGTGACCAGCCGTATTGCCCTGGTTACCATTTCTACAGGAACAAGCTCTGTCGATGTGCCGGTGGTACAGGCTGGAGCGGTCACCATTCTGGATGAACATAACCTGTATTACTGCTGCGGATACGAGGGCGGTCAGTTCAATTTCAGTTTCAAGACCAACACCTCTTATAGTGTGGACGTGCCGGAAGAAGCTGCCGGATGGTTGACCTATACTTACGATACGGACAACAACGTGTTGCGGTTTGACGTAGCTGCGTCGGCCGACAAGACTCCCCGTGGTGCGGAAGTTAAGGTTTCGTCAGGAGCAAAGGAACTGGTCCTCAGCCTTTCTCAGATTGAAGTATCGCTCAGTATGATTGGAGGCAACTGGGACATGTCCTATTATAGTGGGGCGTATGGACAGGAAGTTTCGGGAACCGGTCAGGTGGGTATGCTTTCGGACAATCTGGTTCTCCTGGATGCTCTGAAGGAGTACTATTTGCCGCTGGAAATCGGTGATAACGGAATCTTGATTGTTCCGGCAAATGTAGAAATAGGTACTTATGGCAGTTATACGCTGAAATCGGCTACGTCCCTGAGCGGAGGATATTATTCACTGTCTGTGCCGTGTGTAGCTGTGCCTAAGGTAAAAGATGGAAAGCTGATTTATCATTTTGGATATTGCAGTGCCTATACTGACGGAGCGGCTGTAGAGTATCCGATGGTATACGCATTTGTGGGTTCATCTGCAGCCGGATGGTTGGAGTGCTATGTAGATTTGGAAATAAGCAAACCTTTGAACTAAAGGTTATTATCTCTCTTTAAATTCATTATGTTGGGGGGCTATTCCTAGTGATAGGGGTAGCCCCTAGATATATAAATACCCTCAAAATATGGATTATTGCATAAAATCCCTATATTTGCCAGAGTATGAATTTAACCACATCAAGCTATGATAAAAAGAGTATGTGTATTGATATTCTGTGCAGGTTTGCTTGCCGACTTCAGCTATGCACAAAGAAAAGTCGAAGTGGTAGAAGCCCCGCAGGAAACGCAGGCAGTTGCCAGCGAGAAAGTGATTAAGCGGAAAGTGGCCATCGGACGTTTCTCCAACGAAACGCAATATGCGAAAGGCATATTTTATGACAAGGAGAATGACCCCATGGGCAAGCAGGCACTGGATATCCTTTCGGCCAAACTGGCCGCCTCCGGGAAATTCCTTCTGTTGGAACGCAGCGATTTGTCCACCTTGCTGGAAGAAGCCCAGAAAGGAGAAAAAGAATTGTCTACAGTCGGTGCAGATTACATGATAATCGGTTCTATCACCGAGTTTGGCCGGAAAAATACCGGAAAGTCGGGCGTTTTCACCTCTACAAAGACACAGACCGTAGAAGCTGCAGTGGCTATCCGACTGGTAGACGTGGCTACGGGCCTGATTATTTATTCGGATGAGGCCAAGGGAACAGCCGATTTGACGACCAAGACCACGCTGGGAGTAGGCGGACGTGCCGACTTTGATGCCACATTGAGCGACAAGGCCATTTCCGAAGCCATTGGCCAGCTGGTAGAAAACATCATTAACAAATGCACGGACAAGCCGTGGCGGACCTATTTCCTTTCCTACGACTCCGATGCCGTACTGATTGCAGGAGGAAAGAGCCAGGGCATTGCGGAAGGAGATGTCTTTGTCGTCAAGGCCAGAGGCAAGAAAGTGAAGAACCCGCAGACCGGCCTGATGATTGAACTGCCCGGAAAGCAGATAGGCACGGTGAAAGTTTTGTCTACCGGAGGAGATACCCCCGAAACCGAATATTCTTTCGTGGAAGTTTCGGCTGCAACTCCGATTGATACAGGTAAGTTAAGTGAGTATTATATCGAAGAATCCAAATAAGTATGAAAGCAAGATTATGGATGATTGCCGGGCTGGCAGCATTGCTGTGCGGATGCAAGGCCCATTATCCTGTAGCCCAGGAAAGCGGAAAAGAAGATATGGCCTACCTGCTTTTTACCAGTTCGGGTGAATATGCAGGAAAAGAAGTGACCGTGACACTGGATGGCCGGAAGCCCTTTGAGGCAAAAGTCGTGAAATCCAGGAATGCGAACCGGAAGGGGACATCGTATGCCGTTCCCGTCGGGCGGAAGCACCTCCGTGTGACCTACGGCGGAAAGTCTCTTTACGGAAAGGAAATCTTTCTATCAACACAGGAAACTCAGATCATTACTTTGCCATGACGAAAAGAATCCTGTTTATAGGTACATGTCTGCTGGCCCTGTCTTCTTGTGGCACGACAGACTCGCTGTATTCATGGTACGACTATGAGGATACCACCTATCAATACAGCAAGAAAAGTACGGAAGAACTTCAAGCGAAAGTCTTGGAGCAATACCAGAAAATCATTGAACAGCAGAGAGGTTCGAGAGGCGTGGTGCCTCCCGGCCTGTATGCGGAATACGGCTATATGCTGTATCGCACAGGCAAGAAGGAAGAAGGCCTGTCGTTCTTGAGAACAGAAATAAAGACCTATCCGGAGTCGGAAAAATACATCTCACGAATCATCAAACAGCTTGAAAAATGAAGAACTGCATCCTTGCTTGCCTGGCCGTTGTCTTGCTGTCCTCCTGTGCGGAGACCCTTACGCGCGGACAGCAGTATGCCAAGCTATATGAAGAAAAACCCGTATCCATCGTGATTATGCCTCCTGTCAACCAGACTAATTCGGTGGAGGCGAAAGACTTCTTTTATACCACCATGTACATGCCGTTGTGCGAAAAAGGATACTATGTCTATTCTCCCTACCTGACGATGGAGATGTTTCAGACAGAAAGCGCCTACGACAGTGAACTGTTTCTGGAACGCGACATCCAGATTTTCAAGAAAGTGCTGGGAGCAGATGCCGCCATGTTCACCATCATCAAGTCATGGGACCGGAAGCCCATCACCGGGATGCTGACGGCAGGTGTGGAATACATCCTGCGTTCTACCTCCACGGGCGAAACGCTGTATCACCGGGAAGGGCTGATCAGTGTGGATACCAGTCTTTATTCCGAAGGCGGAGGACTGCTGGGTTTCGTTGTCAATATGGCCGCCACGGCCATAAACACAGCCATGACGGACAAGGTGGTGGCAGGACGGAAATGCAATGCCTTTGTGCTGAGCGATATGCCGGTGGGAAAATACAGTCCGAATTATGGAAAAGACCAGCATCTGGAGGCGGGGAAAAGCTACATAGAAGCCGTTGTGAGATAATGTGGGACGGATTTACGTGCATCCTAATTCCTATTTTTTGAATGGAGATCTGCTTTTATTTTATGTAATCCATCCCCAACTTACTCACAAAGTTCTGTTCTTCTTCAATTATCAACTTCTTGCGCCTTTTCAAGCAGTCCTTTAAATCCTCAACCTGATTGATTGGAGGAATAAGGTGGAGATAATTATAAGAAATTCCTTCCGCATGATTAAATGATTTTAAATTTGGATTGAAGGAACGATAGTTTTTAGCCATATAAGTAGGAACAATGTTTTCTGGACTTGATGGTAGTTTTGAGTCTAACTTTCCCAATGTCAATCCGTATGCGGTTGGAATTTTTTTTGATCTTTCGCGCAACAATTGCAGTTCGAAAAGAATCAGTGCCTTACTTCTGACGCCAGAAAGAGATACGGTTTTGGGGAAGGGCAGTGTCCTGAAGGGGACAGAAGGATTGTCCGAATACACACTATTGTCCACCTCTCCATTCAGAAAGCTAAGGAAATATTCGAAAGCCTTACGTTGATTGGACAAGGAATAAATTGTAAAATAGTTTGAATAGGTCGTTATCCAAAACCACCGTTTTAACTCTTGTATCTGCATCTTGTTGGGGGTGTGAAGTTTGCTAAAGAACTTCATTACAAATACAAGTTGAATATTGTACGGTAATAATTTGTAATCCACTACATTCAACTCCTTGTACAAAAACTTTGCAGCTTTCAAGATATAAGGTGTAGTTTTTTTTACCACGTTTTTAAAATCCGGTCGTACTGCCAACTTTTCAATATTCGACTGGTCGAAATACATTTTTTCATCGAACGCACTTTGATAGCATCTGAACAGATTGTTACGTGTAATCCCTTCAAAGTGATATTGGGATAATTGTTCTTTTAAATTATCTATTTCGACAGAGAAACTGAAATCCGAACTGTAACTTAGTGCATTAACCATATAATCATACGAGATGTCAGTACCTTTGGAATTCACGCGGGAAAAAATGTTTACAGCATCCGATAAACTTGCTTCTGAAATTTCCACGACAGCCAGTTTATAGTCAATCAGCGTACGCGAAAATGCATCAGCTCTATCCAAATACATATCAAGTTGCTCATCCTTACAATATGGTTCTATATATTTTCGAGAATACTGTCTGAAATCGCTTGTACTCATCAATATATGGACTGGTACTTGATAAGGCTTTGGGGTATAGCGCAAATAGACAAAATTTTCCTCTTCAAGATCGAAATACAAGTTGTAAAGAGAGTCCCTGTCGATTGTTTCGTCAATTTCAAGATTAGCCTTTTGAGCATTAGTCAAACAGCCAAATAAGGAAGATAGCCTTTGATAGCCATCCAGAAGAAATACTTGCTGGGAATAATTCTTTGGTAATTTAAAGCCTCCTACAGATTTTAGTTTATCCCAATTCAAAAATCCGAGTCTCGTTATCGTTCAATCCTCTTACGAACTCAGACGACAGAACCTCCGAATCATCTATAAGCAGTTCATAGCTCTGCTTAATTGTGATTAGGTATACCAAGAAGTTCAGTTCAAGTCTCCCTCGGTCATCTTTCGACTCCTCAAAGACATCTTTTGAGATAAGCACCTTCATACCTGACGATTCTTTTGAGCATTATGTAACAATACAGCCTCTTTATACGATTCATTAAATACGTCATCAGGCCAATCACTTACGCTTCCATCTTCTCTGACCTCCACCTTTTTCAGAGAACTTGCACCTGTATCTTCATCATATTTCACGTAGTATAAAGCTAAATCTTTAGGATGTAACTTGTTTGTGGCTACTAATGTGCGGAGTCTCAATATAAAGTTTAACGAATGGGTTTCAACTAATATCTGTTTATTTTTGTCCAAAGATACCTCATTGGCCATAAATTCAGCCATTTCCGCATGAGCTGCAGGATGTAGGTGAGTTTCAGGCTCCTCCAATATGTATTGCCATGGTTTTTCACATGCCTTGGCTATTGCTACAATTTCGGGTAATGATTGTCCGATACCAGCTCCTGTGTCCAGTATATTGTTTCTGACATTCTTATTTTGCAACTCCACAGAATAGCTTGGGGCTCGGGATTGATCTACGACCACAGCCCATCCATCAAAGACTTTTTTATACCAATTAGAGACTTTGGTTAGCAGTTCTCCATTTCCAGACACCACATCTGAGATTAAGAACTCATAAGCATTTTCTCCTTTTGTTCCCATCAGAGTATAAGCCCCATCATTCAGCCGATAATCCCGTAATGGTAACTGTCTTACATGGCCGATATAATCATTTGCTGTTTGAAAGTGTGCTAATGCCTCAACCATCCAATTTTCAGAAATGTTTTTGGGGGTTATTCCCATGAAGACAACTTCATTTCCTTTCTCATCGGTCATTTTGTGATCATCGTTGCATTGGTAAGAAACATTGTTTCCGTTTGTATCTTTCAGTGACCAACTTTCCAGGTGTGTCTTTTTTTGTTTATCCAGCATATCCACAAAGAAAGAGAATGACAATTCGTCTCCCTCTGTAGAAGTTACGTCAATTGTTGGGGCCCGATTACCTTTGTTATATACTATGTCACGAAACTCGTCACAGAGGGTCACCTCGTTGCAAATTCTGGAAAAAACCTCTTGTGTTTTACATTTCAAGGCACTTTCCACTAGCAATGGCAATTTTAACACTGCACTTTTTCCCGTGTTGTTTTTTCCAAACAACACAGTCATTGGGGCAAGTGTCAAGGTCTGCCGATTGGCAAAAATCCTATAATTGACAAAAGAGATGCTATTTATCATATTAAAAAACTATTCATATAATCGATTTATATTTTAAGGTTTGAACCCCAATTACCTTAAATAATACACAAATATATTCATTAAAATCCAAATAAGGCCATAATGGGCGATAAAAAAATGATAAATCCGTTCCATGAAATACTCTTGTGATATTAGTGCAGATTTTGTTTTTTCTCGGCAAAGCAGAAAATAAGAGTAATTTCTGTCGACATTTGAAGAGATAAGAAGGCTTTTGAAGACTTGTAAAAAACGCCGAAGCGTTTTGTTTCAAACGTCCTTACGTTTTCCTTTAAACGCCTAAGCGTTTTATCTAAAACGCTTCGACGTTTTGTGCAAAACGTTTAGGCGTTTCAGTGCAAACGTTTCGGCGTTTTTTTATGGGCTCTGAGGCAGTGATATGGGGAGATATAATACCGAATTTGTGATATCTGCAAGAAAAAAGATAAATTCTGTTTTACATGAATGAAATATGCCTCTTTTTTTTGATTATTTTATGTTTTTCTCTTCCTTTTGAAAATCAATCCATTAAAAAAAGTTGTTTGACGTTCTAGCAAATTTGTATTAGTTTCACTAGTTGGAAGAACACAATTTTGCCTGAAAAGAGTTTTGTGGTATTGTTTCTTTGATTATCTTTGTATCTAGATTCATTCCTATGAAAACGCATATTCATGGGGAAAAGATGAAGAAAATAAGATAGTTTAACTCGTTTAAACTTTTTTATCTATGAAAAATAAAGGCGATGCCTTAGCGCATGAAAAACAGCAAATGGCATGCAACTCACCAAGTGAGAACGTACGCCAGACCAACATAAATTAGAAGCAATATCGATGTCACTGTATAGTTCAGACGTTCCTTCTAAAGCCGGGGGAGGCAATCTTGATAACGGATTAAATCTATTTGGTCCGGAACTAGAAAAACGCGCTGTAGAAAACTCTTCCTGGTGCTATCTGTTCGTTTATTACTCAAAAGTCGATGTGGTAGACAAGATTCTGAAGGAACAATTTCGTACATTTATTCACCGTACCATTATATACAAGCGGGGTAAATCGCATGTGGAGAGCAAGGAAGTGCCCACCATTACCGGCCTGATATTCGTGCAGGGGGATATCCTGAAGATACAGTCTTTCCTGAACAGCCGTTTCATCGGTCTGCATTTGGTGAAAGATTGCAGCACGAAGACGGTGGCCGTAATTTCCGACCGTGTCATGCAGTCGTTCATACAAGTGTCCCAGCTTGATTCCCACCGCATTCGTTTCATGCCTCATTCCTTCGACTACTATGCAGAGGGGCATACGCTGGTCAAGATGACCTCGGGTGTACTGGCCGGCATGGAAGGCTATCAGGTACGTATCTCCCGCGACAAATGTTTTGTGACCACCCTTGGCGGCATGACGGTAGCCATCGGCGGCGTGTCGAAGGAAACCTTCGAAGACGTGGACGAGTACATCCGCCAGCGCAGGGTTCAGTTGCGTGAGGAAAGCGGGTCGCTCGATGCGAACCTGACGGTCGTGCAGCAGGAGATAGACAAGTGTTTTTTCTCTCCCGAGAATCGTCTGGATGTGATTTCCATAGCCAGCAGTCTTGATCAGTGGCTGGAAAAGTCGCGCTTGCTTCTTCGGAAGGAACAGTTTGCCGAGGCTACGGAGATTGTGCTTTTCATCCTCGAAGAGATTGGTTCCCGTTTTCAGTCTGCATACGGTAGTTTGGCCGCCGGAAACCTGAAGGAGATGACGGCAGTGTGTGCGGAAGCCGACCGGATATTGGGAGAGATTGCCGCGCATGCCAATGTGCCGGAAGATTTGATGTGTTTTATTGCAGCAGAGCGCCAGTCGCTGGTGCTTCGCTATTCGTTTTTGCCGATGGAGGAATAAGAAAAGATGGAGTTGTCTCAAAAAGAAAATACAAAGCGGATTGCCAAGAACACCCTGATGCTGTATGTCCGCATGCTGTTTGGTATGCTGGTATCGCTGTATACTTCCCGTGTGGTGCTGCAGGCATTGGGTGTGGAAGATTACGGTATATACAATGTAGTAGGGGGTGTGGTGGCGATGTTCTCCATGATTTCTAGCTCTCTGTCGTCATCAGTAAGTCGTTTTTTAACGTTCGAATTGGGGAAAGGAAACAGGGAAGGTCTGAAAAGAGTCTTTTCCACTTCATTGAGCATTCATGTAGTGTTGGCGCTTGTCATTGTGTTGTTGGGAGAAACCATTGGACTTTGGTTTCTAAACACCCAAATGACCATCCCCGAGAATCGTTTGTATGCTGCGAACTGGGTATTTCAGGCATCAATCTTTACGTTTGTCATAAACCTTTTGAGCGTACCGTTCAGTGCGTCTATTGTATCCCATGAACGGATGAGTGCGTTTGCTTATATCGGCATATTAGACATAATTCTTCGGCTATTGATTGTATTGTTCATTGCTTATTCAGGTCTGGCATTCGATCGTCTGATTGTATATGCCTTACTTTTGGTGGGAGTAGTTGGTATCATGCAGGCAATCTATTGGAGTTACTGTACGAGGAATTTTGAGGAGTGCAGGTTCAAATTAAGTTTTGATGTCAGTTATTGGAAAGACATGAGTTCTTTCGCCGGATGGAATTTTATTGGCTGTACGGCTGGACTGTTAAAGGATCAAGGAGTAAACATCTTGCTAAACTTGTTTATGGGACCGATTGTCAATGCTGCTCGTGGTATAGCCAATACAGTAAATAATGTGATGACTTCTTTTGCCAGTAATTTTATGACTGCTTTGAATCCGCAGATTACGAAATCCTATGCGGCAGGTAATTATGATTACATGTTTTCGCTAGTGGAACGAGGCTCCAGGTTTTCCTATTATATACTTCTGCTGTTTGCCTTGCCCATGCTGTTTGAAGCCGAGTTTGTATTGACTTTATGGTTAAAACACTATCCCGAGCATACCGTTGATTTTGTGCGGCTTATCCTGATAGTAACCATGTGCGATATATTGTCGAATACGTTAATTAATTTGCAAGTAGCAACGGGAAAGATTCGTAATTACCAACTTGCGGTTGGCGGTATGCTGTTGATGAATTTTCCTTTGTCTTATCTATGTCTGAAAATGGGCTTTCCGCCGGAATCAACTTTGGTGGTGGCATTGGTGGTAGCAGTTCTCTGCTTGTTCCTGCGCCTTTTGTTCCTGCGTCAGATGGTTGGATTATCCATGAAACGTTATTTATATAAAGTTTGTGGGAATGTACTGTGTGTGACATTGGCAGCTGTTGTGATACCTGCTTTGCTCTACCTGCAAACGTCAGACAGTTTGCTACGTTTCCTGTTTATGTGTGTGCTGACTACATTGTGTTCGTCTGCGGCTATTTATTTTATAGGTTGTAGCGTTCACGAACGTGCCTTTATTAAAGAAAAAGCCGTACTTCTTAGAAAGAAATTCTCATTATGATTACGGTAACAGAAAAATTTCGGTGCTGCGGCTGTGAAGCGTGTCGGAGCGTGTGCCCTAAACAATGCATCTCCATGAGGACAGACAAAGAAGGATTCTTGTATCCGGAAGTGAATCTGTCGGAATGTATTGATTGTAAATTGTGTGAAAAGGTTTGCCCCGTGCTTCACCCGATTGCTTCGACAGAGGAACCGATGGTTTTTGCCGGTATTAATAATGATACACAAATTCGTTTGCAGAGCTCATCTGGGGGTATATTTACTCTGATAGCTGAATCGGTTCTCCAAAAAGGAGGAGTCGTGTTTGGGGCTCGTTTCGATGAAAACTGGAAAGTAGTACACGGGTATACAGAAACCGTAGAAGGATTGGCTTGTTTCCGTGGGTCTAAGTATGTGCAGAGCTATATTGGAGACTCCTTTTTGCAAGCTAGGAAATTTCTGGATGAAGGAAGAGAAGTATTGTTCTCGGGAACACCTTGCCAGATAGCGGGGCTGAAGAACTTTTTACGAAGATCTTATCAGCATCTTTTGACGGTGGATGTAGTTTGTCATGGAGTGCCGAGTCCCAAGGTGTGGCAAAAGTATTTGGAGGAATCTGTATGTAAGGCTTACTACATAAAGGAAAGAAAGCATTCTTTTTCCTTTGCGGAAAAGATTTGTAATATAAATTTCAGGTCAAAAGAAAAAGGCTGGAAAAAATATAATGTAGAAATAGAATATAAAAATGGGAAGAAGGATATTACGCCTTTTACTGAGAATTTATATATGAATGTCTTTCTTTCTAATTTATCTTTGCGTCCCAGTTGCTATGCTTGTTCAGCAAAGATTCCTTATGTGCAGAGTGACATTACTTTAGCTGATTTTTGGGGAGTAGATAGCTTGAAACCGGAGATTGACGATGATAAGGGCTGTGGGCTTGTTTTTATTAATAATGAGCGTGCATTCTCTTTATTAAGAAATTTGGACTGTCAATTGTTTCAGCAGAAATTGGATGAGGTGTCAAAATTTAATCCAAGCATTTTGTATTTTGTTAGAGTGCCAGTGAATAGAAAATTCTTTTACGATGTCTTGGAAAAATGGAGTTTAGACTCTGTATATAAGATTTCTACAAGTAGTAATATTGTAATGCGTGTTATACGAAATATTTATAGAAAATTATGAGAATAGCTATATTGACATTACCATTATATACAAATTATGGAGGTATTTTACAATGCTATGCCCTTCAGACTGTGCTTCAGCGTATGGGGCATGATGTAAAAGTCTTGTCAAGGCCTCATGTGGGACGTTCGTATTATATTGTATATCCATTGATGGTATGTAAGCAAATATTTAAGCGTTATATATTGGGTAAGAAAGTATATATTTTTAAGGCCGAACACGAGATAATAAGAAAAAATATAATTAGATTCATAAATCAAGAAATACATCAATATGAATGCAGAATCTGGAACGATAAAATTGCAAATAAGTTTGACGTGATGATTGTAGGAAGCGATCAAGTCTGGCGTCCACAATATTCACAACCAATTGAATATGCTTTTCTTTCCTTTTTGGGAGATACAAAAATTAAGCGATTTTCGTATGCGGCTTCATTTGGTGTTAATAGTTGTGAATATACATTGGATCAGAGAAGGACCTGTTCACTCCTTTTAAAAAAGTTTTGTGCAGTGTCTGTTCGTGAATTCTCTGCTATTAATATTTGTCGTAATTATTTTGGAGTAGAAGCGGAGCAAGTACTTGATCCGACGTTGTTACTTTCTGTTGATGATTACAAATCTCTTATAAGAAAGGAGAATACTGAAACGTCTAAAGGAAACATGTTGGTTTATATTCTTGATAGAACGAAAGAGAAGATAAATTTGGCAGAGAAAATCGCTAGAGATAAAGGTTTGCAGTTACTTTGGCTAGATAGTCCTGATGAACAGAATGAAGATTCAGGTCTAAAGGAACATGTAAAAATATCGGTAGAACAATGGCTTCGAAGTTTTGATGATGCAGAGTTTGTACTTACAGATTCATTTCACGGATGTGTTTTTTCTATTATTTTTAAAAAGCAATTTATAGTATTAGGTAATAGAGAGAGAGGTTTAGATCGGTTTGATTCATTACTTACATTATTATCTTTAAGGAATCGTTTAATCTGTTCTTTGGATGAATACGAAAGTAAGGTATTAGTATTAGATGAACAAATAGACTATAAGAAAGTGGATTGTAAGTTAGCAGTAGAACGTGTGCATTCGTTAAATTTTTTACAGAATAACCTAGCAAATAATAAATAATGTTATGCGAAAATCCAGCAGGTTATATTTCATAGAATGTTTACGCTGCTTTTTAATGCTATTGATTTTCTTAGAGCATTATCCTAATTCTCCAATAAAATTAGGAGGGTTTGCTGTTTGTTTCTTTTTTATGTTAAGTGGTTTTATTTTGTCTTATGGTTATCAGGATAGAATTCTCTCGGGTATCACTAAATATAAAGATTTTATTATTGGTAGGGCTTTGAAAATTTATATTTTGCATTGGATTCTTCTTCCTATAGGTTTTTATATACATAGAGATTATTGGATATATACTTGTAAATATGTAGTAGCTAATTTTTTCCTTCTCCAGAGTTGGATTCCAGATCATTATTCGTATTACTCTGGAAATGGAGTCTCTTGGTTCTTGTCTACATTATTATTTTGTTATATAATATATCCTTTACTGATTAAAAAGTTTTCACTTTTATCTATAAAAGCAAATATTGTTATTTGCATTTTATTTTTTCTTTTGAGGATAGTTCTAGAATATGTAATACCAAATGATCGAGCTATAGATTGGTTATATATCAGCCCGTTTACAAGATGGATTGATTTTAGTATGGGGATTATTATTTATAGACTTTATCAACAATTACAAGATAAGTCCTTCTTTTATAATTTTTGTGGATACAAAATTCCTTGGGATTTATTAATTTCTTTGTGTTTGTTTGTGTTAGTTCTCCCTTTTTCAAAGGTATGTTTATATTGGGTTTTATTTTTTATTATAATAAAATTGTTGTTGGATGTGGAGAATCATATACCTGAAAAGTTTTTTTCGAATAGCATCTTTTATGTAATTGGTCTTTTTGGAAAAATTAGTTTTAGTTTTTATCTGATACATCAAACTTACATATTAATATTATACAATCATTTTCCCGTTAATCAGATAGATAGTGAAGTATGGAAATTTATTATAATATTATTTTCCTGTATAATAGTATCTTATGCGACATATTTATATGTTGAACAACCTATATATAGGAGATTGAAATCATTATTTAGATAATTATGTTTGGTAGTCCTTTGGTTTCTATTATTGTTCCCATTTATAATGCTGAAAAATATATCGATCGATGCATTCGAAGTATTTTGCAACAAACTTATTGTAACTGGGAATTGTTATTAGTAGATGATGGCAGTACAGATAGTTCTTTGCGCCTATGTAACTCCTATGCAACTAAAGATGATAGAATAAGAGTACTTCATAAAGAAAATGGTGGTGTAAGTTCTGCAAGAAATTATGGGATATATCACTCTCAGGGGATGTGGTTGACATTTATTGATATAGATGATTATGTGCATGATTCTTTTTTAGAAATATTGTTGGAAGGGGCAAATACTGTCGATTTGGTAGTTTCGGGTGCATATTATATTAATGATGGAAAATCTTTCTTGCCTCCTGATCGATTTGTCGAAATATCTAGGAATTTACCTTTTTTAGATGAGCAATTATGTTCAATATATTTAATGACGTGTTGGGGTAAATTGTTTAAGAAAACTTTTATCATAGATAAGGAACTTTATTTTGATAGTTCGTTACGAATAGGCGAGGACACTAATTTTGTTTTACGTTATCTAAGATATATAGATACGATAAGGTTTATACATATTTCAGGGTACTATTATAATGATGAAGAAAAATGGAAGCTTTCAAAATATGCTTTAAATGCTAATGATTTTAGTGTTCATTTATGTTCTATTTTAGATGGACTTAATCAATTGAAGAAAAAATGTAATTATCCATTTAGTAAAGTCGATAAATTATTAACTGAGTATTATAGTCGTCTGTTTTTTATTTATTTATTGAAAGTGGAAGATTATCGTGATTTCTGTATTGAACACAAGATATATGTCAAGAGAAAAACCAAATATATACCTGATTCATTAAAGAAGAAAGTTCTGTTTTTCTTTTTTGTTCATGTTCCTTTCATTTCTTATATATTATTTTGTTTCTATAGAAGGAAGTTTTAGTTTATGAAACATGCTTTTTTAATTATAGCTCATAATGAATATGATATTCTTCGTTTATTAGTGTCTTTGTTGGATGATATTCATAATGATATTTTTATTATGATAGATAAAAAGTCTGATATGCCTAAAGATATAGAGGTAAAACATTCTCAGATATTTTGGTTAAAGCATAGAATAGATATAAGGTGGGGTGATATTAGTGGGATTAAAGCAGAATTATCTCTTTTTAAATGTGCTGTAAGACATTCGTAAGCATTCGGTAAACCACGTTGCAAATTTTGTGAATTAGTTCCGAATCGGTGC
>OLFW01001015.1_pt1 | contig 19029 bp, 11 predicted proteins | sample 1605351 | NCBI WGS metagenome assembly OLFW01 (sample SAMEA3888918, study PRJEB22519) | human gut metagenome | biome: human gut; feature: human-associated habitat; material: faeces | place: Denmark | collected 2010 | reverse complement strand
TTGTTGCTCAGGTACTTAAAAAATAAGTTAAACTAAAATGCTGCGGAATTTAGGTAATAAAAGATTTCCGCGTGTTTTTTGTCCGCGTAATTTGTTTATTCATCTTAAAAGTAGTAATTTCGCACGATGTTTTCAGCTAATAAAGGAAAAGACTTGCTGGCCATGATACGCAACGGCCAGACGATGAACGGCAGTCAGATGCTCAATCTGATAGCCCAGCTCAGCGTGCCGTCCATTCTGGCACAGCTGACAAACACCCTGATGGTATATATCGATGCATCGATGGTTGGCTCGCTTGGTGCCAAGGCTTCGGCGTCGATAGGTATAGTACAGTCAACTACGTGGCTCTTTGGCGGTCTTACGTCGGCCGCTGCCATGGGCTTCTCGGTGCAGGCTGCCCACTTTATCGGTGCCAACGACTTTGTAAAGGCGCGCCAGGTGTTCCGTCAGGGCATAATGGCCACGGCGCTCTTCACGCTCATCCTTACCGCCATATGCCTTGTCATAGCCGGTCCGTTGCCCCTGTGGCTTGGCGGAGGAGCCGATATCGCTCCCGACGCGTCGCGCTATTTTGCCATATTCTGCATGTCGCTGCCCGTATATCAGCTTGGAATACTGTCGTCGAGCATGCTTAAGAGTTCGGGAAACATGCGCGTGCCCAGTGCTGTCAGCGTGCTGATGTGTCTTCTGGACGTGGTGTTCAACTATTTTCTTATATTCAGCACGCGTCACGTCTCCGTGCTTGGCTACGACATACTGATGCCCGGAATGGGCATGGGCGTGGCAGGAGCTGCCCTTGGAACGGCTCTAGCATACATCGTTACGGGTGTGATGCTGATATGGTTTGCAACGCTCAGGTCGTCGGAACTGATGCTGAAAAAGGAGAAATGGACCTTTGCGCCGCTGTGGGACTATCTGCGCAACGCGGCAAAGATAAGCACGCCGATGGGCGCACAGTATATTATGATGAGCGGTGCGCAGATTGTAAGTACGATGATTGTTGCCCCGCTTGGCAACTTCGCCATAGCCGCCAACACGTTTGCCATAGCCGCCGAGAGCCTTTGCTACATGCCGGGATACGGCATAGGCGAGGCTGCCACTACGCTTGTGGGGCAGAGCATCGGTGCAGGTCAGCCGCGCCTGGCGCGCAGCTTTGCCTACCGCACCGTATTTCTTGGCATGATTGTCATGGCGGCCATCAGCGTCGTGATGTATATCACGGCACCGCAGATGATTGGAATAATGACGCCTGTGGAAGAAATCCGCCAGCTGGGCATCGGTGCTTTGCGTATAGAGGCTTTTGCCGAGCCGATGTTTGCCGCTTCGATAGTGGCTTACAGCGTATGCCTCGGTGCAGGCGACACGCTTGTTCCTGCCTGCATGAACCTTGCAAGCATGTGGCTCGTGCGCCTTACTCTTGCTGCTTATCTTGCGCCTATCTACGGCTTGCGCGGCGTATGGATGGCGATGGCCATAGAGCTTACGTTCCGCGGTGCAATATTCTTATGGCGCCTGTTCAGCGGACGATGGCTCAAAGTAAAGCTGGGATAAGATGTATATGTGATGTCGGACGGATGTCCGTCGTGATATTGTCTGATAATTTTATTCGTCATCCGTAACATCATGCGGCAGACTTTTGTTGCCGCTTTATAAGGATGTTGCGGATGACGAATTGTTTTACGGGTATAATATTTTGTGGCAGAATCATTTTATTCTGCCGCAAAATGATGATAAACAATCGTTGAGGCTTACAGAAGTGCAACTCTTTCTTTTGCCTTTTCAAAGCCGCTGATAAGTTCTTTCATCACCTCGCTCACAGGCTTTATCGTCTTTATCGCTGAGGCAATCTGACCTATCTCCAGTTCGCCGCTCTCCATGTCGCCCTCAAATATTCCTCGTTTTGATGCTGCCCTGCCGAGTATCTCGCGCAGTTCGTCGGCTGTGGCTCCCTTGTCTTCAGCTTCGGCCAGCTTGGTGTATAGGGCGTTCTTGATGAGTCGGGTGGGGGCAATCTTCTTCAGACACAGCATGGTGTCGCCTTCGGCAAGTTCTGTGCATCTCTTCTTAAACTCTTCAGACGCCGAACTCTCCTCGGTGAGTGCGAACAATGTGCCGGCCTGTATGCCCTCTGCGCCGAGAGCCATGGCTGCGAGCATAGCCTCGCCCGATGCTATTCCGCCTGCTGCTATGAGCGGCTTTGTGGTTGCCTTGCGCACCTGCGGTATCAGAGTCATCGTGGTTGTCTCTTCGCGTCCGTTGTGTCCGCCTGCCTCAAAGCCTTCGGCAACGATAGCGTCTACGCCTGCCTCTTCGCATTTTGCGGCAAACTTGCTGCTCGACACTACGTGAGCCACCTTTATTCCGGCTTCGTGCAGCATTGGGGTGAACTTCTTCGGACTGCCTGCCGACGTGAACACAACCTTTACGCCCTCGTCTATTATCATCTTCATGAGTCTGTCTATCTCGGGATACATCAGCGGAACGTTCACGCCCCACGGCTTGTCGGTTGCAGCTTTCATCTTGTTTATGTGCTCAAGCAGCGTCTCCGGGTGCATTGATCCGGCTCCGAGCAGTCCCAGACCGCCCGCATTGCTCACGGCAGAAGCCAGTCGCCAGCCGCTGCACCACACCATACCGCCCTGAACTACGGGATATTCAATGCCGAAAAGTTCGGTTATTCTGTTATTTTTCATAAGCATTTTCTGTTTTTCTAAAATAAAAAATATCGCTGCAAAGATAAGATTTTGCAGCGATATTCTTGTGTGTTTGCCGTTATTTTTTAGGTGTCCGGTGTCCTTGTTTCATTTATAGTGCAGCGTGCCTTGCCGCTTGTTGTGCCTCCCTTGTTTCATCAACTTGCATTTAGTCTGAAATTAGTATGCCGTTTGCGGATAAAAAGTGGCCCACTTTTGCATGAAAAGTAGGCCGTTTACAGGTCGTAAACGGCCCACTAACGGTTTGAAACTAAACCTGCGATGTTTTCTTAATATATGATGCTTATTGACGTTGCCAATGCTTAATCTTTAACTATATATGGCGAAAAAGTTACGGTTTTTCGGACATTTTCAGAGCATGCCTGTAATTTGCGGCAGAAATATCCGGCCGACGGCTTATTTTTCATGTCTTGCGCTGCCGTCTGTAAGGCTCCGTGCCGTTATGCTTTTGACACCTAATCAGACTTGTGGCGCACTTGCCTCCATATTTGCGACAGCCTAAGCATCAGACTAGCCCTTGCGCCAAGGTGTACGCGATAGTCAGACAGCAGTATGGCGAGCAGGATTATCACGGCCATTATCACGGCCCATCCGTAGACCTCTTTAAGGCTAACCATGAGCATCTGCCGCTGAAACTCGCTGTATAGAGTCTGAAACGATTCGCAGTTGTAGTACATCGGGTCGATATAGCTGCCCAGATTGGCTGTGTTAGCCTGCTTGACGTTGTTGAAAATCCTGGTCATTATGGCCGAACTGAGCGGTCCGCCGAAGCTCGTTCGGATAAATCCGATGACGCACATGGCCTCGAAATAATACTCAAATGTGACGCAGCCGGCAAGGGCGTAGGTGAGCGATGTGTACACAATGCTCACTCCGGCGCCCTTAAGCAGCATGGGCAGATACAGCATGTATTTCTCCGTTGAAGGGTCGATAAGGAAATACAGCATCGTCTGGTAAAGCAGAAAAGAAACGAACCCGGTTAAGACGATGTCCTTAATACGCCATTTCCACTTCGTCAGAGCCATGAAGAAAAAGCCCGTGCCTACGGCTATTCCTGCCGTTATGCCCCAGTTGAGGTCGGCATTGTGGCGTGCGTCGTATCCAAGAATCGAACTGGTAAATATGTTCTGGGTGGATGTAGCCGTGGCAGACATCAGCGTCATACACCCGAACAGGATGAATATATAGAGCATGTTGTGTTGCGAAAACGTCCTTATGTTTATGTAAGGATGCCTGATTGTGGCAGCGCGTTGCAGACACATCAGCAGCAGAATAACAGCAAACGCTATGGCTATGCGGATTGGTTCGCCGTCAAGCCAGTCGTAGTGTTCGCCGTATACGCAGATGAATATGATGCAGAACAGCCACAGAGTCCACATTATTCCGCCGAGATAGTCGATGCCCTTGAACGGGATATATGGACCCTGGCGGAACTTGCTGCGCATGCAGAAATAAACCAGCGCGAAAACAAGTATGAACGCGCCAATGGTTATGCGATGCATGGCCTGCCAGTCGAATGCATAAATGCTGTAGCCCGTGGCAACGTTGACAAGCTGCACGCTGCCGAGGACAAACGTGAACAGGAATGGAAAGAACACCGCAAAGTCTCTCTTTGGCGTAATCTTAAGCTGGATGCTGCTCCAACAAACAAAAGTGCTTACTATTCTAAAGAAGCCGCTAATGAATGACAGAGCAACAACAAGCGGGAGAAAGTCGCATATCATACAGATGTAGTCGCATATGATAAACACTACACCAGAGAACAGGAGAACGTCGCGCGTTGTGAATCTGAACAGTATCCTGAACAGCAGCGGAAAGGCCATTGTAAGTCCCGTCATTGAGGCATAGCCTGCCATCATTACGTCTTCGTTGATCCAGCCCCATGTTCCCGTCATCTCGGCCACGGCCGACATATATATGCCGCCTGAGAACATGTAGACAACAATTATAAATATTATCAGCGGAAAGCGCAGAGACTGGGGCACGAAGTCTTTCCATACCATTATGCGCCTTGCGGCTGCTACTTCTTGTGGTGAAGGTGCTGGCATAGGCTTTAGTATTTAACCTCACATTCTACGTTCATTCCCGAGCGCAGGCGTTCTATGGCTTCCTTGCTGTTCTCTTTTGTGAACACAATCTTTATTGGAACGCGCTGTTCAATCTTTACAAAGTTTCCGGCAGAGTTGTCCTGAGGTATTATAGAATACTGTGCGCCTGTGGCGTTGGCCAGCTTGCCTACCTTGCCGTGATATTCAACGCCCGGCACGGCGTCCACCTTTATGCTTACGGGCATGCCTTCGCGTATGTTGGCTGTCTGTGTTTCCTTATAGTTGGCTATAATCCACACGTTGTCGTATTCAACTATTGACAGCAGAGTCTGTCCCGGCTGTATAAACTGTCCTTCCTGCAGGGCCTTACGTGATGTGTAGCCGTCGCACGGGGCAACAATCACGGTGTACGACAGATTCAGTTCGGCCAGGTTCTTTGCTGCCTTGGCCACGTCTATGTTTGTCTGGTTTTGCTCAAGGCGTTGTGTCTGTTCGTCTTTTACGAGCGATGTACTTTTCTTTTGTCTAACGAGCATGTCATATTTGGCCTTCGTAGCCTCATAGTCGGCCTTTGCGTTGTCATATTGCTGGCGTGTAACGGCCTTTTGTGCATACAGCTGCTTATATCTTTGGTAGTCTGTTTCTGTTTGGTTCATCCTTATTCTCAGTTCCTCTATGCTTGCGTCAGAAACCGAAAGGTTGTTTGCCGTGGTAGATATTGCCGTTCCCATGGCCGTGTTCTCCATGAGGGTTTTCTGATAGTTCGCCTTTGCTTGTTCTACTTTCAGCTTATATTCAGAGTTTTCGATGATTACGAGAGTGTCTCCTTTGTGTACAAACTGGAAATCATCGAAGCATACCTTCTGTATGAAGCCCTGCACGCGTGAGTTTATAGGTATGATGTTTCGTCTTATCTGGGCATTGTCGGTGTATTCAACATTGCCGAAGTGTATGAACTTTGAGCAGACCCATGTCAGTCCGCTCAGAATTATTGCTATTACGATGATGTTGCGCAATATCTTTTTATTTTTTCTGTTCATAATTATTTTTTTTGTTATTTAATTATCGTATTCAGTGAACCGGTTGAGTAAATGAGCTTGTAATAATTGTATATTACGTTTATCTGTGCGTTGACATACTGAACCTCGGCCGACAGTCTGAGGTTGTCGGCGTCTACGAGGTCGGTCACGAGCACAAGGTCGTTGGCATAGCGGTTGGCTATCACGTCATAGTTCTCGCGTGCAAGCTGAAGACTCTTTTCCTGTGTCTTCAGAAGCTCAAACGAGTCGAGATATCTTGTATATGCGGCGTTTACGTCGAGCGATACGCTTTCTTCTGCCGACGCAAGTTCGTTGTGCGACTGCTCCACTGAAGAGCGCAGGCGCGACAGGTCTTTTGGCAGCTTGTATATATTGCCTATGTTGAATTTTAGTCCCACGCCTACGTACCATGTGTTGATGTTGTTGTCCAATACAGGTATTTCATATGTGATAGGACCTTTAAGATTGTCGCCGGCTATGATGCTTATCTGCGGCATGTAGCCCGATTTTATCACTTTCTCCTTCTTGCTGAGCATGTCGAGCGCAAGCCTGTTCTTGTTTAGTATAGGCGAATTCTTGTAGGCTATGTCCTGAAATTCGGCTTCGCCGGGTTTCGGCATGTTACTCGACAGGAGTGTCGTGTCGGGCAATATCTCCGTGTCCTTAGGCAGTTCGAGCATCGTTACCAGTTTGTCGTTACAGATGTTTATCGAACTTACAAGTTCAGTGCGCTTATATTGCAGATTCTGATACTGCACCTCATATCGCGTGATATCGTTGTTCAGTGCCACTCCGGCAGCTTCGCGTGCGTGCATGTCTCGTATCACCTGGCGCGTCTGTTCCATGTTTCTGTCATACACAGTGAGCAGGTTGCGGTATTTGTACAAGTCGAGATAATAGCCTGTCAGCAGGAAGTAAACGTCCTGCTTGTGCGAGGCAAGTTCCCACTCCCTTATTCTCTTTTGTATCTCCAGGGCCTTTATGTTATAGTGGATTGCACCTCCGGCAAACACCACCTGCGAGGCCTCTATTGCGAAGTTGTTGCCAAAATGAGGCGATGAAAATGAATGTCCGTTTGAAAAGTCGCGGTCGGCCACCCATGCGTTGCCGTTGAACGTTGCCGATGCCGAGAACTCCACGCTGGGCAGATAGGCATTCTTTGCCACCGAGATGTCCTTCTCGGCACCGCTTACAACCGACTCGTAAATCTTTATCGTCTTGCTCTGCGTGTCGGCCAGTGAGAATAATTCATTCAAACTCATGATGCGTGCTGTTTGCTGTGCGTGTAATGATACCGGGCAAATCAGCAACAGGCACGTAATAACATTTTTAATTATATTCTTCATCTGATTTTTATTGATAATATAAATAGTTTACAATAGCAACTATCTCTGTGAAATAATAAGCTCAAACATAAGGTTATGTTTCGGTCACCTTTTATGTTACCGTCTTTGTTGCCTTTCGTGCCGCAGGTTAAAGCATGGTATGCCTTGGCGTTTCTGAGGTCAGCGCAATGTGGACGACTTAAACTTCTAGGTGACTGAATTTGAGATATAACAGCTGATGTGAGCTTTATTTTACGGATAGTTTGCCTTTATCGCGTTAAAGACTGTTTGTGCGCCTTGATATTTCCTCTACTACTTCGAAGAACACCTCCACCTTTTCTTCGGGGATGCCCTTCAGTAATTCGTAAGACAGCTTCTTCTCAATTTTGTGGTATTCGGCAACAACCTGTTCGCCCATGTCTGTGGTGCTGAGCAGATTCTCGCGTCTGTCTTCCGGGTTTACGGTGCGTTTCACGAGACCTTTCTTCTCGAGCGAGTCTATCATGCGCATCACAACCGACTTGTTCTTGCCTGTTGCTATGGCAATGTTTTGCAGAATTTGGTCGGTCTTTGCCCTTATCATTGTCAGGAGTATAAACTCTTCAACGGTAAGTTTTATGTTTGCCTCGGCAGCATAGCGCTGTTTCATCAGGCGGTGCAGCTTGTTGCGCAGTTTTCCTATTGTTGTTCCTAATAATTCCTTTGGCATAATTTAAATTTTTTGCAAAGGTAATATTATATTTTGAATTAGTTGCTATTGCGTACTAATTTTTGTGTTAAATAATTCTTTCATGTCCATGTTTCATGCCTTAAGTCAGGAACAGCTCATAGGCACATGGCATGTTTCTTTGGATTTTATCATCTGTAAGAGTCTTGCGCCAATGCTTTATGCCATGCATTTCCTGTTGTTGGCTTATCCGTGATATTGGTTTTTCGGTGTATACCGGTTATTTAATTCTGTGTGTTCAGACTATTTAATGAGGTGTCCGGCAATGTCTCTCAGTAAGTCAACGGCCTGTGGCTTTCTCTTCATGCTCTCCTTAAATGCGTCATATTTAGGCGTCTTTATGGCATTGTTGTCAATTTTATACACCTTTAGTTTATGCTGCGTAGAATCCTTCTTGTCAAGATTAACATTGTTTATCGTCGTCATGCCGGCATTGCCCGTTGTTATTTTTATAGAGTCAGCAGGTTGTCGTGCATTCTGTTTAGCTGACGTTTGTGCCGTGGCAGACAGGATGCAGACGTTGAAGATTAATGTTATTAAATAGAGTTTCTTCATAATCTTGTGCTTTTTTGCAAAGATAGAATAAATCCGGATTACTTTCTGATTTTTTTAGTAAAAAAACATAGTCATTCTTTACGGCAACGTATCTTCTGATTATGGCTTTTTTTGCCTGCCGAAAGTAATGTCCGTATGTCGGTTTTTACCGTCGTTCAATACATCATCTTACCGCTTTCTCCTTATCATTTTTGCGTCATTTCAATCCCAGTGTTTCATTATAAGACAAAAAGTGCGTAAAAATCGTAACATTTTCGGTTTATTATGTTTGAGGTTAATATTTTTATTTCTTTTATATGGCGTTTGTGTAACAAAACAACGTGTATTCACTTTCAAACCGTTAGTGGCCTGTTTACGACCCGTAACTCGGCCACTTTTCACTCAAAAGTGGCCCACTTTTTATGCGTAATCCATAGAGTTATTTTTAGGAAATCAGCGTGAACATTTCGGCCATGCTTTCTGTGCTTTAAATTTCCGGATATGTATGTTAAGTATAAGCAGTTGTATAAAGAAGGGGAATTTTGTCCCGGAGATGTGTTCGACTATGATTATGGCGGTGGACACATATATAATCTCGGAACTCAGGTTACATGGCGTACCCGGGCTGAAATTGAGTATATTGAAGGTTCGTTAGACAGAATGCTTTACTTGGCCGTCTGTAATGATGTTAAGGCGATAGGTGCCGGCGATAGGTTCCGGATTAGGAGGCTTAAAGTGGGATGACGTGAAGAGATGTATCGAGCGTGTGGCAAGTAGTTATCCTATGGTTGATTTATATGTGGTTGAGGCTTACCAGGGGGAGAATGAGCAATAGGTTGCATAATTGATTCGGAAATTACTAATAAAGCATCTCTCTTCTATAAATAATACTGCCATATCTTGTTTCTCGAAAGGCAGGATATGGCAGTATGATGTTTCGTAAATTCAGATAACGCAACATGGTTTCCAGCTGATTTTTATTCGCATAGGTTTTTATAATAAGTATTATTAGCTGTTATTGCAGCAGCTTGAGTTAATTTGCGCAGGTAGCATTAATTCGAATAAAATCTTGTTGAATTAATGTGAATAAAATAGTTTTTTGTATTTTTGTAAAGAATTATTGCAAGTCTTGCAATCAGATAAGTGTAACCTTGATAATTGGATATTTGCAGATAGAGGCATATTGATGATGCCGTCAGACTGCACCGTTGACAAATTTTTACGGTTGGAAAGCATGAAAATATGGGAAAGACTAATACGGGGAATTAAGGCTGAGGATAAGAATGGAATCTTCAGTAAGAAAACTGCATCCGACACATATAATAATGCTCCGCGTTATGCCGTGATAGATACTGAGATTGGGCTTAATGACCATAAGGTGCATGATATTGGTGCGCTGCGCCATGACGGTGGCGTGTTTCATAAGTCATCCAAAAGCGAACTGCTCGGTTTTCTGAAAGATGTCGATTATTTGTGCGGCCATAACATCATACACCATGACATAAAATATCTGTTTGAAGACGAGCCGTGCCCATGGATTTTGGTAGACACGCTATATGTATCGCCGTTGCTTTTTCCCGAGCGTCCGTATCACAGACTTGTAAAAGACGACAAGCTGGTGAGCGATCAGATGAACAATCCCGTGAACGACTGCGAGAAGGCAAGAGACTTGCTGATGGACGAAGTGGCACAATGGAATTCGCTATCTGAAGAAAAGCGCATTCTGTTTGCGTCGTTATTGAAAGATAAACGTGAGTTTGAAGGATTTTTCAAGATGGTAGGTGCAACGGCTGTCGACGACAGACCGGCTGACCTTGTACGCAGCATATATAAAGGAATGATTTGCGGCAATGCAGACTTAGACATGATGATAAGACAGTATCCATGTGAACTGGCATATGCGCTGGCGCTGATAGATACTACAGACCATCGTTCGGTTACTCCCGGCTGGGTGCTTAAGAATTATCCTGCCGTTGAGTTTGTCATGAAGTTGCTGCGTGAGACAAGCTGCAGCGAAGGATGCGACTACTGCAACACAAAGCTCAACGTGAGATATAACCTGAAGACTTTCTTCGGATACGACGGCTTTCGCACTTACGACGGAGTGCCGCTTCAGGAGCAGGCTGCCAAGGCTGCGATAGACGGCAAGTCGCTGCTTGCCATATTTCCCACAGGCGGAGGCAAGTCGCTTACGTTTCAGTTGCCGGCACTGATGCAGGGCCGTTCCGTTCACGGACTGACTGTAGTAATTTCGCCTTTGCAGTCGCTGATGAAAGACCAGGTGGACAATCTTGCTGACCGTGGCATAACTGACGCCGTTACCATTAACGGACTGCTTGACCCTATATCGCGCTCGCTGGCAATAAAAAGAGTGCAGGACGGCGACGCTTCACTCCTGTATATTTCCCCCGAGACTCTGAGGTCGAAGACAATCGAAAAGATATTGACAGCGCGCAATGTTGTGAGGTTTGTCATTGATGAGGCTCACTGCTTCTCTTCATGGGGGCAGGACTTCAGGGTTGACTATCTCTACATAGGCAAGTTTATCAGCGAATATCAGAAAAGAAAAAGGTGCAAGACACCTATACCCGTGTCGTGCTTTACTGCGACGGCAAAGCAGAAAGTTGTGCAGGACATCTGCGATTATTTCAGCAAGACGCTGAACATCAATCTTGAACTTTTTGCCTCTAATGCCTCAAGAACTAACCTGCGCTATTCGGTAATATATGCCGAAACAGACAATGACAAATATCTGAAGCTCAGGTCGCTGGTGTCTGAATTCAACTGTCCCGCGATAGTATATGTGTCGCGCACAAAGCGCACTGTCGACCTTGCGCGCAAGCTGACTTCCGACGGACTGAAGGCTTTGCCTTTTTACGGCAAGATGGATGCCGATGAGAAGATAAGCAATCAGGATGCCTTTATGAGCGGCAGGGTGCGCATAATAGTGGCAACTTCGGCCTTCGGAATGGGAGTTGACAAGAAAGATGTGGGGCTTGTTGTGCATTACGACATATCCGACTCGCTTGAAAATTATGTTCAGGAAGCCGGCAGGGCAGGGCGCGACCCCGAACTGACGGCACGCTGCTACGTGCTGTATAATGACAACGACCTGGACAAACATTTCATATTGCTTAATCAGACAAAGTTGAGCATCAGCGAAATCCAGCAGGTGTGGAGAGCCGTGAAGAATCTTACAAAGCACCGCATGAAGGTAAGCTGTTCGGCATTGGAGATAGCGCGTTGCGCCGGATGGGACGATTCGGTATATGATATAGAAACACGCGTGCGCACAGCACTCGCCACGCTTGAACAGAGCGGATATCTGATAAGGGGCAACAACGTGCCGCATGTTTATGCTACAGGCATCACCGTGAAAAACATGGACGAGGCAAGAGAGCGCATAACATCGTCGGTATTGTTCGGCAGCGACGAAACGGAGACAGCCGTGAGAATAATAAAGTCACTTATATCGCAGAAGAACATAGCCAAGGCCGGAGACGCTGAGGGAGAGTCGCGCATTGACTATCTGGCAGACATTTTAGGACTGAGCAAGAGCGAAGTGGTGTCTGCTGTTGAGCGTATGCGGCAGGCTGGCATCTTGGCCGACAGCAGGGATATCTCGGCATACCTGCTTGACGCAGGCGACTCAGAGCGTAAGGCTATGTTGCTGCTGACGAGATTCGAGAAACTTGAGAAATACATATTGAGCTGTCTGCCCGATGAACCGTTGCGCATATCGTGCAAGCAGTTTAACGACAATGCCTTGAACTATGGCATAACCACGTCTAAAGAGAAAGACATACGCACGTTGCTTTATTTTCTGACGGTAAAGGGATATGTGCGCAAGAAGGAGGACGCACAGCATAACATGGAGCTGAGGCGCATGGGCGATATGGAGTCGACAATTAAGCGTCTTGAAAAGCGTATGGAGATATGCCAGGTTGCGATAGAATGGCTTTACGGGCAGGTGGATGATAAAGACGGCGACAAGTCGGGCAGCAAGCCGGTTATGTTCTCTGTTGTGGGACTCCTTAATTATATAAAGCAAAAACAAAAATCGTTTTTCACCGAGTTAGATAATGTAAAGCTAGATGACGTGGAAGAGGCTCTGCTGTATCTGTCTAGGATAGGCGCGCTGAAACTTGAAGGAGGATTTCTTGTTCTTTACAACGCGATGAACATACAAAGAATAAAGGACACCAAATCGAGGTTCAAGCAGGAAGATTACCGCATGCTCAATGAGTTTTACAAGCAGAAGATACAGCAGGTGCATATCGTAGGCGAGTATGCCAACCTGATGGTGAAAGACTATAACGCGGCCCTGCAGTATGTCAGCGACTATTTCCGGATGGATTATAAAAAGTTTATATCAAAATATTTTAAGGGTGAGAGAGTTAACGACCTGCAGCGCAATCTTACGCCAAAGAAATACAAGCAACTTTTTGGACAGCTGTCGGAGCGGCAGATGGAAATTATCTCCGATAAAGAGTCGCGCTGTATTGTCGTGGCAGCCGGACCTGGCAGCGGCAAGACGCGTGTGCTTGTTCATAAGCTGGCATCGCTCCTGTTGCTTGAAGATGTGAAGCATGAGCAGCTCTTGATGCTGACGTTCTCGAGGGCTGCGGCGACAGAATTTAAACAGCGGCTGATGCAGCTGATTGGCAACGCAGCCCACTTTGTTGAGATAAAGACATTCCATTCTTATTGCTTTGACTTGTTAGGACGTATCGGCAATCTTGATGATGTTGACAATGTCGTTGGGCGTGCGGCCCAGATGATTGTCGACGGTGAGGTGGAGCCGTCAAAGATAGGCAAGACGGTGCTTGTTATTGACGAGGCACAGGACATGAGTGGCGACGAATATAAACTTGTAAAGGCACTGATGGATGCCAATGATGACATGCGCGTGATAGCCGTTGGTGATGACGACCAGAACATTTACGAGTTTCGTGGGTCTGACTCTAAATATATGTATCAGTTGACAAAGGAAGAGGGGAGCCGTTTTATAGAAATGACGGAGAATTACCGCAGTGAGCGTCATTTGGTTGATTTCTCTAATGACTTTTTGCGTAACGTAAGTCGGAGAATGAAGGTAACGCCTATAAAGTCGATGAAAGACAGCGACGGTAGAGTAGAGGTCGTCCACTGCAATTCTTTGTATATGTATAAGCCGCTTGTGGACTGCTTGATGTCGCATAAGGGCAAAGGTTCGTCGTGCATACTCACACAGACCAACGAAGAAACGGTTACGCTTGTTGCCATTCTGCGCAGACACGGCATAAGATGCAAATTGATACAGTCGATGGATGGCCTGCTCTTTTGGAACATGGTAGAGGTGAGATACTTCATGAAATACATAAGCAAGCATGTTACTTCACCGCTGATTCAGGATGACTTATGGGAAAATGCCAAACAGAAAACATTCTCGTTTTATGAAAGAAGTAAAAGTTTGGTGTATCTGAAGCGTTGCATAGAACTGTTTGAGCAGACCAGCAAGACTAAATATCTAAGCGATTTCAAGGAGTTTGTGTTTGAGTCGTCAGTCGAAGATTTCTGCGACATATCAGGAGCCGATGTTGTTGTATCGACAATACACAAGGCAAAGGGACGTGAGTTTGACGATGTGTATATGCTTATTTCCGGCAATTATGCGAAAGACGACTGTCTTATGCGCCGTTATTATGTAGGTATGACCAGGGCAAAGCAGCGCTTGTTTATCTATACCAACGGTAATTGTTTTGACAATATGAGGACTGACATGTATATTACGGACAGAGAACGATATGACATGCCAGAAGAAATAGTCTTGCAGCTTTCGCATAAAGATGTCTATCTTGAGTTTTTCAAAGGCCGTAAGAATGATGTGCTTGCGTTACGCAGCGGTGACACTCTGACTTATGCCAAATACCTATTATATAATAAGGTGGGCAAGCCTGTGGCAAAATTATCCTTAAATATGCAAAAGAAATTGGCCGAGTGGGAGAGCAAGGGATATGAAGTTAAGTCTGCATCTGCAAGATTCATTGTTGCATGGAAGCCAAAGGATGCTCCAAAGGACGAAACTGAAACAGCTGTATTGTTGGCAGATATTGTATTGTCAAGGACTTTTACGGATGCAGACTAATACATTTACAGCTTGTGTGTTTTTAATACGTCAAGTGACGGATGTAAATTTTCAGAGATAATAAATATCAAAATGGCAATATTTATAATAATTCAGAATACAAAAATTATGATATTACCATTTTATGGTTTTCTGCTTAAATATATTATTATGATGCTTTGTAAATTTTTCAGATTGTTGAATTTAATTTTATTACAAAATACAGTTATATTTTTTCTAATTTGAAAATAAAAGCTAAAAATTAAAAATGTCTAAAATGCTGATATTTTAGTGCAAAATATAATATTTTTAAAATAATGTATTTATCTTTGTAAAAGGTACTGGAGAATATGCCAATGTTATATTGACGACTATGAATTTTATATTTCAAGTTTTTATTCCCTTCCTAATATTATGTTAAAGCGCTTTGGCCTCTTTGCAGCAATGCAATAGTTGGCGACATCCTCTCGACTAATTCAAGCCGATATGACTTGAGAAGTTAATCTTTTTAATTTAAATTATACAACAAAAACTTTATCAATGAAAAAAAATTACTGTTTGTTTTTGTTACTGTTAGTAGCTATGTCGCTTTCTGTTTGCGCACAGACAGAACGTAAATTTCCTGCGTTAAGGGCTTTATCTCAGCAGAAGGCAAATAGCATTATGAAAGTAAGTCCTAATGCAGACAAGGAAAAGGGTCTTGTGATGTATGCAACAACATTGGAAGACTATTTTAATCAGGAACGTGGATGGTACACATTCAGATCAAATGAGCCTCAGAATGCTACTAAGATTGTAACATGGGCTCCGGGTACACAGTCAAACGTAGACGGTTTGAGATGTGGATGCTGGGGCGGCGATGCATATTATGCATTTTATATATTGCAATGGCCCGTTGGACTTGACGTACCGTATGCATTCGTTAAAGTGGACGTAAAGACAGGAGAACTTGATTATATTAAGGATTATGCAAAGGGCGACGACTTTTATGATAATTGGCAAAGTTATAGGCTTTACTGCATGACTTATAACCCTGTAAAAGACGAAATCTATGCTTTCTGACAGACAACAAAAGATGATAAGACTCAGGTTTCAAGTCTTTATAAAATAGACAAGGCCACAGGCGCTCCTACAAAGTTGCATGACTTTGATTTCATCTCTTTCGGTATGTCTGTTGATATGGAAGGTACGTTGTGGGTACAGAATTCTGAATATGAAAATAGTCAGATTGTCGGTTCACAGCTTACAGCATTCGATACAGATAACTTCACTATTAAGAAAAATGTTGAGCTCAATTATGATGAGGGCAGATTTAAGACCGCTTACTATGGTACAATGTCTTTTGACTATACTACTGGTGACCTGTATTGGATTGCACTTGCTACCAACAGCAACAATGAGCAGTTGTATACTGTAGATTTGGCTACAGGTAACATGAAATCTAAAGGTGTCTTCTGGGGTGATTTTGTAGGATTGTATATTCCTTATACTGTACCTGAAAATGAAAATGCACCGGCTAAAGTTGTTGATTTGAAGGCTACTTCTGATATGACCGGAGCATTGAAGAGTACTTTGACATGGACTAATCCTTCATTACAGTGGAATAAAAAGGAACTTACAGACCTGAAAGAAGTACAGATATATAAGGACAGTTCAGAAACACCGGCGGCTACTCTCCCTGCAGAAGGCAAGGAAGGACAGGAAATGTCATGGACAGATGAAACTCCAAATGCAGGAATAAACACATATTATGTTGTTCCGTGCAATGAATTTGGTAAAGGTATCAAGGACAGCATTAGCGTTTTCGTAGGCGAGGATGTTCCCGGAGCTGTCGGAAATATTGTGGTGAAGAACAATGGAGAAAGTGTTACTGTTACATGGGATGCTCCAGAATATGGTATGAACGGCGGATATGTAAATCCTGATGGACTTAAATATACAATCATACGTTATCCTGACGAAATTGAAATTGCTAAAGACCAGACTGAAACTACGTTTACAGATACAAATCTAGGTAATCAGCAGTGCTACTATTATACAATACAGACTTCAAACGTAACAGGTGTCGGTGAGACAACAGAGACAGAGAAGTTCATAGCCGGAGCAGCATACACAACTCCTGTGAAATTCAATTTCACAGACCAGATTCTCTCAGAGGCATGGACAAATCTTGGCGATTGGGAATGGAGCGGTGGCTCTATGGCTGGAGACGAAGGAATGATGACAACAACACATCAGAGAGAAAACTGTTGGTTGATTTCACCGGATGTCAAGCTGGAAGCAGGAAAGACGTATAAAATAACAACAAAGATAAAGACTTATTATGGTCCTAATGGCTGTAAGGAAGACTTTAGAATTGCTGTCGGTCAAGGAAAGACTGCTGGCGATATGACAAACGTGCTTCGCGAAGAGAAGGGTTACTCTGCAGATGAATATTACTACGTTAAGACATTTGAAGACATTGTTGAGATTAAGGAGACAGGTGTTTACAATTATGGAATAGACGTGTCTTTGGTAACAGGCGACGATATCTTCAGCTTGCAGGAAGTAACAATAGAGGAGATTCATCCTGTTGATATGAGCGCTGTAAGCTTGGACGGAATTATTGACGCAGTATGCAATGGAAATAATACATGTAAGGTAAAACTGTACAACAACTCTTATAAGACGGCAGACAAATACGAAGTTAAGATTGCACGTGTAGACAATGGCAACTATGTTGTCTTAGGTTCAACTACAGATGTTCCTGCTGTTGAAATGTTCAAGACTGCAGAGGTTACTGTAACTTATGTTCCTGATGTTGAAGACCAGGTCGAACTTGTTGGCTTGGTTGAAATTGAGGGTGACGGCGACGAAAGTAATAATGTTACTGAACCGTATACTGTAAATGTATTGCCGGAAGGCATGCCGCCGTACAATGTACTCGTTACAGATGAAAATACAATAGGTGATGACACTAGAATTCCTATGTCGTTCATCGTAGGTGAAAGTATGACACAGACGTTATATTTTGCAGACGAGATCAATGTTGAGACTGACGGAAGTATAAGCCGTATAGCATATGAATATACCGGTAACGAAATCACTTCTGTTCTTGGTCCGGTAGATGTAAAAATCTATATGTGCAATACCGACAAGACTATCTTCAAAACTGAAAGCGAGGCTATTCCACTTGAAGATATGACACAGGTTTACGAAGGATCTGTAACAATCAATCCTGGAACAAACTTTATGTCTTTCATCCTTTCTGAAGAATTTGAATACAAGAAAGATAAAAACTTGTGTATAGCAGTTGTCAAGAACGGTTTGGTTGGAAATGACTATCCTGCATTGTTTAAGATGTTCAACAATGATGATTTTGAAAATACAAGATCAATCCTTAGTGACGGTTCACCGATGGCATATTGGAAGGTTCCTGTTATACATATGGCAGTAAGGGGCATTGCAGGCAGTATTGAAAATGTAAATATTGGTGCTAACTCTGTATGGTATGATTCAAAGACTTCTACTTTGAACTTTAATGAAAATAACCTTAAGAAGGTTTATGTATATGATATCAGCGGTAAGATGATAAAGATGTTTAATCTGAACGGCTCGCAGAATTCTTTGGCAGTCAATCTTCCTGTTGGATTGTATATAATACACACTGTTGCTGCTGACGGTTCTATGAACAACGTCAAAGTTAATGTATGCAGATAATCTTTTGTCCGGATTACGACCATCCTGTAGCGGAAGGTCGTAATCCGATTTTTATAAAAAGACAATAATAACATCATTCCCTATTATTTTATTCAAAATGAAATATCTAAAATTATTATTATTATCTTTGCTCTTTATGCTTGGCCGGGCTGATGTAGCGGCCCAAATTTATTGGGGATACAGTGATAATATCATTTTAAATGGTATCGGTATAGGGCAGAATACAACTGTTTCGGGAGCCATATACATACCTTCTGAAGTAGCAGAACTTTACAAGGGAAAGAAGGCTACGGCTGTACGTGTTGGACTGTATAATTCGGTAAGTGAATTGAAGGTGTTCATTACTGAAGATCTAGACGGTACACCTGAAACAGAGAAAACGTTCGGTTCGCAAAAAACAGGTGTGGCTTCTTTTAGTTTCGATGATGCATACGTAATAAGCGGCAAGGGATTTTATGTGGGATATTCTTGCGTAGGTATAAACCCTATAGGACGTTCAAGCATTTATAATGTAAACGGATGTTGGGTGAAAGACGGAGACAACGCATGGATAGACTATGCCGGTAATGAAGAGTATAAATACAATGCTCTGAATATTGCTGTCCGCATTGAAGGCGAAGACTTGCCCGAAGACGCACGCTTAATAGTAAACAATGAAACATTGGTAAAACCGGGTGAGGGATTTAAACTTACGGCAAAACTTGAAAATCTTTCGACTAAGGCAATAAAGGGCTATAAGGTTGAATACAATATTGACAACGGCGAAACTCAGACAATTGAGAAAACCACGTATCTTACAGGCGGTTCTTCTACAAGCTTCAGCATTGATGTGCCTG
>OLFW01001002.1_pt1 | contig 19156 bp, 17 predicted proteins | sample 1605351 | NCBI WGS metagenome assembly OLFW01 (sample SAMEA3888918, study PRJEB22519) | human gut metagenome | biome: human gut; feature: human-associated habitat; material: faeces | place: Denmark | collected 2010 | reverse complement strand
TCCTGTACGTAAGACAGGAGCATTCTTCAAATTACATACATATATATTATTTTTTTCTTTGTACTCTAAAAGAACAAACTTATCATCTACAAATCCCTTAATATATTTTAATCCACTACCTGAGTCTGATGCATGAACACGTATATTACCTGAAGTTCCAGATACCGACACATGAGGCGGAACATCATCGTAACAGATTTCATACTCAGCACCTAATTCTCTTATCTTAGTTATGACCCAGCCATCCTTATAAGTTCCACCCATGTATTTATCTATGCCAAAATGACTTACGACGTATAACTTATCCGTATCTTTAACAGGTTTATTCAATTTAATCTTTATTGTTGCCCATCCAAAGATAGGATATGATTTATTATAGAATCGCCATGAGTCTGATAATGCTTCAGGTTGAAACTTTACATTAGGGTGCAATTCAACATTATCAGGCAAGGTCCCTTTTGGAAGTAACAAACTTACCCCCGGACGTTGCAGATGATTAAATCTTTCATAACTCATCAAATTTATCAAATCCGGTTTTCTCTTTTTGGGAATCTGCTGTTTTACACCTTTTACAACAAAAGAATAATCATAAGAATTACCAAAAACATCAGATATTGTATAAACAAATTTATAATCACGCTCCTGATCAATATTTATTATTTCACTATTATTCAAAGCATGAAGTATCGGCAAGCTATTTCCCGGTTCCTTAAACGACTTCATATACCATACATGCGTCCGGCAATAGTGATCATAATCCCCCCAAGAGTTAACCATCCTATTACAACGAACCGGTATGCTGTCTATGTCACTCTCAAAAACCAATTTTCCATCAACGGTTAACCGGGTATTCCTGATTCCAAGTATTCCATAACTCCCTTCCATGTAATCATTCGCCCATATACCAAATCCGACCTCTCCCCAAGCTGTAAATACACGCGACAACGAAGAAGATGCAAAACCATAAGACTGCTTTTGGACCGATCCGCAAAAGACACCTTTACCTTCAATAGGATAAGCCATAAACGCATGTGCAATAGGCCTTGTCTTATCTACGACATACTCTTTCAAGTACTGCAATGGATCAAGATAACTCCATGTTTTTGTATCATGAAATTCAAGATGCAAATGCGGAGCACGACTTGCTCCGGAATTTCCGCTAACAGCAATAAGTTGTCCTCTGGCAACAGGAAAGTCTGTAGGCTTTAATCTCACATCAACAAAATAGCTTTGGTTTAGATATTGCCATTTCTGCACAATAGCACCAAGCTGCGGTATAAACTTTTTTAAATGACAATATACACTTGTCTTACCACCAGGATGGTTCACATAAACTGCATACCCAAAGCCATCAAGCCCAACAGTTATTCTACTAACATAACCATCAGCTACAGAAAATATCGGTTTGCCTTCAACCTGCTCTGTCCTGATGTCTATTCCACCATGAAAATGATTTGGACGCGGCTCACCAAAGTTGCCGGCCAATGAAATTGGATAATTCACTGGAGAACTAAAACTCGTAATTGCAGCAAGAATCAAAGATGAAAACAAACTAAACATTTTCTAAAAACAAAGTTTAAAAACAAATTATAAACATATTTACATACTGAAAGACGTTCTATAGAATGCACTGTTAGGGTCAAAAGAGAACGTTTATCAGTATGTAAATATAATTAATCTATTAACAAGCTTTAAAGCTCATATCAAGACACTTAACAGAATGGGTCAATGCCCCGACAGAAACGAAATCGACACCGCATTCAGCATAACTCCTTATCGTATCAAAAGTAATACCTCCACTTGATTCCGTCTCATATTTTCCATTTATCATTTTAACAGCTTTACGCGTATCATCTACAGAAAAATTATCCAACATGATTCTGTCTATACCGCCATGATCAAGCACTTGCTGCAATTCGTCAAAATTACGTACTTCTATCTCAATTTTTAAATCAAGCGAATTTGCTTTCAAATAATCATGACATCTGTCTATTGCGTTATTTATTCCACCGGCAAAATCTACGTGATTATCCTTCAGAAGAATCATGTCAAACAATCCTATACGGTGATTCACTCCTCCACCTATCTTCACAGCCTGTTTTTCGAGCATACGCATACCAGGAGTTGTTTTTCTTGTATCCAAGACATGTGTTTTTGTTCCTTTAAGCAACTCTACATACTTATTTGTGGTTGTTGCTATACCGCTCATTCTTTGCATGATGTTCAGCATGAGACGTTCTGTTTGCAACAAAGACCGTACCTTTCCTGACACAATCATTGCAATATCGCCCTTCTTTACATGAGAGCCATCTTCGATAAGCACTTGCACCTCAAGAGAAGGATCAAATCTTGCAAATACCCTTTTTGCCACTTCCACACCTGCCAGAATACCATCCTCCTTAATAAGCAAATGTGACTTACCCATGGCACTTTCCGGAATACAACACAATGTAGTGTGGTCACCATCACCGATATCCTCGGCAAAAGACAGATCAATAAGTCTGTCTTCTAATTCATCAACTGAATACATATTAAAAAATTTTATTCAAAGTTCTATAAATAAACACCTACGCCTATACGTAAACCGATTTTAGAAAAATCAGAGTGATTCTTAAACGACTGGTCGTAATATACGGCAGGTTCAATCGTTACTGTTCTATTTAAGAAGAACGCATATCCGACTTCTATACCCGGCATCAAATCGTTGTAATTATGATTTGCATGTATCAATTTTGCATTAACACCAAGATACAATCCATTTTGAACTATATAATAGCGTCCTCCAATGCCTATAGAATAAGAATTTGCGACATCATCATTTCCACTATGCTGTATACCAGCCTGAGCTGTTATCATCCAGTCGTCAGCCAAAAGATATCCACCTTTTAAATCAAGACCGATATTAAAATTTTCTGCTCCGCTATAACTAAGATCCAGTCCTGTAAGAGATGCACCAACATAATACTTACCTTGCTCAAACTGAGAATATCCAGAAAGAGCAAACGCCATAAAGGCTATCAACATTACAATTTTTTTCATATATACATTGTTTATTTTTTTAGTATCAACGAATATAGAATTAATGAACTGATATAAAACACTATATAAAATTTTACTTTCATACAAATGTATGTTTTTATCATTTTCATTATTCCCTATCATATGCAAAAGTACATATTTAATTTGAAAAACAAAAAAATAATATAACTTTGCATCATAATCGATTTACAAATATCAAATGAAAATTTCAATCAAGCAATCATTCCTCAATATTGTAATCATATTGTTATTTATATGCTTTTCAGAAACATGCAATTCCCAAAGCTTTGTTTTCAGGCAACATCCCAAATACGAGGTCAGGGCCGTGTGGCTTACAACAATAGGCGGACTTGACTGGCCACACAGCTATGCGCAAACGGAAACATCAATAAAAAAGCAAAAGAAAGAATTAATTGACATACTTGACAAGCTGAAAAAGGCAAATATTAATACTATATTATTCCAGACAAGAATAAGAGGCACGGTTATTTATCCTTCATCCATAGAGCCTTGGGACGGATGCTGTTCCGGCTTTCCTGGCAAATTCCCCGGATATGATCCGTTAGAATTTGCAATAGCAGAATGCCATAAAAGAGGTATGGAACTGCATGCATGGATAGTTACAATTCCTGTAGGAAAATGGAACGGAATAGGCTGTAGAACATTACGCAATAAATATCCCAATTTAGTAATCAAAAACGGTGGAGAAGGATTTATAGACCCTTCAAATATTTTGGCTGCTCAATATATATCAGATATTTGTAAAGAAATCTCCGACAATTATGATATAGATGGAATACATCTTGACTATATAAGATATCCCGAAAAATGGAAATTGGAGATACCACTTTCTAAAGCAAGAAAAAATATTACAAACATTGTAAAAGAGATTTACAACAAAGTAAAAAGTACAAAACCATGGGTGAAACTAAGCTGTGCCCCAATTGGCAAATACGATGATCTCACCAGATATTCCAGCCGTGGATGGAATGCATATAAAAAAGGATGCCAGGATGCCCAAAGCTGGATCAAACAAGGCCTAATGGATCAGCTTTACCCCATGATGTACTTTCGCGGAAATCAATTCTATCCTTTTGCCATAGACTGGAAAGAAAATTGCAATAACAGAACAATAATACCCGGATTGGGCATTTATTTTCTGGACACCTCCGAAGGTAATTGGAATATAGATGAGATTAAGCGTCAAATGTATGTTACGAGAAGTCATGGCATGGGCTATGCCTTCTTTAGAAACAAATTCTTTTATGATAATACCAAAGGGCTGTATTCATTCACAAAAGATGAATTTAATCTATATCCAGCCTTAACTCCTCCAATGGAATGGGCAAAAGCTCCAATGCCACAATCACCACAAAATTTATCTGTAAAAGTTACAGGTAAAAATGAAATTATAACATGGGATAAAACAGATAACAATTATGGCGGCATTATGTATAATGTTTACGTCAGTAAGAAACATCCTGTTGATATAAATGACAGCAGGAACATCTTGGCGACAAGGATAAAAGATAACTATATTGCAATTGAAACAGACTCAAAATGCGACCTCTTTTATGCGGTTACTAGTATAGACCGTTATGGCAATGAAAGCCTTCCCACACAGCAAAAACAGTCTGACAAATCTGCAATCACAGACAAATTTATTAAAAATGACGGCAAGAAACTTTTATTACCAGACAAAGGGAAAACCTTAGATAGCGAATACGTTATAGTAAAAAGTCTAGCAGGTAATATAATTTCAATACATCCATACAAAGGCAAATATGCAGATATAAGCAATCTTAAAAATGGGTGTTACATTCTATTATCATTAAATAAAAAAGACATAGATTAGGATACTTTATGATTAAAAGATAACACTTCGAATGGATGTTGTTTATTCCTATACGCTTTTGTTTGTTCCACAAAAGCGTGGTCAGTAAAAATTTTAACATCAAATATTCATTTAAAATAACTCAATGAGTTTTATGCAAAAACTCATTGAGTTATAACTAAAAACCCATTGATTTTCATTAATGAAACCAATGGGTTTATAAGTCTATAATTCGACATTAAATTAATTATATTTATTATAACATTACCACAAGAAATATAAAATCATCAAGTTATATTTATAATCAGACAAACAACAATATTATTATTGGATAATATATAAAACTACAAAACAAAGTTTCGTTATTATCACTTTTTCTTATGCCTCATTTTATCTGCAGCCCGTTTAAAGATCTGCCGATGGAAACGCTCTTCTGCTTTCACAATGTCATAGACTTTGCCCGCAGGTAATATCTGCATAAATTTTTCATGATAAGTTTTCTGAAGTTGTTTTATTTCAATTTCACACTTATCACGCTTCATAAGATTCTTTTTGCATTCAGCATCTGTTGTCGGCTTATTCGTTTTAACTTTTTAAGTTCATCATGAATTGACCGCTGCTTACGTAACATCTCCGAATAAAGCGGAAAGAATTCTGAAGCCTCTTTTGGAGACAAGCCCGCCTTTCGTGTGATATACTGCTCTAATTCTGCTTGAAAACGTTCTGGTGTAAAATGCCTATTCTTATTCTGTGCATCAGATATATTAAATGCTAATATAAAGAATAAACAAATTATAAATCTTCTCATTTTATTATTATCATTCATTTTCCACATAAGAATAAATGTCATCATTATCAAGCATGGCATAATCTGAAATTTCGTCTAAAATATAATCAGCATAAACTGAAGATGACATATTTTCTGATATATTGTCTGCGTGATTCTTTTTCTAAACTATTAAAATATATTGTTCCAGAAACTAGAAGAACCGCAGCAAAACATGCGGCCCACTTCAATGGACGCATAAACGCTTTTATTGCAGGGCGCTTATTAGGTACGGCTGGCTCAACCACGTTCTGCATCAGACTCTTCTCCAAAGAATCAAAATAGCCTTCAGGAACTTTGAATGGCCGCTGGCTGCCAAATTTTTGTTTAAGCAATTGTTCTTCTTTCATAATAAATAATTATTATTCTTTTATTCTATGACGGAACTTCCCATTAAAAGTTTAATTGCCTGTCAAAAAAAGTCATTCATGTAGATGAAAATAATCCGAAATCTTTTTTACTGCAATATGATACGAGGCCTTCAACGCACCTTCTGAGGTGTTGAGAATTTCACTGATTTCACTATATTTCATATTATCGAAATATTTCAAATTGAAAACTGTTCTCTGTACATCAGGCAATGTCGCAACAGCCTCTAACAATAATGCATGTGCCTCATCACCATCAAAATACTCATCAGCCATAAGAGTCTTTGAAACCGACGGTGACTCTGAAATATCTATAGTTGAATTATTTTTATTTTTGCGCAAATAATCTAAAGCCTCATTTATGGCAATACTGCACAGCCACGTAAATAACTTTGATTTATTATGAAAAGAATCAATATTATTCCATGCTTTAAGAAACGTATTTTGCAACACATCATTAGCGTCTTCATGACATAGAACAATATAACGTATCTTCCAATACAATCGTTCACCATATAACTTTACGATTGCATCAAAAGCTTTACGCCTTGTAGTTTCAGAGGCCAGCATCCTGCATATTAAATCTTCACTTAATGCCATATTATTCAATAAACGGAGACAATTTCTCTATCAGGACATCGTCATAGCCATAAACATCATCATAATAGCATAATTGTCCACAAATGCCATCATAAACTGTATAATAGGTAATATATAATGGTATTGGCGGATTTACATTCAAAGTATTTACGAGACGTTTTCTGTCTATATTTCTCTTCTTCAACGAATCTACATCATTAATAAAATCAACAGACATTAAATACTGTAATCTGTCTTCCATCTCCTCTGCACGTTCGCCTAATAAGAATAAAGCCAGTTCCAGAGGACGCTCTACTCTAACACAACCATGGCTCACAGCTCTTTGGGTGCGCTTGAACGCCCATGGTGCAGAGGTGTCATGAAGAAAGACAGAAAAATTATTATCAAATCTGAAAATAATACGCCCTAAAGAGTTCTTTTTACCTCCAGCCTGAACAATATATTGATCATTTGACATTATTCTATCATATGAGACCTGCTCAGGAGCCAACTTACCCTTTTCTCTGTCCAGAACAAACATCCCCATTTTATGCATATAAGAATAATTATGCAAAAATCCTTTGGAAATGCTTTTAGGAACAATCCATTGCGGATTTACATCCATGCGCTTAATCCAGCTGGTAAGTATCGGAGTCTTGAAATTAATGTCGCCACAACATACCTTCATTGTTTGCGATTTTTCACCGTCAAAAGCATACAATTCAAATGAAGGTATATTCACAACTATATATTTATTGTGCAAATCTGTATTAGGCATTCCACGCAAACGCCATCGACACCGTTCAATATTACACAATATTCTTAACCGTTCAGATTTGGTTAAATTCGGATTATCTAACTCTTTCAACAACTTACCGACCAAACGTCCTTTAGGAAGGGTTGTATGCCAGAACTCAGCTACACTGTCATTCAAAATATGGCTGATGGCTCTAAAATAGAATTTTTTGTCCGGGCGTAATACTTTTAAATCACACAATTGTCTGAATCGTGTTGTCAAAGAATCCACCTGATACTCTTCCAAACTATTATATAAATAATCGGGATTAACAAAGCCAAAATACTGTCCTGCAGAATATCTTAAAAAGGCTTTTGTCAGGTTATACTCTAAACGAGCCAAGATTCGGTTTAGATTATCATTTGAAGACTCTATGTCTAAACTACGTGCCAAGTAAAGATCCTTTTCTATTTTAGAGACACGAAAAGCGTCTTTGCTCAATCCATAATAATCAATGCCCTTAAGAAGATTCAAAAGAGTATCTGCACGATCATATATACCATAACGGTTTATCCACAAAAACGGTTGTTGCTCTTTATAATATTTATTTACAAACCCATCCATGGGCAATGCGACTCCGTCTTCACTTGCAATTTTGGATATATGTTCACGTATATCAACTATGTCCAAAGAATACTTTTCATCCCGTAAGTCTGAAAATGTATCTAAATTAATATTTTTGTCATAATTATTTGTCGCGTCATGACAAGATGACACGAGCAGACATAAAAGTATAAGGTAAAATAACTTTAACAAAACAGACAAAATACTACTTAACCGAAATCTTCCTTACGACTTTACCAACTTTAACAATATAACAGCCTTTAGGCAAATTCAAATCGTAATATCTATCTGAACCATCAACTTTTATGGACATTATTTTTACTCCGGCAACATTGTATATATACAACATCTGCCCATTGGCTCCAACAACGCGAATTGACGATGAATTAACAGAGATTGAAACGCTCTGACTTTCAACATCAATTATCTCTATTGCCGAATTGGAATTGGCAACAGAAGGAGTTGCGACAGACAACAGCAACACTGCAGACAGAATAAAAAGTAAGTTTCTTAACATAAAAGCTTCTTTTTTATTACCGCAAAGATAAAATATTTTTACGATATAACAAAATATTATACGTTTTTTTTACTTACACATCAAAAACAGCCATTTCATTCGCTAAATCTGTATTCGGGAAGAGTTCTTGAGCTTCCTTTAGAATAACATCTTCATTTTCATAGCGCGCAGAAAAATGTCCGACAACAAGTCTTTTAACCTTTGCCTTCAATGCCACCATGGCCGCTTGTCTTGCCGTACTATGATAATATAACTTTGCCCTATTCTCGTTTTCACTACAATAAGTTGCCTCATGATACAGCAAATCCACATTTTCCACCATCCTGTATAGTTCCGGCATGTATCTGGTGTCTGAACAATACGCATATGATCTTGGCGGATCCGCAGGGAAGGTAAGATAAGAATTTGGAATTATGTCGCCGTCAGCAGTAATCCAGTCTGCCCCATTTTTTATGTTATTACGCTGGCATTCAGGTATGCCATAAAAGTCTATCATATCGCGTCTTATATGCGGTAAGGTCGGTTTCTCACGGAATAAATATCCGCAACACGCAACACGATGTTCTAGCGGTATAGAGCTAACCGTAAGACTTTTATCCTCATATATCACATCATTACGCTTCGTATCTACCACATGAAATACAACTTCATATTCCAATCCATTACAGAACAGGTCCAGTTGCTGCTGCAATATAGGGAAAAAGTCTTTAGGCGCAAATACATGCAAAGGACTTATACGGCCAAGCATACCCAGCGTAGAAATCAGGCCGATAAGACCGAAACAATGATCTCCGTGCAGATGACTTATAAAGATGGCAGAAAGTTTATTGAAATTAATACGTGAACGCCTTAATTGCACTTGTGTTCCTTCACCACAATCAACCATAAACATCTTATCACGGACAAGAACAACCTGCGAAGAAGCATTATGCTTCAACGTAGGCAAAGCACTGCCGCATCCTAATATATAGACTTTAAATGGCTGCATGTATTTTATATATTACACAAGATACACAAACTATTTAGCCTCTTTCGACAGACGTTTATAGCCATAGATTCCTTCTGTATTCTCCAGATAAAGTGAATCTGCACCCAAAGAATAGATGTCAAATGTATCTGACGATAAAATCAACTTACCATTTAATATTTTCCATTCTGTATACGGCTTCGGCTCCTTCATACTACCTTCAACGACTCCGCCCTCACAAATTTCAAAACTCTTGTCAAGGCTGACCCATTTACCCAATAGAGACGTAAGGTTAATTACCTTTTCTGCAAAAAGTCCTTCCTCACTTTTCGGACCCGAGATCACTGCCAGCCGGTCACCAACAAACAATCCTCCTTGAACGTTTGAGCACGTATCAAGTCCCTCCAATGTATATGTCAAGGTGTCTCCCTTATCTGTAATCAGTTCAAGTGTGTGCATTGCAGTACCTTCACCACATTTGCCATACACGGTAGTGTCTGCTATTTCGTTATCAGAAACATTCTCAACTACAGCCTTTGCATTTTTTTTATTGTCACATCCTATCGCTACAATGCAGCACAACAAGAAAGCCAAACTAAGTTTACTCATAATTGTATTATTTATTCGTTTTTTCTTCTTTTTTAGCTTCATTCCATAGTTCATCCATTTCAGCCAAAGTCATCTCTGTCAATGGTTTACCAACTTTTATAGAATGATTTTCTATATAGTTAAAACGCCTGATAAACTTCTGATTTGTATGTTCAAGAGCCGTATCAGGATTTAAATGATAAAGACGTGCTGCATTTATGACGCTAAACAAGAAATCGCCCAACTCTTTTTCTGAAGCTTCATTATCATCCTTACGCAATTCTGCTTCAAGCTCAGAAAGTTCTTCTCTAACTTTAGCCCAGACATCGCCCTTATCTTGCCAGTCAAAACCGACATTACGAGCTTTATCCTGTATGCGATAAGCTTTAATAAGTGAAGGCAGTGCAGCCGGCACACCGGAAAGAACACTCTTATTACCATCCTTTTCCTTTAATTTTATCTGTTCCCAGTTCTCCAAAACCTTATCTACTGTATCAGCTTTCACATTACCATAGACATGCGGATGTCTGAAAATAAGCTTATCAGCCTGTATGTTACATACATCAGCAATGTCAAAATCTCCTGTCTCGCTGCCTATAAGTGCATAAAAACAAACATGCATAAAGACATCTCCAAGTTCTTTGCATATATTTTTCTTGTCGTCTTTCATCAAGGCGTCACACAATTCAAACACCTCTTCTATCGTATTTGGCCTAAGGCTCTCATTTGTTTGCTTTTTATCCCACGGACATTTTTCGCGTAACGTATCAAGTACATCCAATAAACGTCCAAATGCTTCAAGTTTTTCTTCCTTTGTATGCATAATATGTATTTTAGTTATGCAAATGTAGATATTTTCCACGAATATTTTGTACATTTGCAACGTTTTTTATTGAATTAGGCAAAATAAATAAAAATAAGATAAGAAATGGAACTTGCAAGTAAGTACGACCCAAAAGATGTAGAGTCAAAATGGTATCAATATTGGCTTGACAATAAGCTTTTCAGCAGTAAACCTGACGGAAGAGAGCCTTACACCATAGTTATTCCTCCACCTAATGTAACGGGAGTGCTCCATATGGGACACATGCTCAACAATACTATTCAGGACATCTTGGTAAGACGTGCCAGAATGGAAGGCAAAAATGCCTGCTGGGTGCCAGGAACAGACCATGCATCTATTGCTACAGAAGCAAAAGTTGTAAACAAGTTGGCACAGGAAGGTATAAAGAAGACCGACTTGACACGCGACGATTTTCTTAAGCATGCATGGGACTGGACAAATGAGCACGGCGGAATAATCTTAAAGCAGTTAAGAAAACTTGGTGCAAGCTGCGATTGGGACAGAACAGCATTCACCATGGACGAAAAACGCTCCAAGGGAGTGATAAAGGTATTCTGCGATTTGTATAACAAAGGACTTATCTACCGTGGAGTACGAATGGTAAACTGGGATCCTAAAGCCCAGACCGCCCTTAGCGACGAGGAAGTTATTTATAAGGACGAACACAGCAAACTGTATTACCTTAGATACAAGGTTGTTGAAGAACCTGAAAAATATGCCATTGTTGCAACTACACGTCCTGAAACAATCATGGGCGATACAGCTATGTGCATAAACCCTGACGACCCGAAGAACACATGGTTAAAAGGAAAACACGTAATCGTTCCTTTAGTAAATCGTCAGATACCAGTCATCGAAGACAGCTATGTTGATATAGAATTTGGAACAGGTTGTCTGAAAGTTACACCGGCACACGACATAAATGACCATGCATTAGGTCTGAAACACAATTTGGAATCGATCGATATCTTTAACGATAACGGAACAATATCTGAAGCAGGCGGTCTGTATGTCGGCATGGACAGAATGGATGTCAGAGTTCAAATTGAAAAAGATCTTAAAGAAGCCGGTCTGCTTGAAAAGGTTGAAGACTATAACAACAAAGTTGGCTTCTCTGAAAGAACTAATGTACCAATAGAGCCAAAACTCTCAACACAGTGGTTCCTGAAAATGCAACACTTTGCAGATATGGCACTTCCACCGGTTATGAATGATGAAATTAAATTCTATCCAGCAAAATATAAGAACATTTATCGCCATTGGATTGAAAACATTAAAGACTGGTGCATAAGCCGCCAGCTATGGTGGGGACATCGCATTCCGGCATATTACCTACCTAACAATGGCGGATTTGTTGTTGCAGAAACTCCGGAGGAAGCACTTACTATGGCCAAGGAAAAAAGCGGCAACAACGATCTGACCATAGATGACCTGAAACAGGATGAGGACTGCCTTGACACATGGTTCTCATCATGGCTGTGGCCCATATCCGTTTTCAACGGCATCAACGATCCTGACAACGAAGAAATAAAATATTATTATCCTACTTCAGATCTTGTTACCGCACCAGATATCATCTTCTTCTGGGTTGCTCGCATGATAATGGCCGGATATGAATATAAAGGAACATTCCCGTTTAAGCATGTGTACTTCACAGGTATTGTACGTGACAAGCTTGGCCGTAAAATGAGCAAGAGTTTAGGTAATAGCCCTGACCCTATAGAACTTATCGACAAGTTCGGAGCCGATGGCGTTCGTATGGGAATGATGCTGTCAGCACCTGCCGGCAACGACATTCTCTTCGATGAGAGTCTATGTGAACAGGGAAGAAACTTCAATAATAAGATATGGAACGCATTCCGTCTGATTAAGGGATGGGAAGTTTCAGATGCTGAACAGCCCACATCAAACAAGACTGCCGTAAAATGGTTTGAGGCCAAACTTAAAGTCACTAACGACGAAGTAAATGACCTGTTTAAAAAATATCGCATATCTGAGGCATTAATGGCCGTTTACCGTCTCTTCTGGGATGAGTTCTCAAGTTGGTATCTCGAGATGATAAAGCCTAACTACGGCACACCTATCGACCGCAATACATACGACATGACGCTGAAGTTCTTTAATGAGCTTTTGAAGATGCTACATCCGTTCATGCCGTTCATAACAGAAGAATTATGGCAGCATATATATGAACGCAAAGAAGGTGAAAGCATTATGCGTGATTGTCTGTCAATTCCGGCCTCAACAAAAGAAGATGAGAATCTGGTAGCAGACATTGAAAATGTTAAACAGATAATCAGTAACATCAGAACAATAAGAAATCAAAAGAACATATCACCCAAAGAGGAACTTGAACTACAGGCTATCGGTGAAAATAAATATGCCGCATATGACGATATTACAATAAAGATGGCAAACTTAAAGTCCATAAATATTGCGGAGGGCAAGTCTGCCGATACAATACAGTTTATGGTCGGCACTGATGAATATGCAGTACCTGTAGGTGATCTTATTGATGTTGAAGCAGAGATTGAAAAGCAGGAAGCACAACTAAAGCATCTGGAAGGTTTCCTTGCAGGTGTGATGAAGAAGCTTTCAAACGAAAAATTTGTTGCTCATGCCCCTGAAGCTGTTGTAGCATTAGAAAGAAAGAAACAGCATGACTCTGAAGAAAAGATAGCAATGCTGAAAGAATCACTTGCTAAATTAAAAAACAAGTAATATAAATAAAACCAGAAATGCTCAAGAGTATTTCTGGTTTTTATTTTAATGGTATTGGTTTCAATTGCCACAAGCGCAAAGGCTATAAATCACTTTACCATAAAGTGAACCTTGAAACAAAAACAGACCAATTACGAAAGGGCACATATTGCAATGCAAAACATACGCTTTTACTTTGCAATATGTGCCCTTTTACTACCTGATATGCCGTATTTTGCAATAGCCTTAACAACCTTGCATGGCGCAAGTGTATAACACACTGATATTCAGAATCATATTCAAAGTACATCAATCATGACTATATGTATTTAAAGCACCAATATATACTTTTGAATATTTATTGGCAAAATAATGCGGACGATCATTCGTCATGACATTATTTACTTCACAAACATTATTACGCTTTATTTATATAGTCAACGATCCACTCTCCTACTTCTCTCGTGCCATAAAATCTACCTCCTTCTACCTGGATTTCAGGAGTACGTACATTGGCGTCAAGTGAAGCATCAACGGCCTTACGTATAAGCAATCCCTCATCTTTCAGACCAAAATACTCAAAAAGCATAGCCACTGATAAAATCTGAGCCAGAGGATTAGCGATGTTTTTGCCTGCAGCCTGCGGCCATGATCCATGTACAGGTTCGAAAACCGGAGTGCCTTCTCCTGTAGAAGCTGATGGCAGCAAGCCCATACTTCCAGAAATACAGCTACCCTCATCTGTTAGGATATCTCCAAAAGTATTTTCCGTAACGATTACATCAAAGAAGGTGGGTTCGACAATCATACGCATAGAAGCATTGTCCACAAACATATAATCAGTTATAACATCCGGGTATTCTTTTTCAATTTCTTTAGCAACTTGACGCCAAAGCCTGCTTGAAGCCAGCACGTTTGCTTTGTCAACAACAGTAACATGGTGTTTGCGCTTAATCGCATATTGATATGCTACCCTTAAAATACGTTCTACTTCCGGACGTGTATAATAATTTGTATCATACGCCTTTTCATCATCCTGATATTTTTCACCAAAATACATGCCACCGGTAAGCTCTCTTATACATATAAAATCTGCATTTTTTATTATCTCATCTTTCAATGGAGATTTATGCAACAGACACTCAAATGTTTGTACGGGCCTAACATTTGCAAAAAGTCCCAACTTTTTACGCATAGCTAACAGGCCCTGCTCAGGACGAACTTTAGCCCTAGGATCATTATCAAAACGAGGGTCACCTACAGCAGCAAACAACACCGCATCAGCCCACTTGCATATATTAAACGTATCATCAGGAAATGGGTCACCGACCAAATCTATTGCATGTGCTCCACATATAGCCTCTTGATACTCTATTTTATGTCCGAATTTTTCAGCAATGGCATCTATGACATCAACACCCTGCTTAATAATTTCCGGTCCGATACCATCACCAGGAAGAACAGCTATTTTAAGATTCATGATTATTTATTTAATGGTTTATTCTTTATCACTTCATAAAAACACCTATTCGATCATATAAATTACAATATTCCCATTATTCCACTTTAAACATTCTGCTTACAGATGCGCCATTATTATATTCTAATTATAATTTCATACATTATAACATCTAAAATGGTAATGGACCGTTATCTGGAATATCACCAATATACGGCGACGGGCCCAGATCATCTCCATTAATCTTCGAACCAATAATCTCTCCTCCACCGATTGGCGACTTATCAGAATCTGTTGGATTCTCAAAACGCGTAAACTCTCCACGGAAATTCAACAACACATCACCTGTACCACCTTTACGGTGTTTAGCTATAATAATCTGAGCCTTTCCGTGAAGATCGTTTCCTTTTTCATCAGTAAAAATTCTGTAATATTCCGGTCGGTGAACAAACAGCACCATATCGGCATCCTGCTCAATCGCACCAGACTCACGCAAGTCACTGAGTTGAGGCCGCTTTCCGTCTATACCTTCACGTCCTTCTACAGTACGGTTCAACTGAGACAAAGCCAATACAGGAATGTCCAACTCCTTTGCAAGTCCCTTCAATGAGCGGCTGATGGTTGACACCTCTTCCTGTCTGCTTCCAAAACGTGCTCCGTTGGCATTCATAAGCTGCAAATAGTCTATCATTATTACTTGCACTCCTTTTTCTCTTACTAGACGTCTTGCCTTTGTTCTTAATTCAAAAATAGACATACCCGGAGTGTCGTCAATATAAATCGGCGCAGCCTGAAGTTTTCTTACGTTCTTATCAAGTCGTTTCCATTCTTCATCATCCAGCTGTCCGTTAAGTATTTTCTTACCTTCAATCTCACATACATTAGATATCAGACGGTTAACCAGCTGAACATTGTTCATTTCCAATGAAAAGAATGCTATAGGCGTATCGTAATCAACAGCAATATTTTTTGCCAAAGATAATGCAAATGAGGTTTTACCCATAGCCGGACGACCAGCTATAATAACCAAATCGCTTCTTTGCCATCCGGATGTATAATCATCTAATTTGGCATACCCAGTAGGAATACCCGTTAATCCACCTTTGTTTGCTGCAGCTTTTTGCAAGATTTCGACAGCCTGTTTTACTACAGGATCTATTTGGGTATAATCCTGCCTCATGTTTTTTTGTGACAGTTCAAATAGTGAACCCTCAGCCTCCTGCATAAGCTCATCTACATCTACAGTTTCATCAAAGGCCTTTGTCTCGATTACACTCGCAAAGGAAATTAATTGCCGAGCCAAATATTTTTGTGCTAAAATCTTAGCATGATATTCAATATGTGCAGATGATGCCACACGTTCACTTAACTCCAATATATAGCCAGCTCCACCAATGTCATCTAGAGTTCCCTCGCGCTTCAATTCTTCAACAACAGTCATAATATCCACAGGATCTTCATTCAAACTTAGAGTTTGAATAGCCTTGTATATTTTCTGACTACGCGGTTCGTAAAAAGTTTCGGGATGCAAAATCTCACTAACAACGGAAAAGGCATCCTTATCAACCATCAAGGCTCCAAGGACCATCTTTTCTATATCAACAGCCTGAGGCTGCATATGGATGCTATTATTATTTACTTTACGGGTTTTCTTATTTTCAGGCATAATATTTACATAATAATTTGCGCAAAATTACAAATAAATCTTCGGTTTAAGACTATTAAATTCAATTTAAATAGTTACCTTTACAAACAAAAATAAAAATGACTATGATTCAACGACCATGTGCAAAAATAAATTTAGGCCTTAATATTGTCAGCAAAAGGCCTGACGGATATCATAATCTAGAAACAGTGTTTTATCCAATAAATCTAAATGACGAGATATGTATTGAACCTGTACTTGATAAAGAAATCACAAAGTACCAATGTTCTTTAAGTATAAAAGGGATTAATATAGAAGGCGATTTACAACAAAACTTAATTGTTAAAGCTTATAATATTCTAAAAAAATACTATCCACAAATTCCAAATGTCAATGTAACCCTTACCAAAAATATTCCAACGCAAGCCGGCATGGGTGGAGGTTCGTCTGATTGTGCGTATACAATAAAAATGTTAAACGAGATGTTTAACCTGAAAATGTCAATAAAAGACATGCAATCTTTTGCATCTAAATTAGGTGCAGACTGCCCTTTTTTCATAAATCCACAGCCATCATACGCAACGGGCATCGGAGAAATATTGACACCTATAGACATCAATTTGAGCAAATATAAAATTGCGATTGTAAAACCTCCCGTAATGATAAGTACGAAAGAGGCTTTTTCAAACATCATAGTTAAACAGCCAATAAAATGCTGCAAAAAAATCGTAGCACAGCCGATAGAAACATGGAAAGAAGAACTGATAAACGATTTTGAAAATAGCATCTGCACTATACATCCAGAAATAGGTAGAATTAAAAACAGGCTATATGATTTAGGCGCTATTTACGCTTCAATGACGGGAAGTGGAAGTGCTTTATTCGGTATATTTGAAAAAGAGATAGGAAATCTTGATTGCATATTTGAAGATTGTTACACACACATTGTTTAATATTGAAATAGTCCAAAATTTTGCTTTCACCACAAAATCTTGGACTACCTCAATGATTCTCAATTGTTAGCGTAATTCTTTAATAAAACCATGCCTATAAGCATAAAGCAGTTTTTCCAACTCTGCAATTTGCTTTTTCAAATCACGTCCTATATCTGTATCTGCCACAAGCATTCTATGTGATGACATTTCAACAATCTGTGTTGTACTTTTAATATCGGACCCTCTAAGTATTGCATCTTCTGTACTCGTAAATGGTTCATGCTGAACTAACTGGAAGCCTCTACTATGATAAACCAATGTATATCCGGCAATACCCGTTTCTTCATGATATGCCTGCGAAAATCCGCCGTCAATAACCATTAGCTTACCATTAGCCTTTATCGGGTTCTCTCCATTTACGACATGAACAGGGACATGTCCATTAATAATATGCCTATTCTGACCGCTCACTCCAAAAGCATCAAGAATGGCATCACACTCTTCCTCATTGTTTCTTAATTTAAAATAATTTCCTTTTTCCTCTTTATATGTAGATTTGTCCTTAAGAAAGTAACGTTCAAAAGTTGCCATCTTAGACTTATCAAACAAAACTGAATTTCGCCCACACCACAAGTAAAGGAAATAATCTACAGAAAATTCCTTCTCACGCGGATCTGAATCATTTTGGAATGCATTTCTAATAATATGTTCCGTCCTATTCATCAGTTCACGTCCTTTGTACTTATGACCTTTACAAAGTTCCACTTCTTTAAGACTACCATCATCGTTTAAAGGAACGGAAGCATGAAATAAAAGATTATCATTAATTATAGTATATAATGAACCATGACTCAACAATAGCCTTATATGCTTATGAAGCTTCTCGTTAACAGTAAACGAGTGATGAAGTTTACTCATAAGTATAATTTCATCTGGTGTCAATTCATATGGTGCATTAGGATTTACAGTCGGGAAACAGCAGCTTTTCATTTCATAAGGCTTTCCAGAGATATTGCATGTCGCATTATCATAATCAATACATTCCAATAAAAGTCTATCTTGCATATCCCATTCAGGATGACGTTTTATCATAGAAGCTTCCACCTTAAATTGAATGATAGTGATAGCTTTATGCATCAATGCAGTCAACCGTTTTGTCTTATCGTCAATATCTGTACTGCCTCCATTAATTTTAGGCATAAACTCCTCACAAGGATCATCGCCATAATGCTCCATCGCAAATGTTGCCAATGGAATAAGATTTATACCATACCCTTCTTCCAGCGTGACAAGATTTGCATAACGCAAAGACAAACGTATTACATTACATATACAAGCATCATTACCGGCACAAGCCCCCATCCAAAGTATGTCATGGTTTCCCCATTGAATATCCCAATTGTGATAATTCGTTAGTACATCCATTATAATATGCGCACCTGGTCCACGGTCATAGACATCACCTAATACATGCAATAGATCAATTGCCAAACGC
>OLFW01000990.1_pt1 | contig 19320 bp, 13 predicted proteins | sample 1605351 | NCBI WGS metagenome assembly OLFW01 (sample SAMEA3888918, study PRJEB22519) | human gut metagenome | biome: human gut; feature: human-associated habitat; material: faeces | place: Denmark | collected 2010 | reverse complement strand
CTTTTTCGCAAAGGTATTCCAAAGCTGCATGACAGCCCTTTCTGTCAGCTGTTGCGCAGGCGGCTTTCCAGCTGCGCGTTGAGGATGATGTTTTTAACGGCCTCGACGATGACCTTCAGCAGACCGATGACCCAGAAACCCTTTGCCTCCAGCACGATGCCGTCCACCATGCCCATGCTGATGGCACCGCTTGTCATCTTGGCCAGCGCACGCAGCGGCATGTTGTACTGGAACATCACGTTCAGGTTCGGCTTGCCGCGCTTGTAGCTGGCGTTCAGCATCATCGTGAGCACAGCCCAGACCAGCCAGCACAGCGGGCTGCGGCTGTGGTTCAGTTCACCCATGGTCATGTTGCGGTCAATTTTGACGGTATCCGCCGGGATGGGGCGGCCCAGCAGAATCTCCCACTCGTCATCGGGCACGCGCTGCACCTTGCCGCTGGTGTAGTGCGGCAGCGCCTTGCCCGCGTATGGGTTCGGTGCGCTCGTACCGTTCACCTCGACGGCGGCGGTCAGGCGGATGTCCGCAGAGCTCGCCCCTACGCGAAGCTCATACGTGCCGCCCTCGACCTCCCAGCTGTCGGTCTTGGTGTTCCAGTAGCGGAACGCCTTGTCGTCCAGCGGCAGGGTGACGGTCTTGCTCTCCCCTGCCTCCAGCCAGACCTTTGTAAAGGCCTTCAGCTCCTGCGCGGGGCGGAAGATCTGGGCGTCGGGCTTGGCCGCGTAGACCTGTACGATCTCGGCACCGGCGCGGCTGCCCGTATTTGTCACGGTCAGGGTCACGCTGCGGGCGTCGGCTTTCAGCTCGCTGTAGGCAAAACTCGTGTAGCTCAGGCCGTAGCCGAAAGGGAACGCCACGGGCACACCCGCGGTCTGGTAGTAGCGGTAGCCGACGTACAGCCCCTCGCGGTACTGCACGGTGCGTCCCGCACCTGCAAAGTTGTCCTTGGCGGGGGTGTCGGCGTGAGCGTTGGCCCAGGTTTCGGCCAGCTTGCCGGACGGATTGATTTTGCCGGTCAGCACATCGACCATTGCGCCCGCGCCGGCCTGGCCGCCGAGGGCTCCGTAGACGAGTGCCCTGCAGTGGGCCAGCCACGGCGTTTCCAGCGACGCGCCCGCGCTGACGATGACGACAGTGTTGGGGTTGGCCTGCTGCACGGCCTGCAAAAGCTCGATCTGGTTGTCGGCCAGTTTCATATCGGCGCGGTCCAGACCCTCGCTCTCCTTGATCTCGTCCAGCCCTAAGCAGAGCAGCACGGTGTCGGCCTTTTTCGCCAGCGCGACGGCCTCGGCCTTTTTGGCATCGTCCGGCTTGCCCTGGCGGTCAAAGCCCGCGACAAAGCCGACGCTGTGCAGGCCGCTGTCTTTCAGGCAGTCAAGGAAGGTATCGACCTTGATGGAATTGACGGCACTGGAGCCTGCGCCCTGGTAACGTGGCGTCTCGGCAAAGTCACCGATGACGGCCACGCTTGCGCCTGCGGCCAGCGGCAGCAGATCGCCGTCGTTTTTCAGCAGGACGGCGCTCTCGGCAGCGGCGCGGCGGGCCAGCGCGTGGTGGGCGTCGGCGTCAAAGCTGCGGCTGTGGTTTTCCACGGCGGCGTGGGTGTCCAGTACCAGTGTCAGCAGCTCGTCCAGGCGGGCGTCCACATCAGATTCGGAAATTTTACCGGTCTCGACGGCCTTCAACAGCTCGCGCACGGCGTCTCCGCCGGGGGCGGGCATTTCCAGCGTAGAACCGTTCTTTACGCCGAGGGCGTGGTCGTTGCTGCCGCCCCAGTCGGTGACCACTGCGCCGTCAAAGCCCCAGTCCTTGCACAGGATATCCATGAGCAGGTGGGCGTTCTCGTTGGCGTAGGTGCCGTTGACAAGGTTATAGGCGGACATGATGGTCTTGGGCTGCGCCTCCTTGACCACCATCTCGAAACCGGTCAGGTAAATTTCCCGCAGGGTGCGCTCGTCCACGATGGAATCCGAGGCCATGCGGCGCAGCTCCTGACTGTTCACGGCAAAGTGCTTGGGGCAGGCGGCAATGCCGTTTTTCTGGATGCCGCGGACGTAGGCCGCCGCCATTTTACCGGCAAGGTAGGGGTCCTCCGAGAAATACTCGAAGTTGCGGCCGCACAGGGGGCTGCGCTTGATGTTCAGGCCGGGGCCCAGCAGCACCGACACGCCCTGTGCCGCTGCCTCTTCGCCCATGGCTGCGCCCACAGCCTCGCCAAGCTCCGGGTCCCAGCTGTTGGCAACGGTGGCCGAGGTGGGGAAGCAGGTGGCGGGCACACTGGGGTTCAGGCCCAGATGGTCAGCCGCACCGGCCTGCTTACGCACGCCGTTGGGGCCGTCCGACAGGGTAATGGCCGGGATGCCCTTGCCCGGCAGCGCCCGGGTGGTGAACACCGTGCCGCCGCTCAGCAGGGCGCATTTTTGTTCCAGGCTCAGTTTTGCAATAATATCCTGATATTTCACGGGGAAATCTCCTTTCAGTAGAAACGGTATTGCCTTTGGAAACAGGACCACGCATAAGGAGAAGAAGCGTGATTCTGTTTCCAAAAGGGAACACGGCTGCGAGCCGTAACTGCCGTGCAGCCGTGTTCCGGGATTAGAAGAAAGACAGTTTTGATTACGGGTCAGTGCTTATGCCTTACTCACATCCGCACCTGCATTGGTATTAGCCAGCGTTTTATTATACTTGCGGCGGCGAAGAATCACCACAACACCTGCCAGAACCAACACATAGACAATCACACTGCCTACCAGTGCAGGCGTGCGCCACATAGGCACAGGCGCATCTACATCTACACCGTAGCTATTTGCCAGCGTATACAGATACTGATGTGCAGCTTCGCGCATCTTCAGCTGACCGGTAGCAGTCTGGCTCAGGTTATCGAAGGTCTTAGTGCCCCAGCCAAACAGCAGATTGGTACCACCTGCCAAGACAGCTTTTTCAATATCCATAAAGCCATGCTCCTCGTTGTTATCCGTAATCACAGTGCCAATAAAGCCCCATTCATTACGCAGAACATTGGTCAGCAGTGCAGTACTTGCACCGGCCCAAGTAGTACCAATATTATTGTAGGAAGACATCACAGCCGTGCTGCCGCCTTCCTTCACAGCCTTTTCAAACGGCACGAAGTAAATTTCACGCATTGCCTGCTCATCGGCCCAGGTGCACAGACCATAATGACGCCAGGTTTCACGCTCATTCAGTGCAAAATGCTTAATGTAGCAGTACATACCATTTTTCTCTGCCGCACCAACCGTAGCAGCGGACATGGAACCAGAAAGGAAGCCATCCTCAGAATAGTACTCAAAGTTACGGCCAGCAAATGCATTGCGGTGGGTATTAGCACCAGGTGCATACCAGCCGGAAATATTCCACGCCTTTCCTTCCTGCGAGATTGCATCGCCAAATTCAGAAGCCAGGTCTACATTCCAAGTAGCCGCCAGCAGAACTTCTGCCGGATAAGTAACCGTCTTATATGTGCAGGTACCCATAAAGGCATCGAACACATAACTCAGAGCGGCAGGTCCGTCCATTTCATAAGTCTGTCCCTTACCGATATCATCAACTGCTGCACTTCCCCAGCCATCTGCGCCCAGCAGTTTGTACATATCATCAAGGGTCAGCTGATCCAGCAGCTTATCCCACTGTGCATCATCATAGGCAAGGCCTTCCATGTCTTTCAGAGTAAGGCCATTCTTTGCACCAAAGGTCGGCGCAGTGTCATCTGCATCCACATAGCTATCATCCACTACCAGCGCATTGTTGAAGGCTTCCAGCTGTTCAGCAGTTGCTTCCTTGCTGGTACCGGGAACGATCTGCCAAGTGTCACGGTTGAGGTAAGCCACATCACCAGCTGCATCATCAAACTGATTTGTTGCTACCACTTCGTCCGAAGAGCGCTTGCCGACATACTTGCAGTTTTCCACACCACTGCCAAACGCACTGTCCTGGAACACTTCATTCTCAGCAACCTTGCAGGTCATGGTCAGATTATCTTTCACCGTATGAGAATCCGTACGCAGAGAAATCTGATACTCGCCAGCTTCCAGCACGTAGGAACCGGTAGAAGTGTAGTACTTCTGTGCATCATAAGAAGCCATCTGCTCTACCGGCATAGAAATCGTAACCGTTTCCGTTTCGCCCGGCTGCAATTCCTTCGTTTTTGCAAAGCCGCCCAGTACTTCGCCAGCCTTCTGCAAGCCGCTGCCGCCTTCAGCTGCACTGTAATAGGGCGCACTGTAATACAGTTCCACAACATCTTTGCCAGCCACATTGCCAGTATTGGTAACTTTGACATTCCACTCCAGCGTATCCTGTGCGGTAACGGTAGTCGGAATCGTGTTTTCCAGTTCCCAGTCAAAGCTTGTGTAGCTCAAGCCATAGCCAAAGGGGAACTGCACTACATCATTGTAGGAAAGTCCCGTCAGATTTTCTCCTTCACGGGTAGTGTAATCGTAGCTTTCACGGGTTTCGTAATAACGATATCCCACATAAATGCCTTCCTGATACTCTACAAGGTAGGCAGGATGACTTTCGAAGTTTTTGAAGCAGTCCTTAGAGTTGGTATACTCAAAGGTATCAAAGTTGTAGTAAGAAGGGGTCGTTTCTACTGCATAAGGATAGATATCCGGCAGACGGCCAGAGGGGTTGACTGCGCCCGTCAGAATGTTGACAATTCCAATCGTGCCCACATCACCGGGATCACCGATCCAGAGGGCTGCATCAACGCCTTCATCATTCAGGAAGCCCAGTTCCATAGCATTGCCCGAATTGATCAGAACGATAACATTATCAAATGTCGCTTCTGCCTGTTCCAGCAAAGACTGTTCCGCGCTGTTCAGTTCCAGATAATGCTTGCTCTGATCCGGTGCATACGAGGTATTTTCAGCCATCGAAGTGGGCAGGTCATTGCCTTCACCGCCCTTGCGGGAGAACACGACCACAGCAGTATCCGAAAAATCCTTCATTGCTTCAAATGAGCAGTCTCCAGTATACTGGTACTCCACACCCATGTCCTTAGCCAATTCCTCGGTTGCAGGCAGTTCCGGGATGGAAAAATCAACAGAGAATGTATTTCCGCCTTCGTTGTTTTTGGGTCTGTAGAGATTGACCAGATTTTGATTCACTTCAAAACCTGCATCCGTAAAGGCTTTTACAAAATCTGTCCGGTTTGCAGTGTAGCTGCTGCCACCGGAACCCGTACCGCCATAAACCGGATTTGCGGAAGCATAGCCCAGAAGATTGATTTTTCGGTTTGTTCCTGCCAACGGCAGAGCTCCGTCATTTTTCAGAAGGACTGCGCCTTCCTCCTCGACTTTCTGAGCCACTGACAAACCATTTGCATAAGATGTTTTTTGCAATTCCGGGTCTCCATTCTGGCCAGGGAATGCCTTGTCCAGAGAACTAGGAAACACACCAAACATTGCTACATCTGCCACTATTCCAACTGCCAGTAAGAGTGCTGTAACAGCTGTCAGCAACTTTGTGGGCTTTTTGTTGTTCGGATCGCGCTTCATTGTGTTGTCTCCTCCATATTCTTTTATATTTTTTGGGCCGTACCCAACTGTGACCCATTATAACGGATATTGGCGCATCGTTATCATCTTTTGCACAATCTGTCGTTTTGGATACACAGTTTGCAAAAGTTACAATAAATTTTCAATTTTTATTGTGCTAATATACAAATATCATCCCATTGTATTTGTGCACCCTGCCAGACAACAAAAAAACGGCAGGGGATACCTGCCGTAAAAATTATTTGTTTTTGGGCAGCGGAAATAAGATCCGCAGGGTGCACCAGTTGTTTTCCCAGTGCAACGTCATGCTGCCGCCGTGCTGCCCGACGGTGGTGCGGACGCTTTTCAGGTCCGACCCCTGCTGCGGCAGACCGTCCGCATCCAGTGCGGGGGCGGCCTCTGTATAATGCTCGAACCGCAGCATGGCAAAGCCGCCCTGACTGTACACCGCCACCTTGATGAGCCGCTTTTCGGGGTCCGGCTCGGCGCGCACGGCGGCAATGGCGTTGTCCAGCGCCACGCCCACAATGGTGCACAGCTCCCGGATGGTGAGAAAGCCCAGCATCCTGCCGTCCGCTACGCTGGTGATGGTGATGTTCTCCTGCTGGCATTCCATGGTCTTGGCGGTGAGCAGGGTATCCAGCACCGGGTTTCCGGTCTTGTTCTCGGCCTCGTACTGGCGGATGTTCTGCTCTATGGCGGCAATGGCGGCGTTCTGCTTGGTCTGATCCTGCTCCTCCCGGATGCGGGCGAGCTGGACTTTCAGCTCATGATACCGCCGATTGATGAGGTTGATGCCCTCCTTGCTGCGCTTGTACTGCTCGTACTGGCGGTGCAGTACCTCGTCCATGGCGGCAAGCTCGCTGTGCAAAGCGTTCTCCTGCAGCTGCTCGTGCTGCACAGATAAGATCAGCACGCCGGAAAAATCCACCAAGGTGCGGATGGAAAAAATGCTCATGTTGATCTCGCTGCCGGGCAGAAAGCCCAGATTGCTCACCGCAAAGGCGGTCAGCGCCAGCATGACCGCCGTCAGGGCGGCGCTGCCGCCGATCTGTAAGTGCCCGGCGGGCTGGGGACGGCGGTGCTGCAGATAGCACATAATGCCGAACAGCGTCCCATACACCAGCGCCAGCAGCAGCAAAGACAGGGGCTCCCATGGGCCGCGGGCGGGCCAGAGGGCGCAGTGCAGCTGCCACTCCACGCTGGCGGCAAGCTCTGCCAGAATAAACGCCCGGGCGCAGTGATACCCGGCTTCCAGCAGGGTGATGCTCCACACACCCCATAAATATAAGTAGGAAAGCCCGATGGCCGTTACCATGCAGGGGATCCAGAGCCCGCCGGGCACATTGCCCGTCAGCTCCAGAAAGGCCGACAGCCCCGCCGCCCACAGCAGGGTGATGCCCCCGGTGACCGCCTTGGAAAAGCGGGGCGCAAGCGCCGGGGTGAACAGCAGCACCGCCAGACACTCGGCAAGGGCGGTGTACAGCCGGGGGATATCCGGCAGCGCGGTCATGAGCCTTCACCTCCGATGTAGTCGGTCAGTGCGGCAAGAAAAGCCTTGCGCTTGGGGCGGCTGATCTGCAGCTCATAGGGTCCCACCTGCACCGTGTTCTGCTGCACCGCCTGCACCTGCGCCAGATTTACCAGATAGCCGCTGTTGCACCGGGCAAAGGGGCAGTCTGCCAGCTTTTCCTCAAAGGCCTTGAGGGCGCCGGGGGCGGAGAAATCGCCCTCATCGGTGTAAAAGTGCACCCGGTGACCCTCGCTTTCCAAGTAATAGATGCTTGCGGTGTCCAGCCGGCGCAGCCCGCCCTCCACCGGCACGGTCAGGTAGTGCTTTGCCCGCTTTTCCAGCCGGGCAACCGCCTTGAGCAGCTGCTGCGAAAAGGCAAAGTAGGGCACCGGCTTCAGCACATAGTCCAGCGCTCCCACCGAGTAGCCCCGGATGGCGTACTGCGCCATATTGGTGATGAAGATCAGGATGACGTCTGCATCCATCTGCCGGATGCGCTCTGCCGTGGTCATGCCATCCAGATGTTTCATCTCCACATCCAGAAAAATAATGTCGTAGACCGCGCGGTAATCCTCCAGAATATCCACGCCGTCCGCAAAGACCGTCACTTCAAACTCTGTCCCGTACTGCCGGGTATACCGCCGGACATACTCCTGCAATACTCCCTGCACCTCCGCGTCATCCTCTACGATCGCCACCCGGATCATGACCGCACCTCCCTTACCACACCTTTGTGGAACTGTTACGGCTCTATTATAGCGCAATCCCGTCCGGTTTGCCAAGGGGCACTCCGCAACAAAGGGCAGGGCAGCCCACAGCTGACCACCGTGGACGTCAACCCCTACCAGCTGGGCATGGAGGCTGCCAGCCAGACCATCAACCACATCGAGAACCCGAACCTTCTGGCCACAAAGATCATCGTGCCGCACAAGCTCATCCCCCGGGAGAGCTGCTGCCCGCCGGAGGAGGATCGGTGCTAAGTAAGCGCTTTTTCAGCAATACAGTTTCCGCTTCCGGGAGCTGCCGCGCAGCGCCTGATATGCCGCCCCCAGAGTAGACAGCGTAAAAAACGCTGCATCCTCCGGGGGTATTTTTATGCCCAAAAGGGCACAAAAGAATGCCCGCCCACCTGTGGAAAACCACGGTGGGCGGGCATTTTGCGTTTTATTGTTCGTGCCGCTGTAAAAGCATTCAGAGGGCGGCGGTCTGGGGTACCAGCCGGAAGAGCATTACGGGCAGCTCGCTGTTTGCAAAATCCAGCGTAAAGATGAGTTTGCCGTTCTTTGCTTCAAAAGGCATCTCCGTCTGCGTGCCGTCCGGGGCAATGCGCACAAGCTTTTTGCCTTCCAGCAGTCCGGCGGGCAGCGCAAGCCTTACCCGACCGGTGGGCTGCGTCAGGCTGCCGGCAGTCTCAAATGCCACACTCAGGTATTCCCCGTTCGTCCGTGCGGTCACATCTGCCGCAGAAAGGCTGCCGCTGATAGTCCACGCCGTTGCGGCGTCGATCTTTTCCAGCTGCGCGGCGTTTTCTGCCTGCCCGCACACGGGGCAGAAGGTCAGCGTTTCGCCTTCCGCAGTGCGGAAAGTAAACTTCCGGCAATCCGTGCTGCCAGTGTGCGCGCAGCCCTGCCGCAGACAATCGGCGCTCTGAGAGCCGGTTTCGTTCGGGGACCATGCACCGAACTGATGCCCCAGCTGATCGGTCGGGTCTGCGGTGTAGCTGTCTTTGCAGCGGCTGCAAGTAAAGATGGTATAGCCGTCTGCTTCACAGGTGGGATCTACGGTAACAGCCTGATAGTCGTGTCCCAAGATGGGCAGCTCCGCGTAGGTGGTATAGTCACAACGGGAGCAGGTTTTGTAAGCATTCCAGCCGATTTCCGTACAGGTGGGGGCTTTTGCTGCGTGCTGCTCCAAATCATGATTCAGCGCGGGCAGCTCCGCGTAGGTGGTATAGTCGCAGCGGGAGCAGGTTTCGTAGGCATCCCAGCCGATTTCCGTACAGGTAGGAGCTTTTGCTGCGTGCTGCTCCAGAGCATGGTTCAGTGCGGGCAGCTCCGCATAGGTGGTATAGTCACAACGGGAGCAGGTTTTGTAAGCGTCCCAGCCCTTTTCCGTGCAGGTGGGGGCTTTTGCTGCGTGCTGCTTCAAATCATGTTTCAGCGCTGGCTGCTCCGCGTAGGTGGTATAGTCACAACGGGAGCAGGTTTCGTAAGCGTTCCAGCCCTTTTCCGTACAGGTGGGGGCTTTTGCTGCGTGCTGCTTCAAATCATGGTTCAGTGCGGGCTGCTCCGCATAGGTGGTATAGTTGCAACGGGAGCAGGTGTCGTAAGCGTTCCAGCCGGGTTTCGTACAGGTGGCGGCTTTCGCTTCGTGAGGCACCAAATCATGGTTCAGTGCGGGCACCTCTGCATAGGTGTTATAGTCGCAGCGGGAACAGGTTTTGTAAGCATCCCAGCCGATTTCCTTACAGGTGGCGGGTTTTGCTTGGTGGTACACAAAATCATGTTTCAGTGCGGGGATTTCTCGATAAGTGGTATAGTTGCAGCCGGAGCGGGAGCAGGTGTCGTAAGCCTTCCAGCCGATCTCCGTACAGGTGGCGGCTTTCGCTTCGTGATGCACCAAGTCGTGACCGCCGTCGTACTGCCCTTTGCAAGTGGTGCACTTTCCCTTCGTGATGCAGGTCGCGTTGGGGTCGCCGCCGCAGGGTACGTTCTCTTCTTTTGCGTCGCAGTTGGGGTTCGTGCATATGCGGGTGTGCGTGCCGTCGCCGTTAGGATTCCACTCGCCCCATGCGTGACCGGGGATGTCGTATTCCGCGCCGCATTTTTCACAGATTTTGCCCTCGGTGCAGGTGGGACCTTGGGTACCGCCGCTATGTACCTGTAAATGCGTAATATTGCCATCGTTGTGGCAGTTCTGGCATGCATCTACACAAACCTTATGATAGGCCGAATCATATTTTTCGTATCTGCGAACCTCACGTTCTTCCCTAATCCCACAGAAGGCGCAGTGCACCGGGACTGTTTCTGCCGCCGCTTTTAACACGATCCCCGGTATCAGGCACACCATTGCCAGCACCGTCAAACACCAGATCAGCCATTTTTTCATGTTACTCCCTCCTTGTCATCAAACCTTGTTATCCTTTCAGATCAAACTGCACGGACAGCGATGCAAGCACGGCATCTACCACCTTCCGCGCCTGGGCAAGCATATCGATCTCCGCCACAAAAGCGATGACCTGCTCGCGCTCCTGCGCGGGGACCTGCAGCGCACTCAGGCTCATGCTCAGGAACCGCCGTATTTTGCGCTCCAGCGTAAAGCAGGGGTCGCACCGCCGTGCCATGTAGCCGCGCATCATGCCCGCCGTGCCCAGCTCCATCTCGTAGAAATCGCACTCGGCGCACCCGGGCAGATACGCGCTGAACGCCGCCTGCAGCTCCGCCGTGGTGCTGCGGTGGATGATCTCCGCCGTGGCGGGGAAGGTGTACGCTTCCACATAGATATCCCGCAGATTCTCGCTCAACTCGCTCAGTGCCAGCTGCAAAGCCGTTTCCACCGCGTAGAGGTACACCGGCGAGGGGGCGTTTGCCGCCAGCGGCCTTACCGCACCGAACTGCCTGCTGAACATCATGCCGATCAGCTCGGTCAGCACACCGTCCTTGGTGCGGAAAATATTCTGAAACGACCCGGCAGAAACATCTGCTTCCTTTAAAATTTCTGCCACCTTGGTGTTCGTGTAGCCTTTTTCCAGAAAAAGCCGGACACAGGCGGTCAATATCCGCCGTTTTGCTTCTTTGCTGTCGTATCTGCGCGCCATTGGAAATCATCCTTTTCTATAATTGGTTTCTGACCCAATTATATATTGATTTGAGAATTGCGTCAAGTAAACTTTTAAGGGCGTATTTTGGGCAGTTTGACGAGGGAGAGCTTTCTGCGGGTGCGCATCCGGGCAAAACAAAGCGCAATGGACATGGCTGCTCTCCGCTGCCGCAGCCAGACAGTTCGCGGCAGCAAAAAAGAGGCCACCGATCGGGGCGACCTCTTTTCAGCATATTTTCAGCGTAAATCCCGCAGCAGGCGAACCCACCATCTCCATGACGGCTCTTTTGGAGTTGCTCTTTGCGTAAGATAGCAAAATAAATCTTATTTCTGACAGAAAGAGCCGAACCCGTGCAACGAGTCCGGCTCTTTCTGTGCTTTGGTTGGATCTTAAGCAAAGTTATGGTAAATGAAGAAGTTGGCTTTGGGAGTTTACAGCAGGCTCAGTGCTTCCTCGTCTGCCACAAGGATGCAGTCCGGGTGCAGCTGCAGGATGCTGCCGGGGCAGGCAGGGGTCACAGGGCCGGTCACGGCGTCCTTGACGGCCTGTGCCTTGGCTTTACCGTTGGCTACCACCAGCACCTTGCGTGCCTGCATGATGGTCTTGATGCCCATGGTGTATGCCTGTTTGGGGACAAGGGCCTCGTTGCCGTCAAAGAAGCGCTTGTTGGCTTCGATGGTAGTGGGCGCAAGGTCGATGCAGTGGGTCTCCAGCTCAAAGGCTTCGCCCGGCTCATTGAAGCCGATATGACCATTGGGGCCGATGCCCAGCAGCTGCAGGTCGATGCCGCCCAGCTTGTGGATGATACCGTTGTAACGGGCACACTCGGCGGCGGTGTCCAGATTGGTGCCGTCCGGCAGGTTGGTCTTGGCCGGGTCGATATTCACCTTGCTGAACAGGTTCTCATTCATGAAATACCAGTAGCTCTGGGGATGCTCCTTGGGCAGGCCGCGGTATTCGTCCAGATTGACAGTAGTGACCTCGGAGAAATCCAAATCGCCTTTGTTGTACCAGTCCACCAGTTGGGCATAAGTGCCCACCGGGGTGCCGCCGGTGGCAAGACCCAGTACACAGTCCGGCTTCATGATGACCTGTGCGGAGATGATGTTGGCCGCTTTGCGGGACATATCCTGATAATCTTTTGCGCGGATGATCTTCATAATAACGCTCCTTTTATAGTACCGTTACGCCTGCGTTCCGGCAGGCCTGTAAAAATTCTACGGGCAGCTTTCCGTCCGAGATCACAATATCAATATCGGACAGCTCGCAGATGTGGAATGTACTTTTCAGTCCGATCTTGGAGGAATCCAGCAGCACGGCTTTCTGCTCACAGTCACAGCGGCGGAGCACGGTCTGCTTGAGCCGTGCTTCATCCTCCACGCCGCAGGTAAAACCGGTTTCCGGGCTGTAACTGGTCACGCCCAGCAGCAGCAGATCAAAGTTGATGCCCTCCATCGTCTGGATGCTCTGTGCACCGCAGACGCTCAGGCTGAACCGGTTCAGGCTGCCGCCCGGCAGGGATACATTGGGCTTTTCCAGCTTTGCCAGCTCCATGGCGCAGCTCAGGCCGCTGGTGTAGATGAGCATGGGCTGATCCGGGATGCACCGGGCCACTGCTGTGGCGGTGCTGCCGGAATCCAGAAACAGGGTGGTGTTGGGGCGCAGCAGAGCAGCGGCTTTTTCGGCAATGATCTGCTTTGCTTCGGCATTGCGGGCGGCACGGCGGCTCAGCAGGTCGTCTGTGCCTACCACCTGCTCCACCGACTTGACACCGCCATGCACCCGCACCACACGGCGGGCTTCATCCAGTGCTTTCAGGTCGGTGCGCAGGGTCATTTCCGAAACGGAAGGGAAAGCTTCCTTGAGCTGGGCAAAGCTAATGCTGCCTTTGCGGTTCACCAGCTCCACGATCTGATTGCGGCGTTGTTCCATGGGGGATTCCTCCTGTCTGCGTTTATCCTGTCCCATGGCACGTTCCGCTTAGTCCTCCGGGTTGAAGTTTGCCAGCAGATATTCCTCTGCTTCCGGGCACCACAGGCCGTTGTGGGCATCCACGATGTCAGCCAGTGCGGTATAGCGGAGGTCGTTGTCCTGTTCGCCCTTGGCACGCAGATCGGTCAGGGCGATGAGGGGCATGGTCAGGTGGGTGTAGATCAGCTTTTTGCCGCCGGGGATCTTGGGCAGGTTGAGGGTGGTCTCGGCAGCGGCGTTCAGACCGCCGATGTGGGTGACCATCACAGCCGGATCGATGCGCTTAGCGGCGGTCAGTTCCAGCGACTCGATCATGTCGGCGGTATTACCGCCGGTGGTGCCCATGACATGGGTAGAATTGTAGTGCACATCGTAGAAGTTCATCTTGGCGCTGAACTGCTTGTCGGTGGGGCCTGCAAAGAAGTTCAGGCAGCCGTCACGACCCAGCACAGCACTGGACAGCTCCACCACCGGCGCGATGGGGGCGTAGCAGAACACATCATCAAAGCCGGTACCGCCGGTCAGCTCCCGCAGCTCGGCAGCGGGGTCTGCCATGTTGGCGGTGTTGACGAAGTACAGGTCGATGCCGTCCTTCTCCTTGACCTCCTTCGGGGGGAAGAGGGACTCCGCACGGGCCAGACGATCCTCGTTGATATCGGTGACCACCACCATGCCGGGGCGCACATCACGGTGCAGTGCGTAGGTCAGAGCGCCCAGACCCATGGGGCCTGCACCGGCCAGAATCGCCAGCTTGCCACCCTTCTTGATGCCCATATCGTGATGGTACACACCCATCTTGGTGTGGTAGGCGGCGTTGAAAGCACCGATGGAGCAGCTCATAGGCTCGGCCAGAGAAGCCTCGTAGTAAGCACGGCCCTTGTACTCCAGCAGGCAGCCCAGTTCCATGACCTCGGCAGGGATGATGCAGTAGGTAGCGTCGCCGCCGAAGAACTCGTAGGAGTAGCCGGGGCTCCACATGGTGCCCTTGTAGTTCAGGGCGGGCTGCAGGGTGAACTTCATGCCGGGCTTGAACTTGTCCTGATGCGCCTTGCCCACCTTGACGATATCACCGGCGAACTCGTGACCCATGATGGCGGGGTGCTCGGCTACATCCGGATGCACACGCTTGTGAGCAGCGCTTCCATCAGCCGGGGCGTTTCGATCAGCTGCCCGCTGACATTCTGCATGACCTCCACCGGGACGCCGTTCCCGTCGTCCGGAGCCAGCAGCACCAGTGCCCCCAGCACGATGCGCCCCGGCTCATAGACCGGCGGCTGTGCCTGCAGATAGCCCAAGCGGCAGTCCTTTACCGCACTTGTCCTGCAATGGAGCAGCAGGGCATACAGGGATTTGATGTAGGTATCGCCCAGCGTTTCACGGCGGCGAAGCTGCTGCTCCACCAGCCGGGCGTCCGCTTCCTGCGGGCAGAACAGCTGCGCCGCTGCATGGATGAGGGCAGCGCGGCTGCCGGGAACCTTGACGGGCTGGATGGTCAGATGTTCCAGCAGCCCGGTCATGGACCGGGTCAGGCGCGCATAATACTGCAGCTTAGAGCCTGCACAGGCTGTATCCTGCACGGGCTGCACCGCCGGTTCCGGTTCTGCGCGGTTCTGGCTGTACTGCGTGATAGCGTCCTTCAGCACGGCACGATCCGGTTCCAGCAGGGAAGGGCTGATGCACACCGCCGGGTAATCCAGTTCCAGCGGCACGGTGGAGATAATGAAGTCGATTTTTCTCCGACGCAGGTCGGCGGCGTTCAGCTCCCGCACCGAGCAGCACCCCTCCACCTGCAAAGAGGGAAACTCGTTTCCCAGCCGGGAAGCCAGAAAGCGGCTGGAACCCATGCCCAGCGGACAGGCCACTACCACCCGCAGCCGCAGCCGGAACATGGCATTCTGTTCCAGCACTGCGCCAAAGTGCATGGCAAGGTAGGCCGCTTCGGCGTCCGAGATGGCGGGCAGAACGAATTGCTGCTGCACCGCATCACAGGCGGCGCGGGTGGCTTTCCACAGGCCGGGGTAGGCGGTGCGGATGGTGTCCAGCTGGGGGTTTTCGGTACGAATGTTCTGCTCCACCTGCAGCAGCATGGGGCGCAGGTGGCAGTACAGGTCATCCCGCAGAGAGGTGTAACCGGAAAGGTCTGTGTGCAGCGCCTTTTCCATTTCCCGGATAAGGGCGGCTTCCAGATTCCGCAGTTCCATCTCCTGCGCACTGCCCCAAGGGTCCTCTGCGCCCAGATAGGCGGAGAGATACAGTTCCAGATACTGCGCTTCCTCAGGCGGCAGGGTCAGCCCGAAGGCGCGGTTCAGCGCCGCCACCAGCCGGGCAGCATGATTGCCCGCCGGGCGCAGCCCTCTGGGGGGCGCTGCCCTTGTCGCCGCCCTGCCGCAGCTGCTGAATGGTCAGGGTGCAATGGATCGCCAGCGCCAGAAAGCCTGCATCCGGCAGATGGAGCTGCTCTTCCTGTTCAAACTGCTGCAAAACCGCCCAGACCTTTTCGGCCGTTTTTGTATCCAGCAGGGTCGAGAAGATCTCGTTTTCCGGCATCCGTCCGCAGAGCACCTCTGCCAGTTCCTTTTCCGGCATACTGCTGCGCAGCAGGGCAGACACCACCCTCCGGTAGGAAGAAGCATCCCCCGGCAGCCTGCATCCACTGCTCCACAGCGGGCAGCTCCCGCAGCACGGTGCGGCGGCTGACCCCGATGCTTTCAGCCAGCGCCGCCGCCGTCACCCAGCCCTGCGGAAGGCTGAGCAGCTGCTCGATCAGCTTCCGTGCATTTGCCGACAGTTCCTCACGATACACCGCACCCATGTTGCTTCTCTCCTTTTCCCAAAAGTTACCCATTGCTTCTATTGTAGCATAGTGCCACCCCGTCTGCCAGCCCCCAACGCAGAAAAGAAGTTGTGTGTTTTTTGTCACCATTGCCCGGTGACAAAAGCTTCCTTGTTCCCGTCTTGTATCCCGGCGCATCAGCAAATATGCACAAATCACCCGCGCATCCATTGGAAATGTTGCCGTATCAGCCCACTGGTGTCACCATCCTCCGGTGACAACCCCACCGCTTGTCACCATTGAAATTCGGCGCAGTATCGGCTAGAATAGTGCCAGAACGAAACGAAAGCTCCTCCGAACAACCGTCCGCAGGCCGCAGCTCCCATGCCACAGGAGCTGCGCCGCCTGCCTTTCAAGTGAAAAAGGAGAGCTACAAATGAAAAACGCTGTTTCCCGCTTTGGCAAGTTCCTCAGCGGCATGGTCATGCCGAATATCGGCGCATTCATCGCGTGGGGCTTCCTCACTGCTCTGTTCATTGAAGCGGGCTGGTTCCCCAACGAAAAGCTGGCCAGCATGGTCTCCCCGATGCTGACCTACCTGCTGCCCATCCTCATTGCAGGGCAGGGCGGCAAGATGATTGCAGGCGACCGTGGCCGCGTCATCGCCGCCATCGCCGTGGTGGGCTGCATCTGCGGCTCGGACTACACCATGCTGATGGGCGCCATGGTCATGGGTCCTCTGGCCGGCTGGGTCATCAAGCAGTTCGATAAGAAGGTGGAAGGCCATATCCCCGCCGGTTTCGAGATGCTGGTCAACAACTTCTCCATCGGCATTCTGGGTATGCTGCTGGCCATCCTCGGCTACTACGTCATCGGCCCGTTCATGACTGCCATCCTCACCGTGCTGACCGCCGGTGTGGACTTCCTTGTGGCGCACAGCCTGCTGCCGCTGGTGTCCATCTTTATTGAGCCTGCAAAGGTATTGTTCCTGAACAACGCCATCAACCACGGCATCTTCAGCCCCATCGGTGCAAGTCAGGCTGCTGAGACCGGTCGTTCCATCATGTATATGCTGGAAGCCAACCCCGGTCCCGGTCTTGGTGTCCTGCTGGCCTACTGCTTCTTCTGCAAGGACGACACCACCCGCCAGTCCGCTCCCGGAGCTGTGATCATCCACCTGCTGGGCGGCATCCACGAGATCTACTTCCCCTACATCCTGATGAATCCCGTGATCATCATCGCCCCCATCGTGGGCAACTTCTGTGCCATCCTGTTCTACTCTATGACCGGTGCAGGTCTGTCCGGTCCTGCTTCTCCCGGTTCCATCATCGCCTACATGGCAATGGCTCCCCGGGATTCCATTCTCACCGTTCTGCTGGGCGTTGTCATCGCCGGTGCTGTTTCCTTTGTTCTGTCCTCGGTCATTCTGAAAGCGACCTCCGGTCACACCAAGAGCCTGACCGACGCCCAGAACGAAATGAAGGAGATGAAGGCACAGGCTAAGGGCGAGATCCCCGAGCCTACTGCCGTGAATGTCGGTCAGATCCGCAAGATCGTCTTTGCCTGCGATGCCGGTATGGGTTCCAGCGCCATGGGTGCTACCAAGTTCCACAACCGCATTAAGGCGGAGCGCCCCGACTTGACCGTGACCAACTCCAGCGTGGATACCATCCCCGCCGACGCGGACGTAGTGGTCTGCCAGCGCGTTCTGGCTGACCGTGCCGCCAAGTGCGCCCCGCAGGCACAGCTTGTTACATTGGATAACTTCCTTGCAGATCCGCATCTGGACGCATTGTACAATGCACTGACCTCCACTACCCCGGCACTGGATGCCAAGGCCGAAGCTGCCGCCAATGAGGAGATCGTATCCGACCTGCGCAATGCAGCCGTAGCCCCTCTGGCGGCTGCCGTGACCGAGGCTTCCAAAGCCAACGGTTCCGTGATGAAGATCCAGGCGGAGGACATCCAGCTGGGTCTGCCTTCCGTCACCAAGGAGGAGGCCATCCGTGCCGCCGGTGCGCTGCTGGCAAAGCGGGGCTATGTGGATGACAGTTACGCCGATGCCATGGTGGAGCGCGAAAAGCTGGTGAGCACCTACATGGGCATGGGCGTAGCCATTCCCCACGGCACCAGCCAGAAGAAGGGCACCGTTAAAAAGTCCGGCGTTGTCCTGCTGCAATATCCGCAGGGCGTGGACTTCGGCGATGAAAAAGCCTACCTCGTGTTCGGCATTGCCGGTGTCGGCAACGACCATCTTGACTTGCTGGGCAATGTCTGCGAGATCCTTGAAGACGAGGATGCGCTGGAACAGCTCAAGACCACTTCCGATATGAACTATGTGCTGGAGCACTTACAATAACGATTCCAAAAAGGAGAGATTTTTTATGAAGAGCATCGATATCACCATTCAGGACAAAGAAGGTCTGCACGCCCGTCCCGCCGGTATCCTGAGCAAAGCTGCCAAAGGCTTTGAGAGCAAAGTCACTATGACTAAGAACGGCAAAGTCGCCGACATGAAGAAGATCTTTGCCGTAATGGGTCTGGCCGTGAAGTGCGGCGAGACCGTGACCATCGCCGCCGATGGCCCGGACGAGGATGCCGCCATCGAAGAATTGACCAAGCTGTGCAAGGACGCATGACTTCTCCCTCCGTCTATGACCATTCTGCATAAATACTGCTGACGCAAAACCGCTCCGGGCAGAACGCTCGGAGCGGTTTTACTGTCAGTATGCGTTTTTCATCACCGTGTTTTCCAGAAAGCTGAAAAACACATCGTATTCATTTGGGGTCAGCATTTTGGGAGAACTCATGATCACAAGATCATGTCCGTGGTTCCCCACATGATAGGGTGGATGAGTGTGAGAATAGGGGTTTTCCAAAACCCTCTTGACGAATTTCACATACAGTAGTATTTTTCCTGTAAATCCCACCGTCTTTGTGGATTGGTTTGAAACCACCCACAAAATGTGGTCGTGTTCATTTTGAACACAGGCACAGAAAGTGGTTGGTTATCACCGTGAGACCCACCACTTCCGTGAGGAAAAGTCCACGAAAGAACTTACCGTCCCGCAACACACCCGATTCATTTTGCCGCTTACTTCACCCGACAAAATCATCGCTACGCTGCGTGGGCGGTATTTTTCTTTTATGGTCACTTGTCGGGGCGGAGGCCCCTCCATCTTGCTAACGCAAGACCGTTCGGTCGCTCAAAAGCCCCACTGGGGCTTTCATTGCTGCGCAACCGCGGCATTTTGTTTTCCGAAGAAACAAAAAATCCGAACCCTTCTCCTATTGAGAAAAGGTTCGGATTTTCATTATTTGGTGCGATGGAAGGGACTCGAACCCCCGGCCTACTGATTCGTAGCGCACGCCGGGCGATTCCCTCAATTTTTGGAAGTTACGTCTTAACGTCATTTCTTTGCGACACATCGCAGGTTTTGAACTTTGAGTTTCTGCACCCTTTGTCCGATTTTGCAACGATTTGCACCCTTTGCACGTTTTGAAACCGTGCAAAAACCGTGCAGAAACCGTGCACTTACTCCCGGACAAACTAAAAACCACTTCATCCGACAACGACTTGACGGCATTGGTTTGAGTGACCGCACACCAAAAATCAAGTCTTGGAGGATACTATTATGACAAAATTGCTTTCCTGCCGCTACAACATGGACGCCAACCGGGTGGAAGCCCGGTTCGAGGATGGCACCACTCTTTCCATCGACTGCAT
>OLFW01000989.1_pt1 | contig 19353 bp, 18 predicted proteins | sample 1605351 | NCBI WGS metagenome assembly OLFW01 (sample SAMEA3888918, study PRJEB22519) | human gut metagenome | biome: human gut; feature: human-associated habitat; material: faeces | place: Denmark | collected 2010 | reverse complement strand
AGAACCTTTTTCCAAAAAGGTTTCCCTTCCCCCCTGCAAACAACCAGCCCCCGCCTATACCTTGAAAAACCGCAGTCGCAGCGCGTTGCTGACCACGGAGAAGGAGGACATGGCCATGGCGGTACCCGCGATCATGGGCGAGAGCATGGGCCCGCCGAAGACATGCAGCAGACCGGCGGCCACGGGCAGGCCCAGCAGGTTGTAGCCGAAGGCCCAGCCCAGGTTCTGCCGGATGTTGCGCATGGTGGCGCGGGAAAGGGCCAGCGCGGTGAGCACGGCCTCCATGCCGCCGCGCATGAGCACGATGTCCCCGGCTTCGGCGCTCACGTCCACACCGCTGCCCACGGCCATGCCCACGTCGGCCACGGCCAGGGCCGGGGCGTCGTTGATGCCGTCGCCCACCATGGCCACCAGCAGGCCCTTGGCCTGGAGCCGGCGGATGCGCTCGGCCTTTTCGGCGGGCAGCAGTCCGGCGGCCACGTCGGCGTCATCCAGACCGGCCTGCCGGGCCACGGCCCGGGCGGTGCGCTCGTTGTCACCGGTGAGCATGACCACCCGGATGCCCATCTCGTGCAGACGGGCCACCACCGCGGCGGATTCGGGACGCAGGGCATCGGCCAGCGAAAGGATGCCCGCCATCCGGAGGTCGTCCCACTGCCAGCGGGCGCCGTCGTCATCACCGGCATCGGCAAGGGCGGCACGGGCCGGAGCCAGCGCCAGCAGCAGCGGCGTCTGCCCGGACTCGGCCAGCGTGGCCAGCCGTTCCAGCACAGCGGCATCGGGAGCGATACGGTTCTGTTCCATGAAGGCGGCATTGCCCAGCGCCACGCGCCAGGCCGTGCCGTCCAGCGTCACCACACCGGCGATGCCCAGGCCCGGCGCCACATCCACGGCATCCACCGGGCAGGCGGGGCAGCCGCGTTCCTTGCCCGCGGCCACCAGGGCCAGGGCCAGCGGATGCTCGGAGCGGGCCTCCAGCGCGGCGGCCAGGGTGACGAGGGCCTGCTCGTCATGGGCGGCGAGGGGGATCACGCCGGTCAGCGCGGGCTTGCCGGTGGTCAGGGTCCCGGTCTTGTCCACGGCGATGGCCCTGACGTGACCGGCCTGCTCCAGGGCAGCGCCGTTCTTGATGAGCACGCCCAGCTGGGCGCCGCGCCCTGTGCCCACCATGATGGACATGGGCGTGGCCAGGCCCATGGCGCAGGGGCAGGCCATGACCAGCACGGCCACGAAGACCGTGACGGCCACGGTGGCGGGCTCGTCGCTGAAGACCAGCCAGGCCAGCCCGGCCAGCGTGGCGATACCCATGACCGCGGGCACGAAATAGAAGCTCACGCGGTCGGCCAGGCGGGCGATGGGGGCCTTGCTGCCCTGGGCCTCGCGCACCAGCCGGATGATGCGGGCCAGGCGGGTCTCCTGCCCCACATGCTCGGCGGTCATGGTCAGGGCGCCCTCCCCGTTGACGCTCCCGGCCACAAGGCTGTCGCCGGGGCCCACGGCCACGGGGATGGATTCGCCGGTCAGCAGGGAAAGGTCCACGGCGCTCTTGCCGCCGGCCACGCTGCCATCCACGGGGATGCGGGCGCCGGGCCGGATGACCAGGGTATCTCCGGGCATGACCTCGGCCAGCGGGATCTCGCGGCTCTGGCCGTCGGCTTCCAGACGCAGGGCCGTTTCCGGCGTCAGGCGCAGCAGCGCGCCCATGGCGTCCCCGGCCTTGCGCTTGGCCGTGGCCTCCAGGAACTGGCCCAGCTCGATCATGGTCAGCAGCACGGCCACGGACTCATAGTAAAGGTTCATGGCCCGCAGCTGGGGCTCGCTGCCCGCAAGGCCCAGCAAGGTCGTCCACAGGCTGTAGAGCAGGGCCGAGCCCGTGCCCACGGCCACCAGACTGTCCATGGTGGGGGCCTTGTGTGCCAGGGCCAGCAGGCCTTCACGGTAAAAATGGCGGCCCAGCCAGACCACGGGCAGGGTCAGGGCCAGCTGCGCCAGCATGAAGGTACGGGGCGCGTGATGCGGATCGAGCCAGACGGGCAGGGGCATGCCCAGCATATGCCCCATGGAGAGGATGAGCAGGGGCACGGCAAAGACCAGCATGGGGCCCAGCCGCCCCAGACGCACACGCCGGTCTTTTTCGTCCTGCTGCCGTTTTTTCTCGTACTGGACGGCCACGTCCTCTTCCTGTGACGGCACGGCGCTGAACCCCATGCCCGCCACGCGCTCCATGATCAGGGGCACCGTCGCGCTTTCCGTGCCCGGCTTGAGCCAGATCTGGGCCTTGGCCGTGGCCAGGTTGACCGCGATGCGCTCCACGTTCTCCATACGCCCCACCACGCGCTCGATGCGCGAGGAGCAGGCGGCGCAATGCATGCCGCCGATATCAAAACGCAAGGGACCTGCCTTTCGCGTTTCCATAAAACCTCCTGCCTGCCGGTGGTCTTGACGCTCCGTTCCGGCAGTATTATTCCTGATGGTGCTCCCATTGAAAATGAAAATCAATATGTGGGAACACAGCAAGGAGTGTCGCATGAAGATCCTCAAAGTCAACGGCATGCGTTGCGGCCATTGCAAAGCCGCTGTGGAAGAAGCCGCCGCCAAGATCCCCGGCGTGAGCAACCCCGTGGTGGACCTGGACGCCAAGGAACTGCGCTACGAAGAAAGCGCTCCGGTCGATGAGGCCGCCCTGCGCCAGGCCATCTTCGACATCGGTTTCGATCCCCAATAGCCCCACGACCGACACATTTTTTTCAGGCCGCGCATGCGGCCTTTTTTTTTCCCCGAACGGCAGGATCCTTATCCCCAGAAAATATCTTATAAAATATTTTCTGATTTATTCCAATGATTCTACACGTATAGAACAACAAGCGTTCCCTACTTGCCGTGATGGCACAAAAGCCGTAATAACGAAGAGTTTTATTGTCCGCAGATCGTCAGGAGAGAACATGCGACACACCATCACTGTGGCCGGTGGCGGCAGCTGGGGCACGGCCCTGGCGCATCTGCTGGCAGTCCGCGGGCACAGGACGCGCCTGTGGCTGCGCGATGCCGCCGTGGCCGAGGCCATCAACACCCGGCACGAGAACCCGCGCTACCTGCCGGGGCTTGCGCTGCATCCCGACCTTGAGGCCGGGACGGGGCCGGAGCTTTTGGGCACGGAGCTCCTTCTGCTGGCCATCCCCTGCCAGCAGCTGCGCGGCTGGCTCCACACCATGCGGGAGCATCTGCACGCCGAGCCCGTGCTCATCAATGCCGCCAAGGGGCTGGAGCTGGGCACGCTCTCTCCGTGCAGCCGCATCGTGGCGGAAGAGCTGGCGGGCAGGCCGTTCCACTACGCCATGCTTTCCGGGCCGTCCTTCGCGGCCGAGGTGGTGCGCGACCAGCCCACGGCCGTGGTGCTGGCCACGGCGGAAGAAGCCCTGGGCTGCCGTCTGCGTGAACTTTTTTCCTGCGCCACCTTCCGCTGCTACTCCAGCACCGACGTGCTGGGCGTGGAGCTGGGCGGCGCGCTGAAGAACGTCATGGCCATCGCGGCCGGCGTCTGCGACGGGCTGGGGCTGGGCCACAACAGCCGGGCCGCCCTGCTGACGCGCGGCCTGGCCGAGATGAGCCGTATCGGCGAGGCCTGCGGGGCGCAGGCGGCCACCTTCATGGGGCTTTCCGGCCTGGGCGACCTGGCGCTGACCTGCACGGGCGACCTTTCCCGCAACCGGCAGGTGGGCCTGCGTCTGGGGCAGGGGGAGAGCCTGGAGCACATCACCTCCAGCCTGGGCATGGTGGCCGAGGGGGTCAAGACCACCGCGGCGGTCTACGACCTGGCCCGGCGGCTGGGCGTGGAGACGCCGGTGACCGATACCGTCCAGGGCCTGCTGCACGGGGGCGAATCCCCCCGCGAAGCGGTCATGCGTCTGATGACAAGGACTTTGCGCCAGGAATGACAAGCAAGCCAAAAAGAGGCTTGCACCAGTCAGGAATGTCGCGTATCTTTTGGCTAATCGTGAAAAAAATTTTTTTCACGAGGATATCCCGCCGGAAGGGCAAACACGGGCAGATGACGCGCATCCACGTCCTCTGCAATAATTTTGTACTTTTTACCCGGCAGACAATGGGGCGCGTATGACAATACCATCCTACACGGCAAGCGGTTCCTTCATCCTTTTCATCCCGGGCCTGCTGTTCCTGCTGTACGGCGCATGGCAGGCGATCCGCCAGCGGCAGAACGCCCGCCGGCTCATCCTGTGGGGGGCCGTGCATGACGCGGGCCTCATCTGCATGGCGCTGGGTGCGGCCAATGCTGCCGCCGGTACCGGCGTCTGGCTGTTCGTTGCCTTCCAGCTGCTGGCCCGCGGCCTGAGCTGGAGCGCCCTCAATTCCCTGGCCGGGCCCGCCGCGCCGTCGGCGACCTTCGCGGCCCTGCGCGGGGCCGTCAAACTCCAGCCCGTCAATGGTGCCCTGTTCGCCCTCGGCCTCATGGCCAGCGTGGGCGGTTCGCCCTTCCTGATCCCGGAAGGGCGTCTTTTTATCACCCAGGGCATACTGGCCTCTTCCCTGCCTTTGCACTGCGGCCTGTTCTGCACCGTGCTGGCGGCCGTCACGGCCACGGTCCTCATCGCCCTGCATGTGGATGCCCTGCGCCAGTGCTTCCTGCAGCCCTGTAGCGCCGCCTGTGACGGCGATGCTCCCGCCAGCTGCCGCTCCGACGCCCTGACCCTGGTGCTGGGCGTGCTGGTGGCCCTCATGGGCCTGGCCCGCGCGCCCATGCTGGATGTGGCCGCCGGCTGGGCGGGCCTGCAGGTGGCCCACGCCACCGTGCATCCCGCCTTCTGGATCTACTTTGCCGGTGCCTTCGTCTGCGGCGTGGCCGCCTGGGCGAAATTCCGCTGGATGCCCCACCTTGGCGTGCTGGCCTGTGCCGCCGCCCTGGCCGCGACCCTGACGCTGGATGCGCCCGCGCCCGTGGCCCTGCTCTTCCTGGTGATGATCGGCTTCATCGCCTTCATCGTCTCGGTGTACTCCCTGGGCTACATGGCCCACGCCCACCGGCAGGGCTGGTACTGGTTCTTCCTGCTGCTGACCTTCGCCTCTCTGGCCGGCATCGTTTCCACGCCCGACATGGCCGCCATGTACGGCTACTGGGAACTGATGACCTTCGCCTCCTACTTCCTGGTGGTGCACGAAGCCAACCGCGTGGCCTTTGACGCGGGCTTCAAATATTACCTGATGTGCGCGGGCGGCGCCCTGCTGATGCTGCCCGGCATGCTGCTGCTGGGCAACGGCGGCCTGGGCCTTGCCGATGTCCGCATCCAGAGCGCCCTGCTCTCGCCCCATGTGCTGAACATGGCCGCCCTGCTCTGCCTCGTCGGCTTCGGCGTCAAGGCCGGTCTGGTGCCCCTGCACTCCTGGCTGCCCGACGCCCACCCCGCCGCGCCTTCCTCGGTGTCCGGTCCCCTGTCCGGTATCATCACCAAGATGGGCATGTTCGGCATCGTGGTCCTGCTGCTGGGCCAGACCAACGGCGCCCTGTTCGCCAAGGCCGAGGTCTTCGGCCTGTCCTGGTTCGGCTCCATCCTGACCTTCATGGGCGCGGCCACCCTGATCTTCGGTGAGCTCATGGCCCTGAAGCAGGACGACATCAAGCGCATGCTGGCCTACTCGACCCTGGGCCAGCTGGGCGAGATCGCCCTGGTGCTGGGCATGGGCACCTGGCTGGCCACGGCCGGCGCCCTGTCGCACATGCTCAGCCACGCCATCATGAAGGACCTGCTCTTCCTCGGTGCGGGCGCCCTCATCCTGCGGGCCGGCAGCCGCAAGCTCGCCGACCTGCGCGGTCTTGGTCAGTGCATGCCCTGGACCGTGAGCTGTATGGCCGTGGGCCTCATCTGCATCATGGGCCTGCCGCCGTTCACCGCCTTCTTCAGCAAATACCTGATGATCCAGTCCGCCATCCACGCCGGTCATCCCGCGCTGGCGGCCCTGATCCTCATCGGCTCCCTGGTGGGCGCCATCTACTACGTGCGCATCCTCAAGACCCTGGTCTTCGAGGAACGCCCCGCCGACCTGCCCATGGTGGAAGAGGCCCCGTGGTCCATCCGCGGCGCCCTCATGGCCCTGGCCGCCCTCAGCCTGCTGCTGGGCCTGGCCCCCTGGGCCCCGCTCACGCTGGTCATCCCCGTGGCCTCGGCCTGCTTCGCCCCGGCCTCCATGGATCTGGTCGTGCTCCAGTCCGTCATGGCGCCCTGGCCCGTCTATGTGGCCGTGCCCGTGTTCGGAGCCCTGCTGCCGGCCTTCTTCCGCCGCAACCCCATCTGGGCCGCCCGCTCCAGCGCCTTCGTGCTGCTGCTGACCGCCGCCCTGGTGATCTTCCTGGGCCGCGACCTGGATACCCTGAGCTACTGCTTCGCGCTCATCGTGCCGCTCATCGGCGCCCTGAACGTCTTCTACGCCCAGGGCTACATGTCCCACAGCCATACCCAGTGGCGCTTCTACTGTGCCTTCACCGCCATGTGCGGCGGCCTGGTGGGCATCTCCGCCAGCACCTATCTCTTCCAGTTCTTCCTGTTCTGGGAGATCATGAGCTCGTGGACGCTCTACATGGCCATCGCCCATGAAGGCGACAAGGCCTCGCTGCGCGAAGCCTTCAAGTACTTCTTCTTCAACGTGCTGGGCGCCGGCTTCATCTTCGTGGGCGTCTGTGTGCTCGGTCCGGCCACGCCGTTCTCGTCCGAGTCCATGCAGCACCTGACCAAGCTCTTCCTGCTGCCCGGCTGGGTCGTCTGGGGCGGCACCGCCCTGCTGGCCATCGGCTTCGTCATGAAGGCCGCCCAGCTGCCCTTCCGCATCGACTGGCAGATGCATCCGGCCCTGGCCCCCACGCCCGTGTCCGGCTACATATCCTCGGTGCTGCTGAAGAGCTCCATCCTGGGCCTCATCAAGCTCTTCATGCTCATGGGCGGCAGCCTGGCCATGATCGGCGTCAGCGCCGCCTGGCCCAATGAGCTGATCCAGACCGTGGTCATGTGGATCGGCGGCATCACCATCGTCATGGCCGCCACCCAGGCCCTGCTGGTCAACAACGTGAAGCTGGTCTTCATCTACTCCACCGTGAGCCAGATCGGTTACATGGTGCTGGCCGTGGCTGCCGGCGGTGCCCTGGGCTACGCGGGCGGCATGCTGCACGTGGTCAACCACGTGTTCTTCAAGGACCTGCTCTTCCTCGTCTGCGGCGCCGTGATGTTCGCCACCCACGCCGACAGCCTGGATGACCTGGGCGGCATCGGCCGCAAGATGCCCTTCACCCTGTGCATGTTCGCCATCGCCGGCCTGTCCGTGGTCGGTGTGCCGCCCACCAGCGGCTTCTCGTCCAAGTGGATCATCTACCACGCCCTGATGCAGGCGGACCAGCCCTTCCTGGCCCTGCTCTCCCTGGTGGGCAGCGTGCTGACCCTGGCCTACATCGCCAAGTTCCTGCATGCGGCCTTCCTGGGCCAGCCTTCCACGCATCTGGATCATGTGCAGGAAGCCCCGCTGACCATGCGCGTGCCCATGGCCATCCTGGCCATCGGCTGCATCATCACCGGCATCTTCCCCGGCCTGATGCTCTGGCCCATCAACGCCATCCTGGGCGACTACAACGCCGGCAGCCTGGTGGTGGGCCTCTCGGGCCTGCAGGAAGGCCCCGGTGCCTGGAACGCCACCGGCCTGAGCGTGATGATGGCCATCGCCGCCGCCGCGGGCTGGTACTTCGTGCGCCGCTTCGTGGTGCTGCGTGAAGTGGACGTGCATACCTGCGGTCTGCCCACCGAGGTGGCCACCAGCCGCATGGCGCCCTCGGGCATCTACGGCGGGCTGGTTCGCCGCCTGGCCTGGTTCCCGGGCAATACCAGCGTAGACAACAAGAGCTAGGAAGGAGAAACCGAGATGACCGACATCATTCTTGGTGTGCTGCACATGTGCATTTTCCCCGGCGGCCTGTTCGCGCTGGCTGTGGGGCTGTTGTTCAAAGGCCTTGACCGCCGCGTCGAGGCCCGCCTGCAGCGCCGCGTGGGCCCGCCGCTGATCCAGCCCCTGCTGGACATCGCCAAACTGCTGACCAAGGAGACCCTGATCCCCAAAACGGCCGTGCGCAGCGTTTTCCTGGCCGCGCCCGTGGTGGGCTTTGCGGGCATGGCCGTCTGTGCGGCCTTCATCCCCGTGCCCGGCGTGTTCGACGGCCTGTACAACATGGGCGACCTGCTGGTGCTCTTCTACCTGCTGCCCATCCCGGCCATCGCCATCATGCTGGGCGGCTCGGCCTCCAGCTCGCCTTTCGGCGCCATGGGCTTCTCGCGTGAGATGCTCATGATGCTGGCCTACGAGACCCCCCTGCTCATGATCCTGCTGGCCGTGGCCATGCTGGTGGGCAAGGCCACCGGCACCGGTGCCGAGTTCTCCCTGCTGGCCATCGTGGACTGGCAGCAGGGCGCCGGTTCCCTGGGCCTCAACCCGGTCATGATCCCGGCCCTGCTGGCCTACCTGATCTTCCTGCCCGGCACCATGGGCGTGCCGCCCTTCGACATCCCCGAAGCCGAGACCGAAGTGCTGGAAGGTCCCCTGCTGGAATACGGCGGCCCCCTGCTGGCCCTGTTCCAGATCGGCTCCGCCCTCAAGACCTTCGTGGTCCTGGGCCTGGGCGTGGCCCTGTTCTTCCCCGGCACCATCTCCGACTTCTGGATCGTCAACCTGGTCTGGTTCGTCTTCAAGTGTCTGGTGCTGATGCTGCTGTCCCTGACCCTGGTCAAGTCCGCCACCGGGCGCTTCCGCATCGACCAGGCGTTCCGCTTTTATGTGAAGGTCCCCACCGTCCTGGCTCTGGTGAGCCTGGTGCTGGTGTGGGCGCTGTAAGGAGGTCGGGCATGAGTCTGGACAACATGCTCAAGAAACTGTCGGTACGCTCGCCGTGGCTCTTCCGCATCAACGCGGGCTCCTGCAACGGCTGTGACGTGGAACTGGCCACCACGGCCTGCATCCCCCGCTACGACGTGGAACGCCTGGGGTGCCGGTACTGCGGCAGCCCCCGCCATGCCGACATCGTGCTCATCACCGGCCCGCTGACCACCCGTGTGCGCGACCGCGTGCTCGCGGTCTGGAACGAGATCCCCGAGCCCAAGATCACCGTGGCCGTGGGCATCTGCCCCATCTCCGGCGGCGTGTTCCGCGAAGGCTACTCCATCGAGGGCCCCATCTCGCGCTACATCCCCGTGGATGTGAACGTGCCCGGCTGTCCGCCCCGCCCCCAGGCCATCCTGGAAGGCGTGGTGCTGGCACGCAAGATGTGGCTCAAAAAGCTGGGCATCGAGGAATAAATGGACAGGGGGAAGCCTTTGCATCGGCTGGCCGTCTGGCTGGGGCTGCGCGACGCCGCTCCCGCTGACGGTGCCTCCCCCGCTGCCGAGACAACATCCGGGGATCAGCCCTGCCGGCGCTGCGGCATCTGCCACAACGTCTGCGGTCTGATTCCCCGTACGCCCAAAGGCCCGCGCCCGGGCCCGGAGGAATAATTATGGCGGGTTTTCTGAAAATTCTGTTCCGCAATCTGCTGCAAGGCCCCAGCACGGACCCGTTCCCGCTGGGTGAAACATTCACGCCCGAGCGCTTGCGGGGCCGGGTGAAGATCGACCCCAACCTGTGCATGGGCTGCGGCGTGTGCCGCCATGTCTGTGCCGCCGGGGCCATCAACATCCGCCAGAAACCGGACAACAGCGGCTACACCATCACGGTCTGGCAGGATTCCTGCTGTCTGTGCGCCTCCTGCCGCCAGTACTGCCCCACCGGTGCCATGAGCATCACCAATGACTGGCATTCGGCCCATCTGGAGTCCGAAAAGTTCGGTCGCGTGGAGCAGCAGACCATCAATTACGAACCCTGCTCGCACTGCGGCACCCTCATGCGGCCCCTGCCGCTCAAACTGGCGGAAAAACTCTACGCCAAAAACAGCGAGATCGACCCCGACCAGATCCGTCACCTGTGCCCCAAGTGCCGCCAGATCGAGGACGCCAAGCGCAGCCTCTGCCATCTGCCCGAGCCCCACAAGGCCATGGAGCCCGCCCAGACCCCTGTTTCTGCCGCGCCCACCACGGATTAGCCGTCTTTACGAGGATTGAACATGCAAGAGATTCTGCAAGGCAACGCCGCGCTCATGGAGGCTCTGGGAGCCCTCTGCACCCGCGACAAAGCCATACATCACAGCACCGACGCCTACGGCAACGCCTTCCACTGGTTCCGCCTGGACCATCCCCGCTTCATGAGCCAGGCCGCCACCGCCCTGCAGGGCGCCCATGCCCGTCTGTGCATGATCACGGCGTACAACCTGAAACAGCTGGGCGAACAGCAGCAGGAACTGTGCTACCACTTCGAGCTGCAGGGCGTGGTCTACAACATCACCGTCACCCTGACCGCCGAACACAACACCGTGCCCTCCATCACCCCCCTGTTCGCCAATGCCGACTGGCATGAACGCGAGATGATGGAACTGTACGGCATCCGTGTGGCCAACCAGCCCAACCCGCGCCGCCTCTTCCTTGACGAGGAACTGGACGCCGGCATCCACAACGAGGCCGTGCCGCTGTCCATCATGATGAACGGGGCCTGCACCACGGACCTCTGGGAACGCATTCTGAAAGAAAAGGAAGGGGAACGCGCATGAGCAAGCTCACCACTTTCAACATGCCGCTGGGCCCCGTGCATGTGGCACTTGAAGAGCCCGTCTATTTCAATCTGACCGTGGAAGGCGAGACCATCCGCAAGGTGGAGCTGACCTCCGGTCACGTGCACCGCGGCATGGAAGCCCTGGCCACCCAGCGCAACCTCATCAAGAACGTCACGCTTACCGAGCGCGTCTGCTCCCTGTGCTCCAACAGCCACAGCTTCACCTACAGCATGGCCGTGGAAAACGTGCTGGGCATGGAGATCCCCGTCCGCGCCCGCTACCTGCGCGTGCTGGCCGAAGAGATCAAGCGTGTGGCCTCGCACCTGTTCAACACCGCCATCCAGGCCCACATCATCGGCTTCAAGTCGCTGTTCATGCACGTCATGGAAGTGCGCGAGATGATGCAGGACGTGAAAGAGACCGTGTACGGCAACCGCATGAACCTGGCCTCCAACTGCATCGGCGGCGTCAAGTGCGACGTGCCCCCGGACATGCTCAAGTATATCCTGGGCATGATCGACAAGGTGGAGCCCGCCGTGGACGAGATCCGCGAGATCTACGCCACCAATGCCATGGTCCTGGGCCGTACCAAGGGCCTGGGCCTGCTGCCCAAGGAAGACGCCCTGCGCCTGGGCGTGGTGGGCCCCGTGGCGCGCGGCTCCGGCATCGCCATCGACGTGCGCAAGGATTCGCCCTATGCGGCCTATCCCGACCTGGAGTTCAAGAGCATCACCCATGACGGCTGCTGCATCCACTCCCGCACCATGGTGCGCCTGGACGAGATCTTCGAATCCTTCAAGCTCATCCGCCAGTGCTGCGAACGCATGCCCGAAGGCCCCCACTGCGTGCCCATGCGCCAGATCCACACGGCCGAAGCCTGCGCCCGCAGCGAAGCCCCCCGCGGCGAGGTCTTCTACTACATCCGTACCAACGGCACGGACATCCCGGCCCGCCTCAAGTGGCGCGTGCCTTCGTACATGAACTGGGAGGCCCTGGGCGTCATGATGCGCGACTGCGCCGTGGCCGACGTGGCCCTGATCACCAACAGTATCGACCCCTGCGTCTCCTGCACGGAGCGCTAGGCCGGAAACGAGGATGCACGAAGCCAGTCTTGTCCAGGGGCTGCTCAAGATAGCCCTGAAAACTGTGGAAGACCACAATGCGGCCCACCCGGAACAACGGGTGCGGCGCATCCGCAGCATCACCTGCGAGCTGGGCCTCATCTCCTGTGTGGAGCCGCAGACCCTGAAAGGCTGCTTCGAGATCTTTGCCCAGGGCGGCATGGCCGAAGGCGCGGAGCTCATCCTGCAGACCGCTCCCCTGCCCTGCCGCTGCACGGATTGCGGACATACATTCGAGCTGCACAGAAGGCACTTCATCTGCCCCCACTGCGGCAGCGACGCCATACGCTTCACCGGCGGACACGGTCTTGTGATGACCAATCTGGAGGTGGAGCCGGAGGAAAGCCATGATTGAGCATATTCAGGTAATACCCGACAAATGCCGCGCCTGCCGCCGCTGCGAAGTGGCCTGTATCGCCGCGCACCACGGGATGACCTTCAAGGAAGCCATGAAGCACCGCGACGTGCTGGTCTCGCGCGTGCAGGTGGTCAAGGCCGAAGGCTTCAAGACCACCGTGCGCTGCCACCAGTGCAACCCCGCCCCCTGCTGCAACATCTGCCCCACCGGCGCCCTGCAGCAGGAAGAGGACGGCCGCATCACCATGCGCGTGCAGCTGTGCGTGGCCTGCAAGATGTGCATCGCCGTCTGCCCCTACGGCACCATCTCGCTGGATACCATCGGCATGCCCGAGGAAGGCGGCGAGACCATGGCCCAGCGCAGCCGCCGAGAAGTGGCCGTGCGCTGCGACATGTGCAAGGCCTGGCGTGAAGAGAACGGCAAAAAGATCACCGCCTGCATGGAGGCCTGCCCCGTGCACGCCCTTTCCATGGTGGAGCCCGACGGTACCATCATCGAAGCGCCCAAACCCGAAAAGAAAAAGCCCGCTGCCGCCGAATAGCGCGCACGGGCCCACAGGCTGCACCGCAGCCGCGTTTTGACGAGGGGGAAGAGGGAAACCTTTTTGGAAAAAGGTTCTCCCTCCCCGTGCCCCTCCTTTCCAAAAACTTTTGTCGGTGAGTCTGCGCAAGGATGGAAAGTCTGCGGCGTGGCCGGGATGACTGAGCCATGGGCAAGGCCGTGGCATTGCGAGGCCGGAAGCTGTGGCTATCGGGCGCAGAGAGTCGGCGAGCGGGGGCTTTGTCTTGAAGCAGATAGCGCAGGGTGCGGGAATTTTTCCGGGGATTTCTTTTCTCTTGGGACCCATGCTGTCTTGTTTTTCAGGATTTTCTGAAATCCTTATGGACAAGCGGACAAGAACAGGGCACTTTGCCCTCCGCAAGATATTACTGATGGAGCTGGATCGATGCTGGAGATCATGACGGAACGTTGTTGCCTGCGTCCCATGACGGATGCGGATTTCCCGGCCCTGTGCCGTTACCTGCAGGATCCCGGGGTGATGTATGCCTACGGGCATGCCTTCAGTGACAGGGAAGTCTGGGACTGGCTGCGGCGCCAGCAGGCCCGCTATGTAGTGCCGGGCTATGGAGCGCTGGCCGTGGAATTGCGGGAGACGGGAGAAATGATCGGACAGTGCGGCATCACCATGCAGGACTGTGCGGGGGTGACTGCCTTTGCCGTCGATGTTGATGCGGACACAGCGGCCGCGGTCGGAGAAGAGACGGGAACTTCCGCTTTGCTCAGCGAGAGCATCGATGCCACGCCCCGGACGTTGCAGGTCCCGGAAGTGGGTTATCTGCTGGCAAAGAACTATTGGCACCACGGATATGCCACAGAATCGGCCCGAGCGTGCATGGAATTCGCTTTTGACGTACTGGGTGTGCCGGAAGTCTTTTCGTGCATCAGAGACGATAACAGACCCTCTCTGGAGGTGGCCCGGCGTAACGGTATGGAACTGTGCGGGCGCTTCAACAAGCATTACTATGGGCAGGACATGGAGCACCTGCTCTATGTGGCCCGCAAGAGCAGCTGGACTGTGTAGACGGGATACGGAGGGATGTCGCTGTGCGGGATGCGTCCCCTTTCCGCACGGCGAAGCCTGAAAGCTCTCGGTGCGGCCTGGATGCGGTCCGCGAGAGGATGACCGCATGGAGGGGCTGGTGGCTGGAAAGCGGGCCTCTGCCGCTTGGGCGGGCGATCGTATGGAGACAAAAAAGGCTGCCTCACGATGACGTGAGGCAGCCTTTTTATTTTTCAGGATACCCGCGCAGGGGGATCAAAAGGGCTTACATGCCCGCGGCGCGGCGGATGCGGGCCAGGCTGGCGTCCTTGCCCAGGAAGGCCATGATCTCGGGCAGGTGGGGGCCGCCCATGAAGCCCATGAGGGCCGTACGCAGGGCCGGGGCCACGTCCTTGAACTTGAGGCCGTTGCCTTCGATGTAGCCGTGCAGGGCGGCTTCGAGGCCGGGCGCGTCAAAGGGATCGCAGGCGGCGAAGATCTCGGCCACGGCATTGAGGTGGGCCTTGCTGGCATCGGTCAGGTTCTTGGCGCAGGCCTTTTCGTCATAGGCCAGCTCGTCGGCGCTGACCAGCAGGGGACGGAAGGACTCGGCCAGGGCCTTGAGGTCCCCGGCGCGCTCGCGGAACATATGGCACAGGGCGGCCAGCTTGTCGTCGGCGACATCGGCGGGCAGACCGGCTTTTTCCACGAAGGGGCTCACCAGCTTGGCCAGCTCGTCCAGGGGCATCTCGCGCATGAAGTGGGCGTTGATCCACTCCAGCTTGGCCGGGTCGAAGGCGGCGGCAGCGGGGTTGAGGCTGGTACCGTCGAAGAATTTGATGAGCTCTTCCTGGGTGAAGATCTCCTGGTCGCCGTGGGACCAGCCCAGACGCACCAGGTAGTTGACCAGGGCCTGGGGCAGCAGGCCGTCGTTCTGGTATTCGATGACGGCACGGGCGCCGTGGCGCTTGGAGAGCTTCTGGCGGTCGGGGCCCAGGATCATGGGCACATGGCCGAAGGTGGGCACGGGCAGGCCCAAGGCTTCGTAGATGAGGATCTGGCGGGGGGTGTTGGACACGTGGTCGTCACCGCGGATGACGTGGGTGATGCCCATCTCGTAGTCGTCCACCACCACGGCCATGTTGTAGGTGGGCATGCCGTCGGCGCGACGGATGACCATGTCGTCCAGTTCGCTCACGTCCACGGCGATGCGGCCCTTGACCATGTCATCGAACACGACCTTGCCGGCCTGGGGGGCCTTGAGGCGCACGCAGCGGCCTTCGCCGGGGCCCAGGTTGCGTTCACGGCAGCAGCCGTTGTAGCGGGGCTTCAGGCCCTGGGCGCGGGCTTTTTCGCGCATGGCTTCCACTTCCTCGGGGGTGCAGGAGCACCAGTAGGCGTGGCCGGTCTCCAGCAGCTTGTCCACATAGCTGTTGTACAGCTCGGTGCGCTGGGTCTGGTAGTTGAGGGGGCCGTCCCAGTCCAGTCCCAGCCAGCGCATGGAGGCCAGGATGGAGTCGGTGTACTCCTGCTTGGAGCGCAGCAGGTCGGTGTCCTCGATGCGCAGGTGGAACTCGCCGCCGAAGTGGCGGGCCAGCAGCCAGCAGAAGATGGCGGTACGCGCGCCGCCGATGTGCAGATGGCCCGTGGGGCTGGGCGCGAAACGGGTAACGACTTTATTCATGGTACTGTCCTTCATCGACGGCAGGCCGTCGAGGTGATTTTGCGGTCGGTATGCAGGGAGCGTGCGGAGCCTTGCCCCTGCGGCTGTAAGGCAGAGCAGGATAACCCCAATGCGCCTGCCTTGCAATGGCGGGCAGCACATGGGCAGCGGCGGGCATCTTGCGCCTTCCCGGCCGGGGGTGCTACAGCGGTGAGGCGGTCTTTCCGCATTTTCATGCCTGTGCCTCAAGGAGAAGATATGAGCACCCAGACTGTTGTCATCAAGTACGGCGGCCATGCCATGGACAAGGACGAACTGAACGCGGCCTTTGCCGACGACATGGCTTTTCTGCAGCAGAGCATGCGCCTGGTGGTGGTGCATGGCGGCGGGCCCCAGATCAACGCCCTGCTGAACCGCCTGGCCATCGAAAGCCGTTTTGAGAAAGGCCTGCGCGTGACCGATGCGGATACCATGCAGGCCGTGGAGATGGTGCTGTGCGGCCAGGTCAACAAGACCGTGGTCAGTCGTTTTTTGCAGCACGGCGCGCGTGCCGCGGGCCTTTCCGGGCGTGATGCGGGCCTGCTGCGTGCGCGGGTGAAGGATCCTGTGCTGGGGCTGGTGGGCGACGTGGAAAAGGTCGATGCCTCCGTGCTCTCCTGCCTGCTGGACGGCGGCTTTTTGCCCGTGGTGGCGCCGGTGGCTTCCGGTCCCGAGGGCCAGGCCCTGAACATCAATGCGGATACCGCGGCCGGCGCCGTGGCCGGGGCCCTGCATGCCGACTATTTCGTGCTGATCTCCGACGTGCCCGGCGTCCTGGATGCGGACAAGAAGCTGATCCCCTCCCTGGATCGCGCCCGCATCGCCGAGCTCATCGAAGCCGGTGTCATCAACGGCGGCATGATCCCCAAGGTGCAGTCCTGTCTGCATGCCCTGGACGAAGGGTGCTCCCGGGCCCTGATCCTGGATGGCCGCCAGCCCTCCAGCCTGCGCCGTTATTTGCTGGACGGCGAACCGCTGGGCACGGTGGTCACGGCCTAGGTTTGCGGAAAAGAGGATGCCGGGAGGGATTCCCTTCCCGGCGCTGCCAGTCCTTGCCGGTACCGCGGCCGGCATCCCGCCTGGGCGGGGAAGGCCCGGTGCCGCCATGTGCACTGTAACTTACTGAGATCCCGGTGACGGATCATTTGGAGGAGTCATGACACAATGTGCTGCTCCCAGTGCGGCTGCCGTGGCCGCCAGACGGGCCATGAAAAAAAGTTTCCAGACGCGGGGCATCCTGACGGCTGTCTCGTCCGGCATGGTCTACGGCATGTACACGGCCTTCATGACCTACGCCATGGCCATGGGCATCTGGGCCGTCTGGTACGGCGGGGATTCCGGCCTGTCGGAATTCGCGGTCCTCTTTCTGCTGAGTGCCCTGGGCGCCGGCCTCACTGACGGCTGCGCGGCCATCTGGGCGCTCATCATGGCGGCCCTGCGCGGCAAACTGGGCGATTTCGGGCGCAGCTTCAAGACGCGCCCCGGCATGATGATGCTGGTGGCGGCCCTGTTCGGCGGGCCTTTCGCCTCCACCTGTTATGTGGTGGGCCTGCAGATGGCCGGCTCCATCGTCGTGCCCATCAGCGCCCTGTGCCCGGCCATCGGCGCCATCCTGGCCCGCTTCCTCTTCCGGCAGCCCCTGACGCCCCGCATGATGCTGGGCATCCTGATCTGTCTTTCGGCCAGCGCCCTGATCGGCTTTTCCAGCATGGGCGGCATCGAGGCGCGTCCCCACATGATGCTGGGCCTGTTCTTCGGCTTCCTGGCGGCCCTGGGCTGGGGCATCGAAGGCTGTGTGTGCGGTTACGGGGTGTCCATCATCGATTCCGAGGTGGGCATCACCATCCGCGAAGTGACCATCGGCATCTCCAACCTCATCATCCTGGTGCCCATCCTGGGCTGGATCGGCCAGACGGACGGCTTTGCCATGCTGGGCAAGGCCCTTGCCGACGTGGACTCCATGAAGTGGTTCGTGGTGGCCGGTTTCCTTTGCTACTTCAACTTCATGTGCTGGTACCGGGGCAACGCCATGTGCGGTGCGGCCCTGGGCATGGCCTGTAACGGTGCCTATTCCTTCTGGGGGCCCTTCTTCTGCTGGCTCATCCTGGGCGTCGTCTTCGGTCTGGACGGCTGGAACATGGTGCCGGTGGCCTGGGTGGGCGCCGTCCTGATGGTCGTGGGCATCTTCACCATCGCCACCAACCCCCTGGCCCTCTTCCACAGAAAGGAGCAGTAGGATGAGACCCCTGAACTTTGCCATCCTCAAGTATCTGACCACCGTGGACGAAGCCTGCCCCGAAGACATCATCGAGGCCCTCAAGGGCACCTATGGTTCCTTCCGGGCCCTCAACAAAAAAGACATCCTGTCCGCGCTGATGACGGCCGAGGTCAACGGCCTTGTCCAGGAGTCCCGTTTCGAACTGGACGAGAAGGGCGAGCTGCGCATCTATTACCGTGCCCATGAAGAAGGCGCGGCCACCATCAACCGCTACATCCCCGACTAGCGGGGATATGTAGCCCTATCCGCATAAAAAAGGGACCGCCTGTGCGGTCCCTTTTTCCATTTTCACGCTTGGCCGGATCAGCCCCGCAACATGCGGCACAGGGCCGTACGGACGGCGTCGAAGGCTTCCTCGCCTTCCATGCGCAGCGTCCCGCCCGCCGCGTTGCGATGGCCGCCGCCGCCGAATTGCACGGCCACGGAACGCACGTCCGTGGTGCCCGTGGAACGCAGGCTGAGCTTGTAGACGCCGGGAGCGTCCTCCCTCAGGATGCCGGAGGCCTCCACGCCGCGCAGGCGGCGGAACTGTTCCACCAGCCCTTCCAGATCTTCCTTGAGGGCCCCGCACTGGCGCAGGTCTTCCAGACGGGCCAGGGCCAGGGCCGCACGGCCGTCGCAGCTGATCTCCACACGCTGCATGAGCCGGGCCCAGAGCGCCATGCGGGCCGGGCTCCAGTTGTTGTCGAGCTTTTCGCGCAGCTTGTGGATGTCACAACCGCTGTCGCTGAGCAGGGCCGCCAGACGGAAGACGGCGGCCGTGGTGCTGCCGTGCAGGAAACCGCCGGTATCGGTCACCAGGCCCAGGGCCAGGGATTCGCCCAGCGGTCCTTCCGGACGCAGACCGGCCGCCAGGCAGACATAGGCCGCCAGCTGGGCCGTGGCCGCGGCGGCGGGCTCGATCCAGTTGTCGACCGTCCCCATGCCGTCGCTGCCCAGGTGATGGTCGATGTTGATGATGGCCGTTTCGGCAAAGCGGCCTTCCAGGGCAGTGGCCAGGTCGTCGCCCAGGCGGTGGGGCTCGCCGCAGTCCAGCAGGACCAGGGCCCGCGGCTCGAAGGGCAGGCGCTCCAGGCTGGTGAGCAGCGTGCAGGGCAGGGACAGGAAGGACAGGTATTCCGGCACGCCCGAAGGGCTGTAGAGGACGAATTCCTTGCCCATGGCTTTCAGCAGCCAGCCCAGGGCGCTCATGGAGCCCAGGGCGTCCCCGTCGGGGTTCACATGAGCGGCCACCAGCACACGGTCCAGGCCGCGCAGGCTTGCCACCACGCGCGCGGCGGGCTCGCGCCAGTTTTCAGGAATCTCAGTCATCAACGGCATAGATCTCTACCTCGCTGTCGGTCATTTCTTCGGTGCAGACGGCTTCCATCATCAGCGCGCATTTGTCCATGCGGCTGCGCAGATGGCTCTCGCTGTTGGAGATGGACGTCACGGCCAGACGCAGGCGGGTCAGGCTGTTCTCGGTGCCTGCCTCGGCGATGGCCACGTTGAAGCGGTTGCGTACCTTCTGCTTCAAACTGTTGGCCACACGGCGCTTGGCCTTGAGGTTGTCATTGCCGTCCAGGGCGATCTCAATGGTGAGGTGAGCGATGTACATGCTGAAAAAAAGCGGCGGATCTCCATGGGGAGATCCGCCTGCCGTCTGATGCTGTTATTCGAGGGTGGCAGCTTCC
>OLFW01000982.1_pt1 | contig 19507 bp, 17 predicted proteins | sample 1605351 | NCBI WGS metagenome assembly OLFW01 (sample SAMEA3888918, study PRJEB22519) | human gut metagenome | biome: human gut; feature: human-associated habitat; material: faeces | place: Denmark | collected 2010 | reverse complement strand
ATTCCAGTTTTCTGTCGAAAACGTGTACATCGTCAGATATTTCAAACCCACGGTTGTAGCGGCTTCCACGACTTTACGGACAGAGACAACGCCCTCCTGGTGTCCATAGCTCCGGTCTTTTCCCTTCGCTTTGGCCCAACGTCCGTTACCGTCCATAATAATCGCCACATGCTGCGGCAATCGATTTTTATCTATTTGTTCAATCAGCGACATAGTGTTTTCATCTATAACTACTGTATGTTATCTATATTCTTCGCATTGTTGCAAGTCCTGCACCGCGGACCGAAATCCCAAGTAACCGTAAACAACAAAAAAGAATACCAATCTTTATTCTTCAAAAAACTACCTTTCATATGGTAGGGATCATCCAGAAACGCATTGCTGTCGTCCGTCACGTCCAGACCGTCGCCAAATAGCTTACGGAACGAGAACTCGCATCCCAGGTTGATCCTGTTCTTAACCTTGTATTTCAAACCTACACCGAGCGGAATGTTCGGACCGGCAAAAGTCTTCCCGCTACCCGGCGCAACCGTCACCCCCAATCCCATAAAAATATAGGGAGTGAAACGTCTTGCGTTTGAATACGCAAATTTATCACTGTACGGAAAGAAGTTGAACTCCATCTGCCCGCCCAGTTCGATCAGGCTCCGACTGAAAGAACCTTGTGCATGGTCCGGAAAAACATTCTGCTGCCCTTCCGTCGTACCTGAAACCTGCCCCCACATCAGATTGGTCTTTAAAGCCCACCTGAAATTGGGATTATAGCGAAAAACGGCTCCGAACGCGGGATTCAACCCTTTGAAAAAAGCGTTCTTGTTGACATCGCCCATATAAAAGGCTCCGCCTGCCATTCCTCCGATCTCATATTTATATTCTTGTGCGTGAAGACCGGTCATGCAACCGGCCAAAAGGACTAATAAGAGTATGCGCTGAAAGAAAGTTGAAGTCATAATCGTTTTCTGTTATAATCTATACCTTCTTTTCTAACGCCGAATCACTCATAAAATTATACGGTCCTCCACGAACTTTCTTTATACTTAAAAACCCAGACGGTTAATACGGCCGCGCCAGATTTGATTTAATACATTCGAACTATTGGTTTCTTTTCCACCGAAAAGATACATATAATTATCCTTATCCACGTAGATAGAAGAGAACCCTCTTGCCTTGAATTCCTGCGGCATTACAACCAATGTATCCGACAGACTCCAGTTTACGCCGCCGTCACGTGACAGGTAAATGTCAGAAGAGGCCTTACCTGCTTCATTGATACCACTCAACATAAACATTTTATCGTCATATTCCGCTACAGCGACCCCCTCCTGTTTATCAAAAGGCGCCGTTTCATCGTCCGTCAACTTCGCCCAGACTTTGCCATCATCCGTCGCCCAAGCCGTATTCGTCAGTTTATTGTCCTTATCTCTTCCGGCAACCACTAACAGGCGGGCACGGAACATCGAATTATAAGAAAGATTACCGAAACCGGTCAAAGGGAAGCCTTCGTTCAGAAGAGTTCCTTCGTTCCATTCCTTCGCTTCATTCATATACCCGTAAACCAACGTGCCATTCTTGTCGATAACCGCACTAAGGGCTGACGGCTGCTTTCCGGCTGCCGTAAAATCATCGTCCACATCAATAGCACCCAAAATAGCTTTTATCACCGGTGCATTTTCGACTAGCGACCAAGTCTGGCCATCGGCTGAACTATAAAGGAAACCTTTCGTCGTAACAGCATAAAACGCATCTTCATAAGCAGTAATCTGTGACAAACGGACTTCTCCGGCAGGAAGCCCCGATACAGACAGTTCCGTCCAATTCTTTCCATCCGTAACGGCCGAACGGTACAACCGGTAGCCTTCGTTTACGTTTACAGGCTGCGTATACATATAATAAGACTCGCCACTTCCTTCACCGAAAACAACTACCTTTTCTTCCTTGACAGCACCGTCCGTAATACCTTCCTTGTAAACACCCCAGACCATCGAGTCGGGAACAACCTGGTGAATATTGACTTGCGCAATGTATGTTTTTGTGGTTTTGCCGTCCCACAATGTGTTCACGAACTTAACTGGTTTGGAGAAATCCAACGAGTCTTCCAGGTTCCAATAGCTTAACGTATCACTGATAGCTTCCTGCATGACCTGACAAGTATACACCGTAGAAGCCAGCTTAACCGTACAAATCACTTTTTCATCCAGCTTTGTTCCATAAGGCATTGAATCAATATTAAATATTTTCCCATCCACCTGATCAATCGTGAAAACGACATCTTTCAAACCTGGGATAGAATCATTCGACAAAGAAAAAGATAGAATCTGACAATCTTTACTCCACTCATATTGCGTATCATCCGAACCCAAACAAGACGACAATAACAGAGCACAACATCCGGCTATAAACAGTACTATTCTATTTTTCATCAAAAAATAAGTTTGTTGCATATAAAGGCACAAAAGTAGAAACATTTTTTGCTTTATACCCCATATAGGAGAATATTTATAATATTTTAGTGTCGTTACGAATTATAAGTTCATTTTAAGCCTTTTGTTTCCAGGTTTCCAAAAGATGTCCGTGCCTCTGTTCCGTACCGGTCAACACGCCAGGAACAGCAGGTGCTTTCACACCCGCACCCAAAACGACCGGAGCCGTCTCAACCCAGGCCTCGTCCCACAGGCCGGCATCAAGGAAGCTTTCCAGCAGTTCCGCACCTCCTTCGACCATCAACGAATTCAAATTCTGCCCATACAAATATTGCAAGACTTGCGACAGGACCTCCTGCCCGAAATCAATCTGCACATACTCGACATTCGGTCGGCTTTCGACTTCGACAGCTGTAAATACGAGCGTAGGCACCGCGCCATCCAGCAGATGCGAACCGACCGGCAACTTCAACGTCCGGTCGAGCACCACCCGGACCGGAGAACGGCCAGCCCAATGCCGCACAGTCAGCGACGGATTGTCTAACAACGCCGTACGTGTCCCGACCATAATAGCCGCCACTTCGGAACGAAGCCGATGAACCCTTCGGAGAGTCTCGGCTGAAGACAAAAGCACCGAAGGTACAGAAGCATCTTCCCTCCGGATATCCATAAACCCATCTGCGCTCTGGGCCCATTTCAGATAGACATAAGGACGTTTCCGTATCTGGAAAGTCATAAAAGCAGGATTCAAGGCACGGGCCTCTTCTTCCAGCACACCCGTCACGACTTCGATACCCGCCTCGCGCAACATGCGTACTCCTCGTCCCGACACTTCTGGAAACGGGTCCAAAGTGCCGACCACGACGCGCGGGATACCTTTCCTTATAATCAACTCCGCACAAGGAGGTGTCTTTCCGTAGTGGGAACAGGGTTCGAGACTTACATAGATAGTAGAATCCCGCAAAAGCGCTTCATCCCAGACGGAAGCCACCGCATTCACTTCGGCATGCGCTTCGCCACATTTGCGATGAAACCCTTCCCCTATGATCTTCCCTTTATGCACAATCACCGCACCGACCATCGGATTCGGAGCCGTATTGCCTTCTCCGCCCCGTGCAAGCTCGATGCAGCGGGCCATATATTTCTCTTCGACAACCATCTTCTTTTGTTCTTTATTCAACAAAAGTACTACTTTTTCTTGGAATACAGAAGAACGAGGAAGATGATTTGAGATACAGACAATTAAAGGATTTTTGATTGGCGTGTAAACGCCACGAAAAACCATGAAAACGCCAATTGAAACCTGAATCGCGTTACCTATTCGTGACCAACGGAAATCAGGCTCTTTATGGCACAATATTAAGCAATAAGTGGCTGAGATGGTGGAAGCCGGGATGAAGTCCAAAAAGTCATACGAAAAAATGCTGATGGACGGAAAGCTGAAGAACGCCAAGCAGGAACTCTACTGGGATATGTTCCTGTTCTGCATCTTCACGGGATTGAGCTTTTCAGATATGCGCAATCTGAAAGAGGAAAATATCGTGACTTACTTCGATGACCACCAATGGATAAAAATCAACCGACAAAAGACCAGCGACTACTATATTGCAATCCAACGAAGTACCGATTGAAACCGTTAGCTCTATCCTTGGTCATAAGAACATTTCCACGACTCAAATTTATGCGAAAATCACCAAGGAAAAGCGGTTGGGAAATATTGAAAAAGTGTGAACCGTGCCGTGAAACGGATGTTTGAATCAAGAAAAGAAAGCCGTCATCAGAATTTATCTTTACGAATAACGACTGATGGCGGATTTCTTATTTTTACTTTCCGTGATTGATATGAGAATTAAGCCGTTCTCTCATTTCACTGATTTTACCATTCGCTCGATGCATCGTTTCTTTTGCTCCATATTAGGGTGAACATATAGGTCAAGCGTTGTGGATATGTTGGCATGACCGAGTAATACGCTGACGGTCTTGTAATCACAGCCCGATTCTATGCAACGGGTGGCGAAAGAGTGGCGCAGTCCGTGAAATTTCAAGTCGGGCATATTGAGTGAAGCCATGAAACGCTTGTAGAACGAACGATATGTGCGCGGTTCGGTGGGCTTCGTATCGTTTGTTACCACATAGAAAGCAGGATTTACGACTTTCAGCAACGGCTTTATCAGTGACAAGGCTTCTCGACTAAGGGGAATTTCACGGCACGAGTTTGCCGTCTTCGGTGTGTTGATAACTATTTCGGTGTGCTTCTCATCGGGAGTAATAACATAGATTCGCTCAATGGTGCGTTGAACGGTCAAAGAACCTTTCTCAAGGCAAATGTCGCTCCACCGCAAAGCGCAGATTTCACCGATGCGCAAGCCCGTAGTTAAGCAAAGGTAGATGCCTAAACTTTGGAAGTTGAAGTTGGCACGGATATGCGCCAAGATTTTCTTGTGATCGGTAATAGACAGCACTTCCAACGGTTTCGTAGCCGATGATGTGGGGTACTTTATATCCCATTCGGCATGGAGAAGCCACGACTGCTTCACCCCGTACTTCATCACCATTTTAAGGACTATGAGAATATCCTTTATGGTCTTGACACTGATACCGTTTGCCAACTTCTGCAACACGAACTGCTGCACATCAGTTTCGGGTAATTCACACGATTCTCCAAATGCCGGAACAATATGGTTCTGCACGGTGAGTGCATAAGCGGCAAAGGTGGAATCTTTCACAAATGGTCGCTTGTATTCGAGCCATGCGACCGCAATCTCTTTAATTGTTTTCAGATTCATAATGATATGGTATATAATTCGGAGCAACAACGCTCTCTAATTATATACTCATAGCCAAATGAGTACTTTAAGTTCCACCTTTGAGATTTCCGGAGTTTACGAAGGAGTGGGAAGAACATGCACTTGCTGAATATTTAGATTTCAAAAATGGTCTTAATCCAGATGTGAAACGCATTGGACGTGGACTCCCTTTTATTTCCGTTATGGATATTCTTGCCGATGGAACTATTAACTATGATAGTATTCGAGGAAAGGTAGAAGCGACTGAAAGAGAAATTGAAAATTTTAGCGTAGAAAAAGGAGACATCCTATTTCTACGTAGTTCGGAAACATTAGAAGATGTTGGTCGTGCTAACGTTTATATGGATAATCGTACAGCTGTGTATGGAGGTTTTGTCATTCGTGGTCGTAAAATTGGTGACTACAATCCGTTATTCTTTAAGTATTTACTATCTACCCCATTAGCACGAAAGCGAACTTGTAGAATGGGGGCTGGTGCACAACATTTCAATATCGGTCAAGACGGATTATCTAAAATCTCTTTGTGTTTTCCTTTGATGGAGGAACAGAATAAGATTGCTAGGTTGTTATCATTGATAGATGAACGCATTGCCACCCAAAACAAAATCATTGAAAAGTTGCAGTCCTTAATCAAGGGACTAAGAGTTTGTTGTATGCAAAGAAATGGTAGCAATAATGTATATTTAAGTGAAATTGCACAAATATATCAGCCACAAACAATATCTTCAGCAGAATTAACAGAAGATGGTTTTCTTGTATATGGGGCAAATGGTATTATTGGTAAATATAAGGATTACAACCATAAAACAGAACAAATCTGTATAACTTGTCGTGGAAATACTTGTGGCATGGTGAATTATACCAAGCCAATGTCTTGGATAACTGGAAATGCAATGGTGATAAATACAGATAAGTATCAAGATAAGGTGTACAAGAAATATTTATATCATTATCTCTCTGCATATAACTTCAATAGTATAATTTCTGGATCTGGCCAGCCGCAAATAGTACGAACCCCATTGGAAAAGTTAAAAATAACATTGCCCACTATTTCTGAACAAAAGCAGAAAGCAATGATTCTTGATAAAGTTCAAGACAAGATAGAGATTAATCATAATATCTTAAATCTTTATATACTTCAAAAGCAGTATCTGCTTCGTCAGATGTTTATATAAACATCTGACGAAGCAAGTATTGTTTCTGCAAACTAAGGTCGGTTAAAATACTCTGTTCTGCCGATAGTTTGTTATCTATTGCTGACAGTAATCTTGCATATTTGAGTTGTTCTGTATATGATGGGCAAAATATTTTGGCTTTACCATAATCCTTGAAATATATGTGAGGTATAGCCATGCCTGTTTTATAAGGTTCAAAGTTGAACACTTTTAGCATATAGTAAAGGTATTGAAGTGAATAACCTTCTTTTGCTTGTAAGGTGTTCAATGTCCCTGTTGCAGAGCATTTTCCAGTAACATAAGAAACGGTCCCAACACCTGAACCATCTTTAATAATATAGACGGCTTCCTTCTCTGTGTTATAATTATCGAGATAGCCAACGATGCCATTTGCACCATACACAGGGTATGTACCGTTTTTACAAACATCGCTCTCTTGTAACGTTGAAGAACTACATTCCAAGCATTCCGATAAGCGAATATTAGGTTTATTGTTGCGAGCTACATTCTGTGCAATTCCCTTGATTAAGGACTGCAACTTTTCAATGATTTTGTTTTGAGTAGCGATGCGCTCGTCAATGGCACGCAATAACTTAGCGATTTTTATTTGCTCGTCTTTTGAGGGTATTGTAATCTTGATAGATTTAATCTGCTCAAAATTTAGCCCTTGTCTATTTCCTCCTGCTTGAAAACTATCTATTTGTCTCTGACCATAATTAGACAATAAAAAACTACAGATAAATGAAGGAACAAGATTTTCTTTAGTACGAATAATACAAACATGTTGATTTACATTGCCACCAACTATTTGTTTGTCTACTAATGCGCTACGCCCAATAGATGCTCCTGTAATATTAAGCAATACGTCATTGAATTGTAGTTCTGTGTTCTTTTGGCGTAGATGCGTTTCTTCATCAATGAAAGCAATATCATCCAGCAGAAGATTTCCTAAACCAACGTTTTGGCTACGTACAAAAGGATGTCCTTCTGTCTTATATACAGCTTCCCCACCTCTTGGCGTAACACCACTACCCACTTTTGTAATTAGTTCGCCTATAGTACACATTTTCCACTCTCCACTGAACTCCGGGAAACGCAAAGGTGGAACATTAAGGACTTTATTGTCGTTATTATTTGCCATAGTTATTTTTAATCTCTAATCAAATTTCGTTATGCTGCAAGAAAAACTGCTACGATATGTAGCAGTTTCAATATGCGTTTAAGTCTTATCCTTACTCTTTATCGGGGTTAATATCAAAAGGCAACAAGTTGTCGCCATTATTGAAACGGTCGAAATCGGAGCTAAACAAACGGTCTTGAACGATACGGTATTTCTCGAATTCCGATTCGGCAAATTCCTTGGCGAACTCTGCCGTAATCTTTCCTGCATCGGCTAATATCGCATCACCTCCGGCTTCGAGGATGATGTCAATACGTTTTGCCCAATCTTCCATAGTCATCGGAATGTGACGTTTCGCCATTCGTTCTGCTAAATCAAGAACAGCATTGACTAATTGCGCCATATTTTCCAACTCGTTTTCTTTCAGATAGTTTTTTGCTATAACCACATCGGGCTTCACTATCTTTCCGTCAGGAGCATTTTCCCAAGAGGTAAGCCCCATGTGTTCTTTCTCGGAGTTTGCACGTTGCACGATAAGTTCGGCAGCCGTATGCCCATGTACGGCATAGTGCATTTTGTTCTGAACCTTTTTGAAGAACAGCCGTGTAGTGGGCGCATCGCGATTGTAGTCAATGGCAGTGGCGTAAATATCGGTGAGTTTTTGGTAGAAACGGCGTTCACTCAATCGTATCTCACGGACTTCAGCCAACAAGTGTTCAAAATAATCCTCACCGATAAAAGAACCGTTTTCCATGCGTTTCTTGTCTATGACATAACCACGGATGGCAAATTGGCGCAACACATAGGTACACCATTGGCGGAATTGGGTGGCACGAATGGAATTGACACGGTAGCCCACAGAGATGATAGCATCAAGATTATAGTATTGTACTTCTTTAGTCTGCGTTTTTCCGTCTATAGCCCCATGCTCGGTGGTATGTGCAAAAATTGCACATACCACTTCCTTATCCAATTCACAAGTGTCGAAAATATTCTTCAAGTGCTTGGTGACAACCGTTCTATCCACATCAAAAAGAGTGGCAATAACTTTTTGTGTCGCCCAAATGCTTTCATCTTTATACAACACTTCAACCCCTTGCTCTTTGTCTGCGACAGTAAATATCAAGAACTCCGCTGTGCTGTTTCTTATCTCGAACTTTTTAGCCATAATCTTACCCTCTTCGTTTTATTCTACAATTCCCAGTTCACGAAGGTAGCCTTCAATCTCTTTGTCAAGGTCAGCACGTTTGGCTTCCAATTCCTTGATTTCAGCCATGACAGCCTTAATGTCGATAGGCTCTTCCTCTTCAAAGGTATCCACATAACGGGGAATGTTCAAATTGTAGTCGTTATCGGCTACTTCCTGCAAGGTGGCGAGGTGGCTGTACTTTTCTATCTCGGTGCGATTGCGGTAAGTATCTACAATCTTGTCGATATGCTCCTTGCGTAGTTTGTTTTGGGTCTTGACCTTTTCAAACTCCTTGCTTGCGTCAATAAACAAAATATTATCGTCCTCCTTGCGGCATTTCTTCATCACGAGAATACAAGTGGGAATGGAAGTGCCGTAGAAGATATTGGCTGGCAAGCCGATAATTGCGTCAATGCAGTTCTTCTTCTCGATAAGGAAACGGCGGATAACGCCCTCGGCATTACCACGGAACAATACGCCGTGCGGTACAACGCAAGCCATTGTACCACCATCCACAAGATGATAGAGCATGTGCAGTATAAAGGCATAGTCAGCTGTCTTGCGCGGAGCAAGGCGACCGGCACGGCTGAAACGGTCATCATTGTTGAACTTGTCGGCGGCACTCCACTCTGCGGAGAAAGGAGGATTGGCAACCACGGCATCGAACTGGGTGTCACCGAAAGCGTCCGCCTCCAAGGTGTCGCCATTCTCTATTTGGAAATTACTGAACTTGATACCATGCAGCAACATATTCATACGGCACAAGTTGTAAGTAGTGGGGTTTTTCTCCTGCCCGAATATCTCGTATGCCCGTCCCGTATGAGCTGCACGAATAAGCAGTGAACCCGAACCGCAAGTAGGGTCATATACATTGCGTAAGCGAGTATGTCCGATAGTCACTATCTCGGCAAGAATCTGGCTCACTTCTTGCGGTGTGTAAAATTCTCCGGCTTTCTTGCCCGCTCCAGCGGCAAACTGAGAAATCATATATTCATAAGCATCGCCGAGAATATCTATCTGCGTAGCTTCGTCCGCTCCGAAGTCAATGCCGTTCAAAGCAATCAGTACATTGGATATGAGCGTATTCTTGTCATCGGTAGTTTTGCCGAGCTTGGGCGAAGCAAGGTCTATGTCTGAAAACAAACCTCCAAAATCGTCCTCACTCTCTTGTCCGAGCGTACTGTCCTCAATGCGCTTCAGCGAACGTTCGAGAGAGGGAATAATATTCTCCTTGCGCTTAATTGCGTCAATGATAGAGGTGAAGAGATATTGCGGCTCTACAAAATAACCGATATTTTCCAAACACTGCTTCTTGACTTCCTCTTGAAGTTCAAGGGCATCTTCTTCGCCTGACTGCCACAACTGTTTGAAAGTGATTTCGTCATCTTCAAGCGCACGGTCAGCATAGTTCTCTATTTTTTCAGAAAGGTACTTATAAAAGATAAAGCCCAACGAGAAGTACATAAATTCGTTGGCTGACATATTGCCGCGCAGGTTGTTGGCAACCTCCCAAAGCTGGGCGCGGAGTTTTTGTTGGAGTTCTTCACTCATGTTCTTAAACAGTTTTGTTTTCTACAATGTTTATTTCATTATCAGCTTCTTTTTCAAAGGCTATCCTTAAGTCATCTAATATTTTTCCGTTGTACGAGAAATACTTGCTTCCCTGATAGGCATTTGAAGGTGTTCTCTTTTCTCCCGGAAGAAACGTACCGACAAAAGGAGACAATTTGTAAATTCGTCCGTCATATTCGATGGAATCATCACTTGCAACTTTCACTTTCAGATTGGTAGGGATAAAAGTAATATATTCACCTATCTTGATATGTACCATGCTGAATTTGAATCGCTCCCGTTTTTTCGGTCGAGAAAATTCTGATTTCTTTTCTTTCTTTTCGGGATGCGCTATAATAGGTTTATTGTCCTCATATTCAGTTATGACCGCATCGTCAATTGTCAAAGCGATGTCTCTGAAAATATCAAGAGCCACTTTGGGGTCAACATTAAAGAATTCCCTATTTTGCCGAATACGCAAGTCTGTCAATCGGTCTATTGTCTTATGCACAAGTCTTTCAACCTCATTGAATTTAGAAGTCTTCATCGTGGCAAAGATTTCAAAAGGCAACGGCACAGCGGTATTGTCCAACTCCTTTGAACGAATGTCAACGGGACGAGTACTTTTACCTATTTTCACCCAATCCTCTCGAAAACTGGGATTGGTCAGTATATAAACATAGCCGGGGTCATTTGTTTTCATACGCCATCTTTTAGTCCCAAGAGAATGTTCTGATAATATTGCGCAGACGGTCGAGAATACGGTTCACGGTTCTGCGCGTCTTTAGCAAGCCGAGGTGCTTCTCCTTGACTGCCGTTTGAATGATTTCGGGTTGCACCTTTTGTGAGAAGTCATACTCCGAGAGGAAACGGTTCAGCAGTTCGGTAGGCAACTGCTCATCTTCCGCAAGGCGGTCAATGGCTTTGCCTTTTTCCTGACGGATATATTGGTTGAGCCGTTCTTCGAGGTCAACAGAACCATCCGCTTTCTTCTTGCGCTCCACGAAGCCCTCCTTGTCTTCATCTACATTCTGGCGGATAAAGCCGTCAATCAGTTGCGACTTGCTGCGCAGCTCGGCATCTTTAATCATTGTGTCGATGATATGGCGGCGTTGTTCCTCATAGTTTTCACTGAACGGATTGAGTTCTGCAATCAGCTCGAGGATATAAGCCACATTGATAATGTCGCTGTGCAACAGTTCAAGACAGAAGTCGATGTCTTCAAGTCCTATTTCGTCTTCGGTGGAATTATCCTCAACGGAAGTGCCGCCTACGGTAGTGCTGTCAAGGAACGTGTCGTGAATGTCGAGGTACTTACTTCGGAAGTCGTTGTACAGTTGTTCGGATATGCCCAATTCGGGGTCATCCTCCGAATAGTCCTCGTAGATTTGTATCTCCGCATGTTTCTTTATCAACTCACGGAAAGCGAGAATGAAGTCACGCTTTTCGGGTTCGGTCTTCAACGCATCGACAGCCGCAGTGTCGGGATATTTGGCAAGGAAATCTTTGGCGATGTCGGCATATTCCTTTTTCACCACCTCGAAAGCCTCGCGGATGATAGTGCCCGTACCCCCGTTGCTGAACAGTTTTATGGATTCGTCCACATTGCTCTTGAGGTCGCGGAAACAGACAATCTTACCAAAACGTTTGTGCTCGTTGAGTACACGGTTGGTACGTGAGAACGCTTGCAACAATCCGTGGTATTCCAAATTCTTATCCACATACAGCGTGTTCAGCTTCTTGGAATCGAAGCCTGTGAGGAACATACCCACGACCAAACAAAGGTCGAGCGGTTTCATGTCGGTTTTCTTCTTTTTCAACCGCAGATTGACATCATCGTAGTAAGCACGGAAATTCTCGATGGAGAAATTCGTACCAAACATTTGGTTGTAGTCGTTGATGATTTCCTGCATATCGTCAGCCTCCGGCACGGATTCGCTGACAAAACCGCTGTTCATGCCCGTCAGTTCATCGTCCTCGTTAGGGTTAGATGAATAGGTGAAGATTGCACCGATTGAGATTTTAGGATTCAGTTCCTTGAAAATCTTATAGTAACGAATGAGCATCGGCACATTCTGCACGGCAAATAGCGCGTCAAACTCACCGTCAAAGGTGGATTTGCTGAAATTGTTGAGAATGAATTTGGCAATCTCGTGCATACGGCTTTCCTGTCCCGGTGATACCTCCTCGTTGCCGTGGTAGTATTCCACCAAAAAGCCAAGTACATTCTCATCAGCAATGGCATCTTTAATCAGGTACTTGTGCAGACACTTGTCGAAGATTTCTTCGGTGGTACGGTCGTTCTTAGAGTTCTCCTTGAATATAGGTGTCCCCGTGAAGCCGAATATTTGCGTATTGGTAAAGAAGTTGACAATATTTTTGTGGCTCTCACCGAAATGGCTACGATGACACTCATCGAAAATCATGATGATGCGCGACTTCCTCACTTCATCCAAACGCTTGCTGTACCATTGCTTCGTAACGGCTGCATTGAGTTTCTGAATGGTAGTGATAATGATTTTCGAATCGCTTGAAAGTTTCTTCGTCAGTTCATCGGTGTTGTCCGTGCTATCCACTGCACCTGGTTCGAACGCTTCATATTCCGATTGCGTCTGCGTGTCAAGGTCGTGACGGTCCACCACAAACATCACCTTATCCACGCCATCCAACTCCGAAACGAGTTGTGCCGCCTTAAAAGAAGTAAGAGTCTTGCCAGCTCCCGTAGTGTGCCAAATGAAGCCGTTGTCGGTAGAGTTCTGCACCTTATCCAAAATCTCCTCCACGGCATAGAACTGATAGGGGCGCAACACCATCAGACATTTGTCACCCTCATGAAGCACGATGTATTTGCTAATCATCTTACCAAGGGTACATTTATCAAAGAACATTGCTGCAAACAGACTGAGGTCGTTGAAGGGGTTGTTATCCTTGTCCGTCCAATTGAAAGTAAACTTGTAGCCTTGGTTGGGGTTGTTGGCGAAATAGCGGGTGTTTACACCGTTGGAGATAACGAAAACCTGTATATAGTCGAACAAGCCATGAAACGATGTCTTATGGTAGCGTTGCACTTGGTCGTAGGCTTGGCGCAGTTCCACCCCTCGCTTTTTTAATTCGATTTGCACCAACGGCAAACCATTTACCAATATCGTCACATCATAGCGGCATTTCTTCCTACCCTCAATGGTGATTTGGTTTGATACCTGAAACTCATTCTGACACCATTGTTTCTTATTGAGAAATTCCACCCACACACGTTCCCCATTTTCGGTTTCGAGTGGATAGAGGTCGCGCAGTTTCTTGGATTTTTCAAAGCGTGAGCCGCCCTCCAAATGAAGCAAAATCTTTTCAAACTCCGATTCGGTGAAATGTTCACGCCCTATTTCCGCAAGTTGTTTGCGGTTATGTTTTTCGAGCTGGCATTTGAAATTATCGCGGAGATTGCTTTCTTCTTCAATCTTCACGTATTCATAGCTCATTTGTTCAAGGGCATGAATCAGAGCATTTTCAAGTGCGGCTTCACTTTGTACAGCCATGGTTTATATTAAAGCGAAAACTCCTTCGCTATCCCTGCGAGGCTGACCAAAGCCTATAAGACAACGAAGGAGTTTCATATGTTGTTTTAATTGCTTTCTCAGGTCATTAGCAGTCCGATAATGAGTGCAAAGGTAGCAATTTTTATCGGTTTTTCCTTGCGCATTTGAATAAACAGTATAAGAGAAAAGAGAGAGTTTATTATGTGTAACCCTATATTCACCACAAGGTATCGTTGATTTTGGAATTATCCGACTTTGGAGGATAATCCTGCTCCCTGCAAGGACAAGGCGTTTAGAGTTACTCGAATCGTTTCGGGCAACCCAAAACATACCTTGCGATGTTCTCGGGACAAAGGTACAAAGATTATGAAAAACCAGCGGGAAAATATATTTTCACCGTAGAAAAATTTTTGTTTCACTGTTTGGAAACCTTTGTTTCGATATCGGAAAATTCTTTCTTTGTTTGGTTGCAATTTATCTTATGCTTACTTTTGCCCAAAAACAAAATATGACTGAAACCATCGCATACATTAAGGAATCATTGAGGGATCTATACCCATCCTCCGAGGTCAGCAGCCTAGTTCGTTTAATTATGGAGCGGGTTTGTAATATTCAGCCGCATCATTTTTTATTTTGTAAAGACAAAGAACTGCCAGAAAGCGAAAAAAGCCGGATTCATGACATAGTCGAACGTTTGAAGCAGATGGAGCCTATCCAATACATATTAGGGACGGCCGATTTCTACAGCCTTCAGTTCGAAGTGGACCCGTCCGTCCTGATACCGCGCCCGGAAACCGAAGAACTGGTCGAGCAGGTCATCCTCGACAATGCAGATAAAAAGATCAAGATATTGGATATCGGAACGGGAAGCGGCTGCATAGCTGTCACACTCCGGAAGCATCTGAAAAAAGCAAGCGTGATTGCGACGGACATTTCGGCGGAAGCGCTCGCGACCGCCCGCCGGAATGCCAAACGCAACAACACAACGGTCACTTTCATCCAGACAGATATCCTAGACCCGGAGAAAGCGGAAATGGACATTCCGTTTATTCTGGACGTTATCGTCAGCAATCCGCCCTACATCAAGGAGGAAGAAAAAAAAGACATGGAGCGGAACGTGCTGGACTACGAACCACACCTGGCTCTTTTCGTCCCGGACAACGACCCGCTGCTCTATTATTGGCATATTGCCCATTTCGGAAAGAAAAAACTGAGAAGAAACGGCCGTCTCTACTTCGAAATCAATGCGGCATGCGGCAATATGGTTGTTGAGATGCTGGAGGAAGAAGGCTACAAGAATATCGAATTGATCCAAGACCTGTCCGGCAGGGACCGGATCATAAAAGCACGCAAATGAAACAAATCAGTGAATCTGAAATGCTTCACCGGGCAGCCGCCTACTGTTCTGCCAGCGAACGCTGCATCCAGGATGTCGAAAAGAAAATCAAAGCGGCGGGATTGGCCGGGGAAGAAAGCGACCGGATCGTTTCCCGCCTGCTACAAGAACGTTTCATCGACGAAAGCCGCTTTGCACGCTATTTCGTAAACGACAAATTACGCTTCAACAAATGGGGACGTGTCAAGATCAACTACGAGATGCAGCGGAAAGGCATTCCGTCCAGTATCCGCTCGGAAGCACTGGAAGGTATCGACGAACAAGAATATCGCTCCATCCTTCTTTCTCTCCTGAAAAGCAAAAAGAAAGTAACCCGTGGGAAGGACGATCGGGAAGTTTACGCCAAACTGCTCCGCTTCGCCGCCGGACGCGGTTTCGAAACAAGGGAAACAAGCCGCTGCCTGAAACAACTGTTCAACGGGAATGACTACGAGGATGATTTTGAATGACCTCCTCAACCTTTTCTATCCCCGCCTCTGCCTGCTTTGCCAGAGGTCTTTGATGGAAGGGGAAGAGCATATTTGCCTGCATTGTTCGAATCATTTGCCCTACACGCATTTTACGGATATGGAGACGAATCCGGTCTGTCTGCTTTTACAGGGAAAAACATCTTTCGTCGCCGCCACCGCTCTGCTCCACTTCACGAAAGGGGGAAGCGGGCAAAAGCTGATCCATTCCTTAAAATATCATGGAAACAAAAAACTCGGATACGAACTGGGACACATGGCTGCTACCACCTACCGGGAGACAGGGCTGTTCGACCCCGTCGATCTCCTTTTGCCGGTCCCGCTCCACCCGAAAAGAATGAGGCAAAGAGGTTATAACCAGTCGGAATGGATCGCATACGGCATCCGTTCCGCCACTGGAATCGCGGTCGACACCTCATCCTTGTCCCGCATAAAAAAGACCGAAAGTCAAACCCGCAAGCAGATATTCGAACGATCGGAAAATGTAGAGGACATCTTCCGTGTAGAGAACACCGACACGTTGAAAAACAAACACATTCTACTGGTGGACGATGTTATTACGACCGGTTCCACCATGAACGCCTGTGCAGAAGCCATGAAAGCCATATCCGGCATCCGGATCAGTATTTTAGGCATAGCTGTGGCATAAACTCTCCTTAAACCTGCTATACAATATGTATAGCTTATTTTTTTGAAGAACTACAAGGTTATCTCATTCCCTTTGTCTACCTTTGCAGACTGATATAAACATTTTTATTAGGTTGTATGAAAACACTGGAAAGATTAGTAGCAGAGAGATTATTAAAGATTAAGGCGGTCAAATTGCAGCCGGCCAATCCTTTCACATGGGCATCCGGTTGGAAATCACCAATCTACAACGACAACAGAAAGACACTTTCCTATCCGGAAATCAGAAGTTTCATTAAACTGGAGCTGGCTCGCACAATCAGCGAAAAGTATGAAAATGCCGATGCTATTGCTGGTGTTGCAACCGGAGCAATCGCCCAGGGTGCATTAGTTGCCGACCTACTGGGTCTGCCGTTCGTGTACATCCGTTCAACTCCTAAAGATCATGGATTGGAAAACCTGATTGAAGGCGAACTGAAACCGGGTTCAAAAGTAGTGATTGTAGAAGATTTGGTTTCTACAGGTGGTAGTAGTTTGAAAGCCGTACAGGCTGTCCGTAATTTCGGTTGTGACGTTGCCGGTATGGTTGCCATTTTCACGTATGGTTTCCCTGTTGCAGTAGAGGCTTTCAAAGAGGCAAAAGTTACATTGACGACTCTAAGTAACTATGATGCCGTGCTGGAAGAAGCATTGCGTACAGATTACATTGACGAATCCGAAATCGCAGTCCTTCAGGAATGGCGCAAAGATCCGGCAAACTGGAATCCCGAAACAAAGTAAGTGAAAATGACTGAATTTGTTAGCGAAGTGAAAACGATCCCCTTTAACGAGGATCGTATTTTTAATATGCTGTCCGACCTATCCAACTTAGGAAAGGTGCAGGACCGCATACCTCAAGATAAGATTCAAGATTTCGAGTTCGATAAAGACTCTTGCAGTTTTTCCGTCGCACCGGTAGGCAAGATAACCTTCCAGATCGTGGAACGTGAACCGAACAAGACGATCAAATTCACGACCACGAACTCGCCTGTTCCTCTGTTCCTTTGGATTCAGCTAAAACAGGTAGAAGAGAACGACACACGGATGAAAATAACCGTCCGCGCCGAACTGAATCCGTTTATCAAACCAATGGTATCAAAACCATTGCAGGATGCGATCGATAAAATATCGACCATGTTGGCATCCCTGCCTTATTAAATGTTTTTTTGATGGCTCAGAAACTTTGGGAAAAGAATGTTCAGGTAGACCAGGAAGTGGATACCTTTACGGTAGGCAAAGACCGTGAGATGGATCTCTATCTCGCCAAGTACGACGTGCTCGGCTCGATGGCTCACATCACCATGCTGGAAAGCATCGGGCTGCTTACCAAAGAGGAACTGACGATCTTGCTTGCCGAACTGAAAAATATCTATGCCGTTGCCGACTGTGGCCGGTTTGTAATTGAAGAGGGCGTGGAAGACGTCCACTCGCAGGTGGAATTGATGCTGACACGCAGCCTGGGTGACACAGGGAAAAAGATACACAGCGGACGTTCACGTAACGACCAAGTGCTGCTGGATCTGAAGCTGTTCACCCGCGCACAGATTCAGGAAATCGTAGAGTTGGTATCCGACCTGTTCGAGGTGTTGATCTCGCAGAGTAACCGTTATAAGGACGTGCTGCTTCCCGGATATACACATTTACAGATTGCCATGCCGTCATCATTCGGACTTTGGTTCGGCGCCTATGCCGAAAGCCTGACCGATGATTTGCAGATGATGCAGGCTGCTTATAAAGTTTGCAACCGCAACCCGTTGGGCTCTGCGGCCGGATATGGCTCTTCTTTCCCGCTGAGACGCCAGATGACAACAGATCTGCTCGGCTTCGACTCGCTCGATTATAATGTCGTTTACGCCCAGATGGGACGTGGCAAAATGGAACGTACCGTAGCTTTTGCCATGGCCGGCATTGCGGCAACCCTTTCCAAACTAGCTTTCGATGCTTGTATGTTCAACAGCCAGAACTTCGGTTTCATCAAGTTGCCGGACCAGTTCACAACAGGATCCAGTATCATGCCGCATAAAAAGAATCCGGACGTATTCGAGCTGACGCGTGCCAAATGCAACAAGCTGCAAGGATTGCCCCAGCAGATCACACTGATCAGCAACAACCTTCCATCAGGCTATTTCCGCGACCTGCAGATCATAAAGGAAGTATTCCTTCCCTCTTTCGACGAGTTGAAGGATTGCCTTCGCATGGTTACGCACATGATGCGGGAAGTAAAGGTGAACGAGCAGATCTTAGACGATGACAAATATGCACTCCTCTTTAGTGTGGAAGAGGTAAACCGCCTCGTTTTGGAAGGTATGCCTTTCCGTGACGCTTACAAGCAGATAGGATTGAACATCGAAGCTGGTAAATTCGTCCCTGTCAAGAAAGTTCACCATACGCACGAAGGAAGTATCGGAAATTTATGCAATGACCAGATTTCCGCCTTGATGCAAAATATCATGGACGGTTTCGCGTTTAATAGAGTAAACGAGGCTGAGCAACAGCTGTTATCCTAATAAACGATGAAACGGTTTTTATTTTGCTTACTTATATCATTAGTTTGTTCGTGTTCCAAATTCGAAGAATCGGATATACCCTATGCACCGGTATATTTGGAACTAGACCTGCGCTTCGGCGACAAAGATCTAGTAGGCATATACAATCACAAATCCATCACTAAAGCCCGTACTGCCGGAGAAAAGACGGGCTTTTCCGGTGTTTTGGTTGTATGCGGAATCGACAATTACGGAAATGCGACCTACTATGCATTTGATCTGTGCTGTCCCCACGAAGCCAAAAAGAATATCATCATAGAAGCCGACAATGCAGGAAAAGCAATTTGCCCGGAATGCGGAACTGAATATGATATCGGCTATGGGACCGGAGCACCGACAAAGGGCGTATCGCAATTTCCATTAAGAAAATATTACATGACTCCAGTATCGTCCGACAGACAGGAATGGGTTGTGAGAAACTAAAAAAATGCGTTGCCCTGCATTTTTTTATTCCAAATATTTGCAGAAACAAAAATTTCATCTACCTTTGCACTCGCAAACGAAAACAATGCAACAATGCGGAAGTAGCTCAGTTGGTAGAGCATAACCTTGCCAAGGTTAGGGTCGCGGGTTCGAGTCCCGTCTTCCGCTCGCTTCCAAAAGGCCTCGTTATTCTTAGGAATAGCGGGGCTTTTTA
>OLFW01000957.1_pt1 | contig 20014 bp, 20 predicted proteins | sample 1605351 | NCBI WGS metagenome assembly OLFW01 (sample SAMEA3888918, study PRJEB22519) | human gut metagenome | biome: human gut; feature: human-associated habitat; material: faeces | place: Denmark | collected 2010 | reverse complement strand
GGACTCTTTCCCAGAAATCACTTCTCTTCTATACATTATTAATAATAAGTGCAACGACACAATCAATGATTTGGATGTGCATGTATTTAAAGGGAAAGATCACATCTTTGAAGAAATGGAGGGACTGCGTTTCAAGGTGGGACCGAAATCATTCTATCAGACCAACTCGGAACAGGCTTATAATTTATATAAAGTAGCCCGTGAATTTGCCGGATTAACAGGCAACGAACTGGTATATGACCTCTATACAGGAACGGGAACAATCGCCAACTTCGTATCACGCCAGTCTCGCCAGGTAATCGGTATCGAATATGTGCCGGAAGCTATCGAAGACGCAAAGGTAAATGCAGAAATCAATGATATCAAGAATGCATTGTTTTATGCCGGTGATATGAAGGATATACTGACGCAGGATTTCATCAATCAGCATGGACGCCCGGATGTAATCATTACTGATCCTCCTCGTGCCGGTATGCACCAGGATGTAGTTGATGTCATCTTGTTTGCCGAACCGAAACGGATTGTGTATGTAAGTTGTAATCCTGCCACTCAAGCACGGGATTTGCAATTACTCGATGAGAAATACAAGGTGAAAGCCATTCAACCGGTAGATATGTTCCCTCACACCCACCACGTAGAAAATGTGGTGTTGCTGGAACTTCGATAATCCGTGATGATAATAGAATTTCAAAAGAAAAAAGAAATGGGAAAAAGACCTAGAAGAACTCCTGCTGAAAAAGCACGTGCTCAATATACCAATTATGCAGTCAAAGAGCCAATGGAACTAATGGAGTTCCTGACTGCCAAAATGCCGGACGCAAGCCGTACAAAACTAAAGTCATTGCTCAGCAAACGAGTGGTATTGGTAGATAATGTAATAACCACGCAATTCAACTTTCCGTTGAAACCGGGAATGAAAGTTCAAATCAGCAAAGATAAAGGAAGGAAAGAATTTAATAACCGATTGCTGAAAATTGTGTACGAAGACGCATATATCATTGTGGTCGAAAAGATGCAAGGACTTCTGTCCGTCAATACGGAACGTCAAAAAGAGCGCACAGCCTATACCATACTTAATGAATATGTGCAACGTTCCGGACGTCAACACCGAGTGTACATTGTACATCGTCTGGACAGAGACACTTCCGGATTGATGATGTTTGCCAAGGACGAAAAGACACAGCACACGCTCCGCGACAACTGGCACGACATCGTGTACGACCGCCGCTACGTGGCCATCGTCATGGGCGACATGGAGAAAGACCAGGGCATGGTACGCTCCTGGCTCACCGACCGCAAGCTGTATGTCAGTTCCTCGCCGGTGGACGACGGGGGAAAACTCTCCATCACGCACTACCGCACCATCAAACGGGCCAATGGCTACTCGCTCGTGGAACTGCAGCTGGAAACGGGTCGCAAGAACCAGATTCGCGTACACATGCAGACCCTCGGACATCCGATTGTGGGCGACACACGCTACGGCTGTGAGACCGACCCGCTCGGACGGTTGGCGCTTCACGCTTTCAAACTCTGCTTCTACCATCCACTCACGGGCGAACGCATGGAATTTGAAACACCTTACCCAGGTTCGTTCAAAAACCTGATGCTGAGAAAATAAAAACGACATTATGATAAAAAATCTGATTTTCGATTTTGGAGGGGTAATTGCCCCTATCAGCCGCGAAAAAGCCGTAGAGGCCTTTATCCGACTGGGACTGGCGGATGCTGACCAACGCCTGGACAAATATCACCAGACGGGTATCTTCCAAGAGCTGGAGGAAGGAAAGATTACAGCGGACGAATTTCAAACAAAACTGGGAGAACTGTGCGGACGTACACTTACATGGGAAGAAACCCGAGAGGCATGGATGGGTTTCTTTACGGGACTGGACGAACGTCTGCTTGACTGCCTTAAGGAACTGCGTAAACGCTATAAGCTATTCGTGCTGAGCAATACCAATCCTTACGTGATGGATTGGGCATGCAGTCCTGAATTTTCATCGAAAGGAAAACCGCTGACGGATTTCTTCGACAAGCTTTATTTGTCGTACCAGATTGGAATAACAAAACCTGACCGGCGGATTTTTGACTTTCTGATAGCTGATGCCGGCATCGACCCGACAGAATCGCTCTTCGTAGACGATGGTGCTGGAAACGTGCAAGCAGCTCATGCACTGGGATTCCAGACGTATTGCCCGCATAACGGCGAAGACTGGCGCGACGCACTGACCGTACTGCTCCAGAAGGCCTGACCAATTCAAACAAAAAGAAACCTCGCTGCCCTGCATCGTGCTTCCCTCACGGTGTGGGGCTTCTTTTTGTACCGATATCCCTACTCCCAATAGGGAAATTCCTTGGGAAGAATAGGAAAAATCATTCGTCTATATACTTTTCCCCATGTATCTTTGCCTTATCAAGAAAACCAAAACACAAAGAATTATGAAAACAAAGGCACGAAAATTCATGTATATAGCGATGCTGTTGCTCGTCACACTCGCTCTCCCCTCATGTGAGGTAGATTTGTCACTGGGTAATCATACTTTGGAATACCGTGAACGTACGGCTTACCTTTGCAGTTCTGACTGGCAGGATGACTGGTACGACGACTACGGATACCACCGCTTCCAGGTGCTGCGCTTCTATGCCGACGGCACGGGCGAAGACTATCTCCGCGTACAAGATGCCTACGGACGGTGGGACGAATACCGCTACACCTTCGTGTGGGACTGGTACGACGCGTTCTACACCAGCATCCGGCTGAACTATGGCGGTGGCGATTATTCCTACATGGACCACATCCAACTTGGAAACGGACGTCTGGAATGCCAACTAGATGGAGCCTGGGTTAGTTTCTATAATTATTAAAAAGAGATGAAATAAAAAAAACACGAAAAGAGATGAACAATGTGACAACCAGTTTGTTATATAATTAAAAGACCGAGCATTTTCATGTTTTCTTTTTAAGATAATTAATTTTTTAGTTTATTCGTTCAAAAAAAAAACGTATCCTGCCAAAAGGCAGTGATACGTTTTTTTATGCATTGCAAGAACCCAACCGTGTCAGGCCATTGTCCCACCCACGATATCCAGCAGTTCATTGGTAATAGCCTGCTGGCGGCTCTTGTTGTAAATCAAGGTCAGTTCCTGTATCAAGTCGTTTGCATTATCCGTAGCAATCTGCATAGCCATTGTACGGGCAGCATGTTCTGAAGCTGTAGAGTCCAACAGCACGGTGTAAATCTTCAAACGAAGCACCTTCGGCAAGAGCTCCTGCATCACCTGTTCCGGTGAGGGTTCGATGATGTAGTCGGCCTGCATTTCGTCGGCAGCCCCTTCCGTATCGTCCACCTTCGCTGCATTCAGTTCCAGCGGGAGATACGTCTCGCGGGTCAGAATCTGCGAAGAAGTCGACTTGAAGTGGTTATACAGCAGCTCCACCTGCTGGATTTCACCGGCGGCAAACCGTTTCATCAGGTCGGCGGCCAAATCGGCAGCTTCCTTGTAATTGGGTTTTCCACTCATGTGCTGATAATCGCCAGCTGAAACCACGCCTTCCATCTTCTTTACCGCGTCGGCTACCTTTCGGCCTACCGGGTAAATCAGAATGTTTTCGCGGCCTACTTGCCGGCCATACTCTTCTACTACCTCATTCAAATGACGAATCACGTTCACGTTGAATCCACCACATAAGCTGCTATTGGATGCAAACACGACAACGGCCACTTTCTTCACCTCACGCTTCACTGCAAAAGGCGACTCCACGGTGAGCCTCGCACCCAGAAAATGATCGAGCATGCGATGCAACCGGCGCTCGTAAGGAAGCATGTTTTCAATGGCCTCCTGCGCCTTGTGCAGTTTAGACGAGGCCACCATCTTCATCGCTGAGGTAATCTTCAGCGTGCCGTTGATTGAGTTGATTCTTCCTTTAACTTCTTTCAGTGATGCCATGAGAATTATGCTTTAAATTGTCTGGCAGTTTCTGCCGCTACTTTTTCGATAATGGCTGTAATGTCGTCGTTGATCTTTCCAGCTGCCAGCACGTCGAGTACGTCGGCCTGATGGTTCGCACGCAGAGTCGTAAGGAAAGCATCCTGGAATGCACGTACCTTAGCGATAGGGATGTCACGCATCAAGCTGTGCGTACCACAATACAGGATAGCCACCTGCTCGCCCACCGGCATCGGTGAGTACTGCGGCTGAATCAGCAACTGGTTGTTCTTACGTCCGCGGTCGATGGCCATGGCTGTGACAGGGTCCATGTCGCTGCTGAACTTGGAGAAAGCTTCCAGTTCACGATACTGAGCCTGGTCGATTTTCAGCGTACCGGCCACTTTCTTCATACTCTTGATCTGTGCGCTACCACCTACACGGGATACAGAGATACCTACGTTGATGGCCGGACGGAAACCTTGGTTGAACAAGTCAGTTTCCAGGAAGATCTGACCATCGGTAATAGAAATCACGTTGGTCGGGATATAGGCAGACACGTCGCCGGCCTGCGTCTCGATAATCGGGAGGGCAGTCAGTGAACCGCCGGCCTTCACCTTGCCTTTCAGGCTAGCAGGCAGGTCGTTCATCTGCTCAGCCACTTCCTGCTGGCTGATAATCTTGGCTGCACGTTCCAACAGACGAGAGTGCAGATAGAAGATATCACCCGGATAAGCCTCACGTCCGGACGGACGACGCAGAATCAAAGACACCTCACGGTAAGCCACGGCCTGTTTTGACAGGTCATCATAGACCACAAGGGCATGACGGCCGGTATCACGGAAGTACTCACCGATGGCGGCACCCGCAAACGGAGCGAAATACTGCATAGCAGCCGGGTCGGAAGCCGTGGCAGCCACCACGATGGTATAGTCCATGGCACCCTTTTCACGCAGGGCGTTCACGATGCTGGCCACCGTAGAACCTTTCTGACCGATGGCCACATAGATACAGTACACCGGATTTCCGGCTTCAAAGTTCGCACGTTGGTTGATGATGGTATCGATGGCGATGGCGGTCTTACCCGTCTGACGGTCGCCGATAATCAACTCACGCTGTCCGCGACCGATAGGAATCATCGCATCGATGGCCTTCAGACCCGTCTGCAACGGTTCGGTTACCGGCTGACGGAAGATAACTCCCGGCGCCTTGCGCTCCAGCGGCATTTCGCAGAGCTCGCCGCCAATCTCACCGCGTCCGTCCAAAGGCACGCCCAGAGGGTCGATGACACGTCCCAGCATGGATTCGCCCACGTTGATGGAAGCGATATGCTTGGTACGCTTTACAATCATCCCCTCCTTAATCTGGTCGGTCGGACCCAGGAGCACGGCTCCCACATTGTCCTCCTCCAGATTCATCACCGTTCCCATGATACCGTTTTCAAACTGCAGCAACTCGTTGGCTTCCGCATTACGCAGACCGTAAATACGTGCCACACCATCGCTCACCTGAAGTACGGTACCTACTTCGTCGAATTTCAGCGAGTTGTCAATCCCCTTCAACTGTTGGAGCAACACCTCGGAAACTTCGCTGGGTTTTATTGTATTTTCTGGCATAGTTCTTTTTAATTAATAATTAATAATGAACAATTAAAAATGAATAGCGAACAATTGAAACCGTTTTTCATTATTCATTTTTCATTATTCATTGTTTACACTATTCTTCTGTTCTTCGCGATAAACTGCTGTTTCACGCGCTTCAGCTGATTGGCCACACTGGCATCCAGCCGGTAGCCCGCCAGTTCGATGACATACCCTCCAATCAGGTTCTTGTCCACCTTTTCTTCGAGAATCACCTTTCCGTGCGTACGTTCCGCAGCCAGTTTCTGCAAGTGTTCCACCAGTTTGGGCGAGCTTGCAGCGGTCGTCAGCTTACCGATGAGAATGTTTTTGTCCTCCTGATAAAGGTCGATGTACGACCACGTCATGAACTGCAAGAACTTTTCCCGTCTCTCCTCCAGCACCAGATTAAAGAAACGTGTCAGCACCTTGCTCACCGTCTTTCCACCCGACGCCTCGCAGAGCAGCTCCACTTTCTTGCTTTTCTCCAGCACAGGATTCTCAATGGCGTGGCGCAGGCCGGGCACCTCCACAAAGTGTGCGGCCAGTGTTCTCACCTCCTCATACACCTTGTCTTCCTGTCCCTCTTCCTTTGCATACGCCAGCAGCGCCTTCGCGAAACGCCTCGAAACGACTCCTGTATTCATAACTCATTTATTTTTTAGAAGATTCAATCATTTCATCCAGCAGACGGTCAATCAGCGCGGCCTGTTCCTTCTCGTCGGCCAGTTTGCTGCGCATGATTTTTTCCGCAATGCCCACCGACAGCACAGCTACCTGACGGCGGATGTCACGGATGGCACTTTCCTTTTCCGTTTCAATCTGCTTCTTCATCTCCTCCATCAGGCGGTTTCCTTCACTGAAGGCCTTCTCCTGAGCGTCCTTGATGATACGGTCGCGTGTAGCCGCTGCCTCACTCAATATGCGGCTCTGCTCCTCGTGAGCCTGTGTCAGGATTTTCTCTCCTTCCACCTTCACGTTCGTCAGCTGTTCGTTGGCTTCGCGAGCTGCCTTGAGCGAGTTGTCAATGTATGCTTTCCGGTCCTCCACCGTCTTGATGATTACCGGGAAGCCGTATTTCGCCAAAATGAAGAACACGACTCCGAAGGTGATAATCATCCAGAACAGCAGCCCCGGGTCCGGAGTTAATAATCCCATAATTTACTGTTTTATTTATTACAAGAACAATGTCAACAAACAAACCACGATAGCAATCAGGGCCACACCTTCTACCAGGGCGGCAGCGATGATCATGTTCATACGCAAGTCGCCTGAAGCTTCCGGCTGACGGGCCATTGCCTCCATTGCCGAGCCACCAATCTTACCGATACCGATACCGGCACCCAAAACTGCAATACCTGCACCGATAGCGGCGCCCAATTTACTAATACCTACACCTGCAACTGCCTGCAATAAAACTGACAATAACATAATTTTCTTGTTTTAAAAGGTTATACTTTAATTTTCTTTGAATCGATTATTTCTTGGCATGCTCTTTCACCTGTGACAAGCCGATAAACACGGCCGACAACATTGTGAACACGTATGCCTGGATGAATGCCACCAGAAGTTCCAGCGCATCCATGAATATGCCGAATGCCACAGCCACCACTGTCATCGAACCGTTGATTACCGGCCCTGACTTCACCGTGATGAAGATAATGGCAATCAGACTCAGCACTGCCGCATGTCCTGCCATGATGTTGGCAAACAAACGGATCATCAGTGCGAACGGCTTGGTAAAGATACCGAAGAATTCAATCAACGGCATCATAGGTACCGGCGCCTTCAGCCATGTGGGCACATCGGGCCAGAAGATTTCCTTCCAGTAAGCCTTCGTACCGTACACGTTGGTCAGCACGAACGTACACAAGGCCAGCACCATCGTAATGGCGATATTACCCGTCACGTTGGCTCCCCCAGGGAAAATCGGAATCAATCCCATCAGGTTGTTGGCCAGCACGAAGAAGAAAGCGGTGAGCAGATAAGGTGCGTAGCGGCGGTAGTTCTCGCCTACACAGCCCTTTATCACGTCGTTGTAAATCGACATCACCGTGGCTTCAATCATGCCGACACCCCCTTTGGGTGCTCCGTCTTCCAGCGGATGTTTCTTGTACCAGCGCACGCAGCTCATCATGATGACCAGCAGCACCGCACTGTTGATAAACAAGCCCAGCACATTCTTCGTAATGGAGATGTCCAGCGGACGCACCTCCTCGCCGGCCGCGTTCCGTTCCACGATTTTGCCGTCGTAGCTGCCGCCCTTGGCCACGTAGAGACCCTCATAAGGACCTTCCTCCAGCCGGGCAGACGAGAACACGTGCCAGCCTGTACTGCTTTTCACGATGACGGGCAGCGGGATGCGTACCTCCGTGTTGCCGAAAGTCGCGATGTGCCACTCGTAGGCATCGCCGATGTGTCCGAACACCAGTTCATTCACGTCCACGTCGCCCTCAGCGGCCTGCGCCTTCACAGTGGCGGCCGGAACCACCATCAGCAGTAACAGCGTAATCACTATGTACCGTATTTTTTTCATCATTTGTTTTTTGTCTTAATTTGAGTTTCGCTTCAAAAAGAAGGAAAAAACGGGTTTCGAATATCAGAAACGCAAAGTAAAAGAAGATGAAGGTCACCATGAAGGCCACCACTTCATGTTCAATCACAAATCCGTAGAATATCAGCACCAGTGCGCTCAGGATGAATTTCAGCGCCTTGCACACCAGATAAGTCATTGCAATCTTCTCGATACCCAGACGGTAATTGAACGCGAACATTTCTATGTAAAAGAGGCCGAAAAGATAAAAGAATATCGGAATGGCAGGAAACCACAGGAAATGCCTGTCGGGGATGAACAAATGATACACCACAGCGACAAGCGCTGTCAGTATAATTCCTATCACGGTCAATTCTTTCACAAATTTTTTCTTTACGGTCAACAAAAACATAGTATCGTGCGGTTTTTCATTCGGAAAGCCGCCAAAAACATATTCGGTTCAACGTCCGCCCCACTCTTCTCAGAGTTCGGCACAGACTGAAATCTGATTGTTTTTGACTTCCACGAACCCGCCTTTGATTTGCAGCGAGTGCGTTTCCTTTCCGGCCACGTATTTCACTTCCCCTGCCGCGAGCGTGGAAATCAGCGGGGCATGGTCGGCCATGACCTGGAATTTTCCAGCACCTCCCGGAAAGGTCACCAAGCTCACTTTTCCTTCGTAAACCAGGCGTTCGGGTGAAACGATAACCAGATGAAGTTCTTTCATATTAAGCTATCAGCTTTTAACTTTTAACTTTTAATTATTAACTCTTCGCAGCTTCCAGCAACTTCTTACCCTTCTCAATGGCATCCTCAATGGTACCCACGTTCAGGAAGGCCTGTTCCGGCAGATAGTCCACCTCGCCGTCCAAAATCATCTTGAATCCCTTGATGGTATCTTCGATAGAGACCATCACTCCCGGCACACCGGTAAACTGTTCGGCCACGGCAAACGGCTGTGACAGGAATCGCTGTACACGGCGGGCACGGTTCACGGTCAGACGGTCTTCGTCCGAGAGTTCATCCATACCCAGGATGGAGATGATATCCTGAAGTTCCTTGTTACGCTGCAGAATCTGTTTCACGCGCTGAGCGGTTTCGTAGTGCTCCTTGCCCACAATCAGCGGGTCGAGGATACGCGACGTAGAGTCCAGCGGGTCCACAGCCGGATAGATACCCAGCTCGGTAATCTTACGGCTCAACACCGTAGTGGCGTCAAGGTGCGTAAAGGTCGTAGCCGGAGCAGGGTCGGTCAAGTCATCGGCAGGCACATATACTGCCTGAACAGAAGTGATAGAGCCGTTCTTCGTAGAAGTGATTCGTTCCTGCATCTGTCCCATTTCCGTAGCCAGCGTCGGCTGGTAACCTACGGCAGACGGCATACGTCCCAGCAAGGCAGAAACCTCGGAACCAGCCTGTGTGAAACGGAAAATGTTGTCAATGAAGAACAAAATATCACGCGGACCGTTCTCGCCGGTCTCACGGTCACGGAATGATTCTGCTAGTGTCAATCCAGAAAGCGCTACTGACTGACGGGCTCCAGGAGGTTCGTTCATCTGTCCGAACACCATGGCCACTTGTGATTTTTCCACTTCCTTGTAATCCACCTTCGAAAGATCCCAGTTACCTTCTTCCATACTCTTAAGAAAGTCATCACCGTAGCGGATTACGCCAGATTCAATCATTTCTCTCAACAGGTCGTTACCTTCACGGGTACGCTCACCCACTCCTGCAAACACAGAGAAACCATTGTGTTTCTTGGCAATGTTGTTGATTAACTCTTTGATGAGCACGGTTTTTCCAACGCCCGCCCCACCAAACAGACCGATTTTACCACCTTTCAGATAAGGTTCCAGCAAATCAATTACCTTGATACCGGTAAACAATACTTCCTGGGTGGTGGCCAGGTCTTCGAATTTCGGAGGTTCACGGTGAATGGGGAATCCGTCCTTCTTGTCCAGACTCTTCATTCCGTCAATGGTGTCACCCACCACGTTCATCACACGGCCCTTGATTTGGTTACCGATAGGCATCGTAATCGGATGACCCGTAGGAACGACTTCCATTCCGCGCTTCAATCCGTCCGTGCTATCCATGGCCACGCAACGTACCGTGTCTTCACCGATGTGCTGCTGTACTTCAATCACCAGCGTACGACCGTCATTACGGGCGATCGTCATGGCATCGTGGATTTTCGGCAAGGCGTGTTCCACGTCTTGTCCTTCTTCGAACTTGAAGTACACATCGACCACCGGACCGATTACCTGCGAAATGTGTCCAACGATTTTTGACATAAGCTATTATTTTAATTAAAAATGAATCTTCTTGGTCTCTCTTCTTCCAAACGTCCCGGGTGTTTGTCAAAAGTTTGACCATTTATGTAACGCAAATTTACAGAATAAACTCGCATAGGTGTAACTCCATGTAACATTTTTTAGACTGATTCCCCTAATAATAGACATAAATCAAGGGATATCGGACAGAGCGTTTTACACTCGTTCACACAGCTACAAAACATTAAACACTTATTCACACGGAAATCGTACGTGTGTGCGGTCACACTTAGGGCATAAAATGCAAAAAAGCCGCAAAATGCGGCTTCTTCCTGTCTATCGGATTCCTTATACCCGTTCAAAAGTATAATTTCCTTCCTCCGTATACATTTCCGACTCAAACGTACAAGTATAAGTGGCCTGTATCTTGTCGTCCGCATAAGAAAGAATTACAACCCGGATATTTCTTCCTCTGCTGTCCGAAAGTTCCAGCACTCCCTTTTTCAAAGTCCAGTCAAATGACTCTCCCCGAAAGGCAGCCGTGGCATCTTCTTTCACTGAAAGAGTCTGACCCAAATGGTCATTACGTCCGGAATCTTCTTCCGAATTAGTCCAATCATTCGCCGTCACTTTCCATGTACCAATAATCTCACTCTGCGATACTTCTACCCCTGTAGGGTCATCCTCTGTACTACAGCAAGCCATTCCTAGAGTCATCAGCAACAAGCTTAAAATAAGCCATACGTTCTTTAATTTCTTCATGTGTTACTTGTTTTTATAAATAATTGTTTTTGATAGATAATAGATAAAATAAATATATACTTTTACTTTTTCACCCGGATAGAATCTACCTTGCGCCGTACGGCCAGTACATTCAGCACGGACACGACCAAAAAGAGTATCCCTGCTGTCAACAGAGCCGGCCACAAACTGCCTTTCTGCAAATCGGGTACCATCCGACGCAACATATCCATATATCCCCCGCGAACCATATACAGCACCAATATTCCAATGACAGCTACTGCAGCATTCAAGGCTACAGTAAGCACCTGATAGGGACGAGCAACCGCCGCCGGGCTAAAGCCAATGAGCAATAAATTTTCCATTTTTTTTGTATTCTTCTGTAACAGCAGATAAATGCTCAACATCAACAGATAGAATGACAGCACACTGATTATCAGGCCAACCGAAAGGACAATGCCAACTATCATCTTCAAGAACCAAGTTGTTTTTCCTGCATCCAGTTTATCGCCTTCCGTATCATATCCTTTATCCTTAAAATATTTTGCTATGCGATCGTCGGCCGGATTGTCAACTTCCACAATCAGTCGCGAAGGTGCGTTCTCTTCTCCCTTCCCAAAAGTCACATTGGCCCAGTCCATAAAAGCCTGAGGCACCAAAATGGTATTCAACCGATTCGAGAAACCTACAATACGTCCTTTCATTTGTTCCGTACGCCCCTGTCCGCTCAAGCGGATATCCAGTGTCATCATCCCCATCACTCCTTCTGAAAGTTGCGGAAGATTACGGCTCTGTGCAAAACCGAAATTATATAAATTCAAGTAATTGCGTGGAATGATAATCGGAATTTCGTCCTGTCCCTCACGGTATGTCCAGCCTTCCAGCCGTACATCGACAAACTCATCGGGCACCGACTCAAAAAACATGGCTGTAGAAAGTTGCATACCTGCCATGCCCATGCCCGCCGACACCTCAAACTGAGCCGGTGTGAAAGCACCCGTTTTCTTAGCAAACGGCTGTTCCTGCATCTCAGCAATATCCGTTTTCGAAAAGGTAGCCCCCTTGCTCACCAAGCTGCCCAATGTACTTACCTTTTTGCTGACAATCACATAATCTTTTTTCATGAAACTATCGCCCTGCGTAAAAACCGGCAACACATCCTTATAGAATTGTACACTCAACAACACTATGACCATGCCACACAAGTTAGCTAGAAAAAATCCCACCAACTGCGCCACGCTGATATGCTGTCTCAATAATTTCCAAATCATTATTCTTCTTATTTAATAACTTACAAACACAACACCTTGTCATACTCCAACGGTAAATGCTTACCGATAGAAGTTACAATCACGCCTGCACCCTGACGAGTGGCTTCCTCTTTCAAAATACGAGCCATAATCTGTCCGTTTCCATCGTCCAGATGGCTAACCGGTTCATCCAGAAAGAAAAAATCAGCCGGCTGACACAAACTTCTCACAAAAGCTACACGCTGTTGTTGTCCATAGGACATCTTACCCACTTTTACATCCCACTTGTCAGCAATACCCAGCTGTTCAAACCAATCTTTCACTTGCTGTTTGCGACAGAATCCTGTCAATCCATTCTTCAACTGTACGTTCTCCCAAGCGGTCAACTCTCCAAAAAGCCGCAATTCCTGAAACAACATACTCAAGGTGCGTTTGCGGATAGAAGTCCACTGCTTCACCGTCAATTTTCGTACATTCTCTCCGTCAAACGTAATGATACCCTGGTAATCAGTGCGATAGCCATAAATAAAGCTGCACAATGATGATTTTCCTGTACCTGAGGCAGCTTCAATCAAGTACATTTTTCCTTTTTGAAAAGCTACTTGCCGGTGCCATACGTCGGACACAATTCCGTCTCGCCCGGCGAAGACTTCCGGCAAGGTTTGCTGTAATTCGATTGTATTCATTTATTTAGCCAGTAAAAATAACTGTTTCAACACATTCTCTTTATGATTTTTCATCTGCAATACCATACGTACCTTCGTCGGTTCTTTTGCCTCAATCGTCAGAAAATCCAACATACCCACGTAAGGCAATTGCGGAAGCGCTGCAGATAAGGCTTGGAAATTCATATTCAGATAAAACCGCTTTCCTTTCACGTCCTTAGCCCAGCTACAATCATCCAATGCCAGCCCTTTCACGTCACTATCAATCAGATTCTCGCGGTTGGTCAAATAGAAACGCTTGTCCTTCACTCCCAGCCAAAGCGAAACCGGTCCGCGTCCCATACCCATCATCGAACCATCCACAGCAACAAACTGATAAGCATTCTTTCCTTTGTCCAGCAAACGCATCTGTCCGTTAGTCATAGCCAGCAATGGTTTCAAATCTTCAAATGTACGCATGAAGTCACTATTCGTTACATCGGCATACAAAATAAATCCAGGCGAAAGCGACATTTCCGGCATAGCCAACGCCATATCACCCTTCATGGCCTTGAAGATAGCCTCAAAATCAAGCGGCATCATTGAATTATCCAGTTCCTGACGTACCGTCGGATTCTCACGCAACAATTCATAGGCCTTTTCTCCATCTACATTAATCCCCATCCAAGCTACAGAATTGGCCGGGAAACACTTCAAATATGAACCTTTCAAAGGTCTCATCACATCGGCCTGTTTCTCCAACAAATCTTTGTAAACCTTGTTGTCGGTCATCGTTTCTACTTCCAACACTGCTTTTCCTTCCTGAAAATCCAGCGTGGAAAAAGTTTTTAAATCTTGCAGCTTCAAATCAGCAGGCCAACCCATAGTAGCCATGGTCAAATATTCCTTCGGCAATATATTCAACGAGGTCACCATAGCAATGTCCTCATCGGCGTCTTTTAGTTTCTTGAAATCCGTTGTACCTGAATACCCTTCCTCGTTTTTCTGACGAAGCCACATGGAAGCCTGATGCTGCAAGTCTTTGGGGTTGCCGTTGTGTGCAACCAACAAAAAAGCATCATCCGTCCATGCCATCAGTCCACCGCCACCTATGGTCCAACGACAGCCATCTCCATCTGCAGGAGCCTCACATGCCTGCTGCTCATGAAGCACTGCAATCAAGTCTTCCAGTTTATCTTTATCTGACACCCGTATCAATGCCCCTCCCATTTCTGTTTGCGGAGTAGCAAAAAAGAACACCCGGTCGGTCAGCCGCAATCCACTTTCCTCCGGGTCTTCCATTATTTTATCTATTAAAGCATCTGCACGCCCCTTAAGATTCGTTTTCAGCATCTGCTCTACCGACTTCCGTGTCTGCTCATCAAGCGCACACTTCCGCACCATTCCATTCACATCAAGCGAAATCACCATAGCCGCATCTTTCGGCAATGCGTTCGTGTACGTATTACCGCCACTACATGAAGCCAGCATGCACGCCATACCTAGCGCCAAACTTCCTAACCAATTCAATGTTTTCATAATCTCATCATTTAAAAGTTACACAAATATTACTTGTAATGTGTTAGATTCATCAAATGAACGGCAACCAGTGCCGCAGTCTCTGTACGCAAACGCGATTTACCCAAACTGACAGGTTGAAATCCCTTTTCCATTGCCAGTGTCACCTCCTCCGGGCTGAAATCTCCTTCCGGGCCAACTAATATTACAGCATCCTCATCAGGGTGTAACACGTCCCTCAACAACGGTTTTTCTCCTTCGTAACAGTGGGCAATAAACTTCTGTCCCGAAAAATCACGCTCCATGAACTTACGAAAATCCGTCATCTCATTCACCACTGGCTTGCGGGCCTTGAGCGATTGTTTTACCGCCGAAACTACAATTTTCTCTATACGATCCGTCTTTATGACTTTGCGTTCCGAAAAACGACAGTTCAGAAACGTAAGCTCATCAAATCCGATTTCAGTAGCTTTCTCTGCCAGCCACTCCATCCGATCCATGTTTTTGGTAGGGGCCAATGCCAGATGCAAATGTCCACCCCAAAAAGGTTCCTGTTCTGTTTTTGAAACGATTTTCACCATACAGCGCTTCTGGGTAGCAGCTGCGATAACCGCCTGATAGAAGAAACCTCTTCCGTCAGTCAGCATCACCTCATCACCAATCCCTAAACGTAACACCCGCAAACAATGTCCCGCTTCTTCTTCCGGCAATTCCTGTGTATTGGCTATATCAGGAGTATAAAATACATGCATAATTATAGATTATTTTTTCTATTTTCTTTCTTTTGTTCCATTATTTTTCTCACAGCCTCCGCATATTCGTATTTCTCATGACGAATCGCAATATCCATTTCTCTCTGAAGATCCTCTACCGGCATTATATGCAATAATTCCAATTTCAGATCTGCCCCATATTTTTCTGTCGACTCCAATGGCTGTTGTTGAGCAGACAGAAGTTCCTCCTTTGCATATAAAGGGACATCTGCCAATAAAGTAAGTATTAATGCATCCACCAGCCGTAAATCCAATGCAAATTCATGGCCATCGGCTTTCTGTACATACAATTTTGCCTTCATCTCAAAATTTTCGCACGAATACAACACAGCACCTTCGACTTCTGCTCCCAACAAATAAAAAGTTTTCATCATCTGAAAAGGCAGTGCCAATCTGTCGGCCCTCCGTTTGCCCATGGCCATCCACAGCAAATTTCCTTCTTCGGCCGTCACCACTTCCATTATGAGTCGCTTCTGCGGTCCCTCTTCTTCCAGCACCAACTTCATTGTATTCAGCGACATCATTAACTGCTCCGCCTTTTCTGTTTTATCAATCAAGTCATTAAAAGCCAGATCTTCTACAGTTTTTCTCATATCCATAGCTGTAGCCAGATCCTTAACCAGCATCTTAACTAAATCTTTTGAAACGTCCATACAGCCAATGGATTAAACACATTTCTTTAATTATGTTGTATGTTTATATTTAAAAACCAAAGCAAAAGCTACCGCTACAACCAATGCATAAATAGAAAAGATGAACCAGGCATGGCTCCATCCCTCCACCTGAGGAGCTGTCGAATTAAAATCCACAAAGCGATTCACTACCGCCTGTGCACTTAAGGTACCTACCGTAGCCCCAATTCCGTTGGTCATAATGATAAAAAGGCCTTGTGCACTAGAACGAATCGACAAGTCTGTCTCCTTATCCACAAACAACGAACCTGAGACATTGAAGAAATCGAATGCCACACCATATACCAACATGGAAAGGACAAACATCCAAACTCCGTCGCCGGGATCACCCAAACCAAACAAGCCAAACCGAAGTACCCAAGCTATCATGGCAATCAACATTACCCGTTTGATACCGAAACGTCCCAAGAAAAAAGGAATAAGCAAAATACAACACGTTTCACTCACCTGAGACAACGAAATCAACAGATTGGCATGCTGTACACCAAACGTATTCGCATATTCAGGGATGGCACTAAAACTGGTAATAAACGGGTTTGCAAAACCATTCGTAATCTGCAGTGAGACACCCAACAGCATAGAAAAGATAAAAAATATTGCCATTTTACGGTCCTTAAAAAGCAGAAAAGCCTTCAATCCCAAAGCTTCAACCAAAGATTTATGTCCACCGTTTCCACGACTTACCGGACACTCCGGAAGTGTACAAGAATATATAGCTAGTACTACTCCCCAAGCTGCACAAGTGAAAAACTGCATGTAGTTGGCCTGAAAGCCCATTAAATCAACCAGCCACATAGAACAAATAAAGCCGATTGTCCCAAACGTACGGATGGGAGGAAAAGCCTTAATTGTGTCCAGACCAGCCTTGTCAAGAGCAGTATAGGCTACTGAATTTGACAAAGCCAAAGTCGGCATATAAAAAGCAACACTCACAGAATAAAAGGCAAATAAAGCCGGGAATTCCACCTGTGCTCCCATTGTCATGCCATAATAGCCTGCCCCCGCCATAAACAAGGCAGCCAGCAAATGACTCAATCCCAGCAATCGCTGAGCCGGAATCCACCTGTCGGCAATAATACCTAATACAGCTGGCATAAACAACGACACAATTCCCTGCATAGCATAAAATATACCTATATGTCCTCCCAGTCCGACGCTAGCCAAATACGTACCCATTGAGGTCAGATACGCTCCCCACACGGCAAACTGCAGGAAGTTCATCACAATCAGTCTTAACTTAATACTCATAATATATTCGATTTAATGGTTATTTCATCATTGTGGCCAATGAAGCCAACATTGTGGCCAACGAAGCAAAAGAAGTAGCATTGGATATTATCGTGGCAAAATTAAACTTCTTCGTCTTGTTAGGTACCACAATCTCACAACCTGGCTCAATTTGCTTCTTTCCGTTTCCTTTCACCTCGGCTACCTGACCATTCATATAAATAATAAATTTCTGATTCTTCTTGGCATTGACAGAATACCCTCCAGCCTGGCTCAGGTAATATTTCACGCTTTTCCCTTTCGCATACGATACTGTATTGGGCATCATGACAGCTCCATTCACCTTTACGGTATTATTATACTCAGGCACCATCAGTACATCTCCTTCGCGCAATACCAAATCTGCATCACTTCCCGGATTGGCCAAAGCAGCCTCCAAGTCTATCCCGACCGTATATGTACTGTCGACCTTTAAACCCAACGTATTGGCCATAGCGGCTCCGATTTCACGACGCATCATCTTCACCACATCCTCCATCCTGCGCAGTTCCTCTTCATTCGCGACCCGACGCAATTTTGCTCCTCGCACGTATGCAAACCGGCTCACTCCTCCAGCTCGTTCTACCAGACTACTCAAACGTTCATTCTTTGTATTCAACGTATAATCACCCTGATACAAAACTTCCCCTTCTATCGTCACATTCAATTGTTCCGCATAACTAGGGCTACGCCGTACAAATACCTGATCATAAGGCTGCAATGTAAAACCAGGTTCTCCATCTACAATAAAGCCATCTTTCAAGCCAAAAGAAAAATTTTGTCCAATAATATCGGGTTCAGTAGTGCTTTTCGAGTTACGGATTCGGCGGGATACATCCACACGCACCGTAGAAGCAGACTCTTTCAGACCTCCTGCCGTAATTACCAAATCTTCCAGGCTCATGTGGTCTGCATAAGTATAACTGCCAGGCCGATTCACCTCACCACTAATCGTGACTTTCCCCATGTCCTGCAAATCATGTATGCTTGGAATGTATAACACATCGTTCTTTTGCAAAGCTATATCAGGCGATGTCCCGGCTAAAATTCCTTCAATATTTACCGGCAAAACCTCCCGTGTCAGATTCTCCCGTTCCCGATAAAGTACGGCACGTGCTGTAAAAGCCTCTCCCAACAATCCATCAGCTTTCTCTACAAGCTGACGCACCGTATTTAGAGATCCGCTTAATTCATATATTCCCGGATGATATACAGCTCCTTTGACCTCCAATCGGTTTTTAAAGCGATTCAGAATAGAATCTACTGTTACCCAGTCTCCATCTTGCAATTTAAAGGTCGAAAAATTCAATTCATCCACAGTAGCCACAGAAAACTCCTTTCCATCCTGCCGCAACACCCTGATACTTTTCTTGTATCCATCAGAAGAGAATCCACCTGCATATTTCAACAAGGTCGCAGCCGACTCACCTTTTTTCATTTCATAAAACATCGGGCGCTTTACCTTTCCTGTAATTTTAACAAGCTCCTCATAGGTAGGTACGATTATCACATCGCCATCCTGTAGATGAATATCATCTTGAATCTGTCCCCTCATGATGTAATCATACACATCCAAATGAGCCACTGTTTTTCCTCCACGCGCCACTTGCACATTACGCAGGCTACCAATATCGCTCACACCTCCTGCTACATAAAGAGCATAAAAGACCGTAGAAAGTGAAGATAAAGAATAAGTACCCGGTGCCATCACCTCTCCCATTACATTCACCTGAATTGTACGAATATTACCCAAAGTAACACGAATATTGTTTCCCGAGTCCGCATAAATCTTACTCAATTCCTGTTTTAACAAGCGCCGGGCTTCTTTTATAGTTGTATTATTCAGAAAAACGGGCCCCAAATTGGGGATATTCACATAGCCATCAGGCGAAACAGCAAGCTTCAATGTAGTCTGACTGGCTCCCCAGACATCAACAATCACTTCGTCTCCTGGCCCCAAACGATAATTTTCCGGTGTAGCCATATTCAAGTTAGGCTGGAATGTCAAATTCTCAATATTAAAGATATTGCGTCCGAAGACATCGTTCTCACCCGCAGGTTCCGTCATCAGTCCCCGACGCTTCTCCATACTTTTTTTCATTTCATCCGACCATCGGCTCGCATCCTGAGTACCTGTTGCCTGCGACTGTTCCGAGGTATTTGATTCTTTTCTTACACGACTGACTTTTTCATCCGAATTTGACTTCGACGCTACCTCTGTTTCCGTATCCGATGATACAGAAGAATCCAATGCACCCGAATAAGTAGATTTCAACCGCAACAACTGTTCCTGAGTCGCTCCCTTCGCCAACAACTCCATGGCAATGGTCTGCTGGTCTTTCCCCTCCAAATATGCCTGTTTTGCATATTCTATAATCTGGCTGTCCGTCATCCCACTTTGAGCATACACACTCGCCCCGCCAAGCAGACATAACCACAGCACCAATCTTGCGAACTGTTTTCTCATTCTGTCTATAATTTTATCGTTTTAAGGACAAAGATACATGTTTACGAGATAACCACCAAGTTTACAGCTATCCTAATAAAAAACGATACTATGAAAAATGGAAAAAATCTGTCAAATAAAAAATACGAATCCTTTTTCTAGCTCCTATTATTTATCAAACCAATCGAGATAGGAAATCGCCTGAATTCAAAACATAAATATTGTTAATTCTCCGCAAATATAAACCCTATAAACATGTTACATAACATAAAAGCATTATCTTTGCATCGTGTTTTTCATGGTATTAGATTTAAGGTTAATGAAGATTGGGA
>OLFW01000956.1_pt1 | contig 20015 bp, 17 predicted proteins | sample 1605351 | NCBI WGS metagenome assembly OLFW01 (sample SAMEA3888918, study PRJEB22519) | human gut metagenome | biome: human gut; feature: human-associated habitat; material: faeces | place: Denmark | collected 2010 | reverse complement strand
GTCGAATATATGGTATTGCCGCGTATGGATGCATTGGCAGAAGTACAATGGACAAACGCCCCGAAAGATTTCAAGGCGTTCCTGCCGCGCTTGGTCCGCATGACCGAACTTTACGACCGCTTGGGTTACAACTACGCCAAACATATCTTCGACATTCGCGCCTCCTTTGCTACCGATGGTGACAAAGGTGAAATCGTCGTGACACTCGAAACCGAAGGTTCCGCCGATATCCATTATACACTCGACGGCAGCGAACCGACGGTAACCAGCCCGAAATACGAAGCACCTCTCCGCATCAAGCAAAATGCAGAAGTGAAAGCCGTGGCTGTCCGCCCGACCGGAAACAGCCGCATCTTCTCCGAAAAGATCGACTTCAACAAGGCGACAGCCAAGCCGGTCACATTGAAGGTGGCTCCCAGCAGAGGATATGACTTCAACGGCGGCCCGGAACTGACCGACGGCCTGAGCGGCAACAACAACTACAAGACCGGACGCTGGCTTGGCTTCCAGGGCAAGGACTTGGATGCCGTTATCGACCTGAAAGAACCGACCGAGTTCAGCAAAGTGTCCTTCAACACGAATGTTGTGAAAGGAGACTGGATCATGGGCGCGGCAGGCGTTACCGTAAAGGTATCGGACGACGGACAGAACTTCAAGGAGGTAGCTTCCAAGGTTATCCCGTCTTTAGGCAAAGACGACAAAGACGGCCTTTATCCGCAGGAAATCTCCTTCGACCCGGTAAAAGCCCGCTATGTCGAAGTCATCATCAAGAGTGACAAACTCCCGACATGGCACGGAGGTGCAGGTAATCCGGCGTTCTTATTTGTGGACGAAATCAATCTGCAATAAGTAAATATTTAGGCACAGATTACACGGATTTCACGGATTCTCTTTCTCATCTCCGTGTAATTCGTGAAATCCGTGCCTAAAAAATATAAAGAAGTTTTGCTATTCTAACATATTCCCCCATGAAAAGAGACATACTTATCCTTTCTGCCCTTTGTACCTGTTGCAACCTTTTTGCCGAAGAGATCACAGTCAAGTATCTCAGGTATGCAGGTCCTTATGAAATAAAATTGTGTGCCGAATGTAACAAGATCATCTGCGCCGGGGTCGTGTAAGCGCCTTCACCCAGAAAAACATTTTTGTCCTTAACTGCATATCTTTTCAAGAAATACCCGGACTTTAATCTCGATTCTAAGTTTGTTCCTGCTATAATTTCGGATGATATACGGATTATCATGGACTATGAGTAATGAATTAACGTTAAATTTGGTATATTCATCTATTTTTCTTAACTTTGCAAGAACTTCAGGCAGAAATCCACTACTTTTTAAGTACATTAAGTTCTATTTTATGCATGGGATAACTTTTCATCCTCTCTTAGAAATTACACAGAGCCTGCTTTAAGAAAAAACATTTTATAAACCATTGCGAGGTATTGAATAAATGCCTTACTAAAACGTAACTTTATGAGATATAAAGATAGTTTGCAATTGCCATTTTTTTGGGCGATAAACATCATTTTACCTATAACAGCAGCTGTATACTAGTATAATTTTAGATTTTGCAAGCTACAGGAGAAAAGAGACGTGTGATGACGATGGCAGTTTACGGTTCTGATAAGGAATAAAGTCTTCAAGATATTGAAACAAGGGGAAAATAAAAGTGAGATTCTGAAGGAGACCGGAAGTACAGTCGCCATAGACAACACAAGCCTCTCTGTCCGGGAGGGTAAGATATTCGTAATCACGGGACTTCCAGAAAGCAGCAAATCAAGTGAACGGACATAGGGATTTGATAGACAACTGGATTCCAGACAAGGAAGAATATTACCGATAAACGTCACGATGGAATGAACGTTCAGACTTTCCTTGTGATGATGTCACTATCGCGTACATGGAATAAAAAACACCACGACTACAGATACGCTCTGAAGATTTGTGGAATGATGAAATCTTATACCATTACCACATTTGGAATAGCAGAAAAGATCAAGAATTATATCTTATTGTTGATCTTGCAGACATAATTCGTTCAAAATGACTTTTATCAATAATTAATTGTCCATTTTATGTAATAGGCGTAGCATTATGCTTTTATAACTTTGCATCATCAAAAATTAACGTTATAAACCAAGTGATTCGGTCACTAAAAACAATATCAGTGCCAAAATGAAAAAAAGTATTTTTTTCTTCTTCCTGTTATTCAGTTTGCAAGCTTTTTCACAAAGAGTTGCGATAAAGAACAATCTCGTATATGATGCACTGTTGACTCCCAACCTATCGCTGGAGTTTTCTTTTTGGGAAAAATGGACCTTGGATACCCAAGTGGGCATGAATTTTTTCTTCTATAAGAACGATCCCACTGCAGATGAATACAAGACAAAGAAATGGAGCCATTGGCTTGTGCAACCCGAGATACGATATTGGATTTGCGAGAGATTCAACGGCTGGTTTCTCGGACTGCACGCACATGGAGGCCAAATGAATGTCGGTGGGATAAACATCCCTTTTATTCTTCAGAACAAGCATAAAGAGATGAAGGCGCACCGTTATGAAGGCTATTTCTACGGTGGTGGCATCAGTGCCGGTTATCATTGGATTTTATCCGACAGACTCAATCTTGAAGCCGCTTTGGGGATAGGATATGCACACGTGAGATATGACAAGTTCAAATGTACGGCTTGCGGACAAAGGATGGAGAAGGGAGGAGCCGATTACCTCGGCCCAACAAGAGTCTCTCTCTCTATTATTTATATACTTAAATAAAACAGGCCTTGGGCAAAATTAGTATAAGATATAAAAATATGAAGTGAATGAGATCAATGCATTATTACATAAAGCTGGCAGTAGTCTGTGCCAGCCTTGGTTTGACGGCTATATTCGGACAGGCCCAGGAAATCGCTGAGCGAAACCTATCACCATTACATTGGAGATATGACGTGAGGGTCAAGCGGAGCGCGGATGGAAAAAGTCTGCGTTTTTCCCTGCATGTGGACGCCATGACCCGGTTGGAGTCACAGAACGTTCTTGTCATCTATCCATCACTGGTTTCCGCCAGTGGGGATGACAGGATCGATTTCGCGCCTGTCGGTATCGCAGGCAGGATACGATATAAGGCCATTACGCGGTCGAAGGCTCTCAGTGAGAATTCCAGGACATCTCGGTTCGACAATGAGCTCCATCCTTTTTCGGACATAGAGGAGCAGGGGGTTTCCTTTCAGGAATCCGTCTCGTTCGAACGCTGGATGACGGATGCCCATGTGACGGTGAGAGAGGAACTGCTCGGTTGTGTGGGTTGTGGCATACGTGAGAATCAAAGTACCGTGGCTGTCATTGACCTGCCTGTTTTCAAGGAGGAGGATTATGCGTATGATTTCCTCGAACCGGAAAAGGTGACGGTCAAGTATTATAAAGACTCCTTTGACAGCAAGGTCACTTTTCCCGTGGCGAGCTACGAGCTGAGCAAGGCTTTCGCTAATAACGGACAGGAGCTCGCCCGGCTGGAAGAATTCATATCAAGAAGTCTGGAAATAAAAGGGGGCGAGTTGAAAGAGGTCCTCATTGAGGGCTTCGCTTCTCCCGAGGGTAAAGCGGAATATAACCAGTCACTGGCGGAAAGACGTACCCTAGCACTCTCGAATTATATCTCCGGGAAATACCCTAGACTTAAAAAGGCCGCGACTTACCGGACGGTCGGTGCTGGGGAGGATTGGAAGGGCCTTAAAAAGCTCGTAGGCATTTCTCCTCTATCCAATAAAGAGGAGTTGCTGTCTATCATAGACCGATATCCGACGGATACGGAACGAGAGTCCGCCATACGTAACTTGGACAACGGCAGGACCTACGGTATACTTCTGAAAGAGTTTTATCCGCAACTCCGCCGTACGACTTTTCGTTTCAGTTTCGATGTAAGGGTCTATACCCAGGAGGAGTTACCTGAAATATTTGCCACGAGACCGGAATGTCTGAGCTCACACGAAATGTACCAACTCTCGGAAATCTATCTCATGCGGGGGGAAAATCCTCTCCCTGTCTTCCTAAAGGCGTACGAACAGTTTCCTGAGGATGTGGTAGTGACACTAAACTATGCCAATGCCTTGCTAAAATACGGGAAAAAGGCAGACAGTGCCTTACGGGTGTTGAACGACGTGAGGAACGACAGCCGGGCCCTTTTTCCGATGGCGATCGCCTATCATATCAAGGGAGACTGGAGAAAAGCGGAAGAATTATTGAAGGAGGCCTATAAACAGGGGGATGACCGTGCCAGAGCTTTCTATGGCGAAGACGCTTATGAATAAAGTTAAGACTTTATATAACAACAGTTAATTTATTTATTCACTAATTTTTTAAGTTATGAAAGTAAACAAATTTATTTTAGCAGGCGTTGCTGTCCTAGGTTTAGGCATGACGGCCTGTAATAATGACGATGTTCCTTCGGTAGGATTCCCTACCGAAGGAAACACATTCGTAGGAATGTACATCTCTACTATGAAAGATGTCATGACCAAGGCGGTAAATGACAACCAAGGAGATTACGCGGGTAGAAAAGAGGAGAGCACACTTGAGTCTTTACGGCTTATCTCTCCTGGTACGCCTCGGGACTGGACGCTAGGAAGCGCTGACGAGGAGAATAAATTCTGGGCAACGGCAACGACCGGCACTTACACGGTCGCTCCATGGAAAGCCACCTCGGGCTCCCAAACAATGGCGTTGTTGTTTAACAGGGGAACTCTTGAGCCTGGTATCGCAACAGCCACGAACGAGGAGTATGGAAGTGTGGCTACCGCGGTGGCCGACATCGCGGCTCTCGCCACGGATAATAAGTTCGTGATGACCTCGAAGGTCGAGCAGAAAACCATCCAGGACAATATCTCCGAGGAAACAGTCAAGACAGGCACGGGAGAGGCTCAGAATGTATTCTCCTTTGACGTGTCGTGTCGCAAGGCATGGTCACAAAAGGGGGAGGCCTAAATGCGGAAACAGCTGATGGAAGAGGATCTGTTGATCTTGATAACCTCACGTATACGGCTATCAACGGCGCCGCAAAGACGTATTTTTTCCTCAACCATGCAGGAGATCGTACAATCACAGTGGGAGACGGGCTTTACAAAGATTTCACATCCGCTATTGATGACTATGTTGATTTTCAAAATGCCCAAGATCCGAACGGTACTGCCAAGGAGCATTTGATTCGCCTGGGAAACCTCTTGCCGGAAGAGACTCCAACAGCGGATAAGCTTGGCATGTACGCGGCCAAGGCGGTTGCGGCAGATGCTACCGAGGCTAAAAAGGTGGCAGGTATTTATTTCTTGGAGAATTCCGTAAAAAAGGAGGCACTCACACCTGACAATAAGAATTTCGGTTACTATCGCCTACCGTATGCCAAGGTCTATACGACTTATACTCCAAAAGAGGTATTGCATTGGGATCAAGATCAAAAGAAGTTAATCAGTAAACCCGGGGTAAAGGGCGAGACGTTCTATCGAGGAGAAGGTGATGGGCTGATCTATGCCAGCAAGGATGCCGCAAAGAAAAGCCAGTTGAGCCCGGATCAAAAAGCTTACACCTACGCAAAAGGGAGATGCGCATATCGTGCGTTATGGAACCGTCAAACAAACGCTGATGGAAAAACGATTGTGAACGCTAATACTCGTCGTAACAACACCTATCTGTTGACAATTACGGCTTTCCAGGGTCTAGGTATGCCGTGGGATCCTTCCGATCCTAAAGATCCGTATCTGCCGAAGCCTGATGATAAGGAAGAACCGACGAATCCTGAAAATCCGGATATCGAGAAAGAAGAGACCTACATGCGTGTCGAGGCCAAGATACTCCAGTGGAACCTCGTCTCACGTGATGTCGTTCTTGAATGATATTTAGATAAGAGGTAAACTCAGTTAACAATTTCTCACATAACCTTCTGAGAGGGAAGGGGAAAAACTCCCCCTTCCCTCTCCAATAGACAAATAAATAGACCTCAAACGGTTAATAATCCAAATATAAGCTATATCAAATGAGAATCAGAAGCGTACATCCTGTCACATTTATCATGCTGCTGGCCTGTTGTCTTATTGGTTGTGATTCAGCCGTATTCGATGACTTGAGTGATTGTCCGCAAGGCGTCAATTTCCATTTTTACAGCCAGACCCCTTGCGGACAATTTCCCGATTATCCGTCAGATATCAGGCAGGTCCGAGTATTTGCCTTTGACGAGAAAGATGTACTGGTGAGCGAATTCTCTGATAAGAAGGTAGTTCTTTCGGCAGATTATTCCTTGTCCGTCACTTTGCGGCATACGGGGAAACTTACGTTTGTCGCATGGGGAAGCCGTAACCTAGAGGCTTATGATTTTTCTGGTTTCAAAGAAGGCGTCACGACCAAGCAGGAAATGTGGGTTGCGCTACGGTTGAAAGACAGAAGGGTCTCTTCAGTCCCAGAACCTCTGTACGTCGGGCTAGCTTCCATATCGCTGGAGAATCGGGAGGATATGGGAAGCATATATGAGCGGGTGTCCTTCAATATGCGGGAACTGACATACCGGGTACATTTTACTATCTGGCCCATCCCCGATCCATTCCCTATGGACGAGGAATTCGTCATAAGGATAGAAGATGATAACGGTGTTTATAACTTTAACGGGCAGATCGCCTTTTGCGAACGTTTTGAATACGTGGCCGAAGCCACACGTGATACGGAAAGGATATTAAAGGCTGACTTTACGCTGATGAAGCTGGAGGAAGGCAGGAACACGCTCATATCCCTAGTCAACAAGACAACTGGGGAGATCCTTTATACCGCCAATCTGGTGGATGATATAATCATGTTCCGAGGTGATTCGGGCGAACCACCGTATAGCCTGGAGTGTGAGCATGATTTTCCCATAATATTGAAACTTAAGTATGAGAAGAGTACATGGACGTTGGTACAAGCGACCGTTCTGGACTGGAATGTTGTTTCCCGTCCCGTAGAACTAGGTGCTGATATCATTTAGGACAGATTTAAAATTCGTGTAGTATCTGAAAGGAGTTGAGATTATTATAAAAAACGATATATAATGAAATACGGAACTGTGATAAGGTTGTTGACAACGGTCTGCGTGGTAATTATACAATTGACCGGATGCTCGCCAGATACGGAAGATATGAAAAGATCCCTCGCGGATATTCCTATCCGGATCGTGGCGGAAATGAACAAGGGCACCGGTGCTTCCCGGATGACGAAAGCCCCTGTGCATTCAGGGGGGGAATGGAAGGAAAACTATATCGGTGCGGAGGAATACGAGAAAACCGTCAAACATGTCCTACTCTTCGCTTATAAGAACATCGGGACCTCTCCGGAGAAAATCATTTTCTATTATCCCCAAGGCACTGCCAATCCGCTGGCGGGTATAACCGGTATTGATCATTTCGAGATGAGAGAGATGGGAGGAATAACCGTAGAGGACTCCGATATAGCCCTGGACCTGGAGCTGATGGGTGGTAATTATAATTTTATCTTATTGGTCAATTGCGAATCCGGACTGAAAAAGATCCGGGAAGAGCATATGATTCCGGATCCGAGACTGCTGACGGAGAAAACCGAGATTTTCACGTCCGACGATCTGCAAGGAGAAAACCGGAAGTATCTTCCCATGGTGGGCCAATGTAATTTTCACGTTCCGAACAATATGGGCGGCAATGACAGGGTAACCCTTTCACCTAGCATACTCCTGGAACGCACGCATGCCCGTGTCGAGTTTATCCTTACGACGGTTGATGACGCAGGAAACTACCTGTCTCCCTTGTTACCGCTTTCCAGAGTGACGAAACTCTCCTTGAATAATGAGACCAGCGGTTATTCCGTCCTGCCTTCCGCCGGGGAATATACCGCCACCGGTGGCGGTAACCCGGATATCAGGGGGGTGGACTACACGGGAGATCCCCTGTTGTTACCGGAAAGGCCCAGTTTTCACGAAGGTGCCAACGAGGGCTCCGGAGAATCCGCCTTTGTGGCCAAATGTAAAGGAAGGCTGCTCCCATATACGGGAGAGACACCTCGCTATATCTACGTGGCCCCGGGAGTCTACGGGAAAGAGGAAGCGCTGGCCTTGGTACTATCCATCGATTACCGGACGGGAGACCCCGATGAGACGTACAAGATCGAGCTCCATAACCCGGATCTTGGGCAAGATGACAAGGCATATTACAATATCCGTCGTAATACTATCTACCGTGTCTTCTCCACGCTGAAAGGGACCAAGAACATGGAGTACGACGTTGTCATGGATGAATGGGAGGATACGGAAGTGGCCATCCCCTGGTAACAAAGACGCCACTCATGTCATCAAAAAGAGAAACAGTTTAAAGAACAGATACATATGAGAATCAAACATTACACTTTGCTATTCGCTTTCTTGGCGATATTTATGGGAATACCTCTCATACAAGGGTGCAGTGACCCTTTTGATGAGCATGGAAACAGAGGGACGGAAGTACCGGCCAAGGATGGCTGGAGATCTGTCACCATGTCCGTCGAGGGGCTTGGCCTTCGAAATCCCTTGACCCGCTCCCTTACGCCGGAGGGAGAGAACGAGACGACGGCGGAGAGGATCAGGGTACTTGTGTTTGACAAAGACAATAAGTTCTCATACGAGGCCAAAGTGACATCTTTCATTCCTTCCGGTGACCCGGATGATAAGAAAAGCAAGGGTACCATGACCCTGCTGGCGAAAAATACCCCTTCGGGCAATACCAGCACTTTCGTGATGCTGACCAATATCGCCGCGTCAGACGAGGCCGGGGCGGAAGAGTGGACCGGAAAAACACGGGAAGAGATTATGGAACTTTTCACATTCTCTATGCCCGACAAGGGGGAATGGAAGGACGGAGAGCTCCCGATGTGGGGAGTCTCGGATCCGGTCAAGGTGGATCACAGTTCCGGCGCCGTTTCAAAACTCGGGACCATCTACCTAATCCGTGCCGTGGCACGTGTGGATGTAGGGCTTAAACTGAGTGACACGTCGGAAGGGACTTCCACGTTTGACGAGAAAGCCGAGGGCATTGAGGGGATAACACTGACTAAGGTATTCTTTTATAATACCAATACAAAAGGACGGATCTCTCCGTTCGAGAGCGAGACTTATTGGGATCAGGCCAATAGAAAGGCGAAACAGCCTTCCATTCCTGATCCCGCTCCGGCCGTGACAGGAAGGACCGACAGGACATCCGCCATAGTGGATGAGAAAATATTATTGCGTGAAGTCTATGTCCCGGAGGCGGTCAACACACCGACAGGTGCCACGCAAGGAGCCAATGGAGAGGCGCTCCCGGAAGAGGATACGGAAAATTACTTGAGACGCCCCTATATCGTTGTCGGACTGACCGGCGCGGACAAGAGTCGTCCCGACAAGGAGACATTCTTCCGGATAGACTATTTGAAACGTACGGGAACCGAGGCCGACGCTACATACGAGTACCTGCCCTTACTGCGAAACCACCGTTACTTGGTGAACATCACGGCGGTGGGTGGCCCGGGATTCGACACGGAAGAGGACGCAAAGAAAGGGCCGGCCGCCAATGTACAATGTCGTGGTATGGAACGAGTCCACAATGTCCAACGTACAGTATGACGGGCAATATATGCTGGGGGTCAGCGATGATCATTTCACTTTTTATAGGGAGGGAGGTAGCCTGACGGCGAAAGTGCAGACTTCCTGGCCCGAGGGGTTCACGGTAGAGGGGCTGCCCGCATGGATTAGCTATTCCATAAAGCCCTCGGAACCAGGAAAGTCAGCACCGACCGACGAGAAAATCGTGACCTTTACGGTCACGGAGCAGGTGGACACGGACCGCACGTGGCCGGAAAAAACAGAAGATGCCCAAAATGCGCTGAAAGCCGCTTATGTGAAAGCGGGCCGTATGAAATGGTTCCTTGGCTTTGAGCAGTCCAAGGATATCAATGTCAACCTACGGATCTTCGCGGACGAGGCGTGCAGCCAGCCGCTGGAATTTATCGAGGTCAACCAGTACGGCGAGAGCTATGGGCAGCCTGGTAAGGTGGTAACGAAAGACGGACAAACGCTTACGGCGGAAGAGGCCGGTGCCAAGGTCACTTTCTATGTGAAGACAGAGCCTCATAACCTGGAACCCGTTTTCCATGCCGAAGCCGCCAACCCGTTCAAAATAGAGAAAGCGGATCAACTTGCGGGCGGGATATGGAGATACACGGTGACAGCTCCCGATATCACGGAGAATCTGGAGTATTTCGATAATTTTAATACTACTTATATCTTCACCGTTACACATGCGGGAACCGATAGAAGCGCATCGGGAAAACTCAGTCTCTTACAGAAAGAATATAATGCCATCCCCTTCTTCGACAAATGGCTGCATCAGTCATTGCTGGTGTCCAGCAACAGTATCTATCTGATGAACGGCAAACAGAAGCAATATTATGTCAAGGCCAACAGCGAATACAAGATCGAACTGGTTTCCGCTTTGTCCGATAACGGAGCGGGTGATGTGATAGAGACGTTCGCTCCTTTCTATGAGAAGGATCCTTCTCTTTCCGGAAAACCAGTTTCTTTCACGGCTGTTGACGATATCACAACCTCACGTCTTTACTCTGGTAAGGCGAGATTCAAAATTTATTCCCCTGACGGTCTTTTCCCTGAGAGAGAGTTCGAGGTGGAACTGGTTTCCGGAATAGTGCAGCCTGAAGCGAATACTTATATGCTCAAAGCAGGTGCAAAGCAAGGGATATTTATCCCCGTTTCCCGCGTAAATACCGCCTATGAGTATTATAACATGCTTCTGGAACATGACGCTGTTTTGAGTGGTAAGCAAGGGCTTCCCGGAAACAGATCAGACTTCATGCTGAATAAACTGGATGAAGATGATGACTGGAAAGTCAATATCGTGTGGACGGACATTCAAAAGTCCGACGGGCAGAATGACATAGAGCGAGCAGGACTCAGTGAATTATCCGAACAAGGAGGTTCCGGTCCGGGGTCATATATCTATCTCAAACCTGGACAGACCCCGGGAAATGTGTTGATAGAGATCAAGTCAGGAAAGATCAAGGGAAATCCGACACTTTGGTCCTGGCACATCTGGATAGTTGACAAGTATCCGACAGTATTGGAGGTCGGTAAATATGGAGGAGACGGACCGGAGACGGTTCAATTGATGTCGCATCTGTTGGGGGCTTACGAGAAGGTTCATTCACAGTATAGCGCTGACGAGTCTAGGGAATTTGGTATGCAATACCAATGGGGCAGGAAAGACCCGTTCCCGGCACATGATGTTCGTGTCAATACGAACTTCTATGACGGCAACGGCAAGTCTTTTGATTTCCTTTGGGAACAAAGGGGAAATGATGTGGATTATGGAAAAACAGATGCTCAGCAAGCGAGAGGGGCCGTTCTTACGATGAAGCAGAGCATTGAACATCCAAGCGCCATCGTCTCCCATCAAAGTTTCTGGCTGTATGAATGTTTCCCGCATGGAATGGTTAATAATTTCAAAGATCGCTGGGTGTTCCTGTATCCATGGAACCAGCCTTCCCTGACAGGAAATCCGGAAGATGTGGGCGGAAAAACCGTATTTGACCCTTCCCCTTACGGATTCCGGATCATGTCACAAAAAGAGGCCGTGACTTTGAGATACGCATATTATTACGAGAGCAAATCCGGAATACAGACACCTCTGCCCGGAAGTATTTATGACGGCTCCTTCTTAAGTGGCTATACAGGGGGGAACGAGGTCATTTTCGCCGTGGCACAGGCCAGGAGCGATACTCATGCGGGCCGTTATCTACTCAATTCCACTGGAGGTCCTGCCGGTTGGGCGGCTGCTTCCAATACAAATGCTACTTACAGGCGTTGTATGACCTTCTCCGTACGTCCGGTTATCGATCCGGATATAACAGATGATTATAAACAATTTTTACCTGAATAAAAAATACCCGTGCAGGTACTGCCTGTACGGGTATATAAACAATTTGAAAGAAGAAAGTGAAACTATTATATTTGAGAGAACATTTATGTTGTTCGAATTATCAGATGAATTCAGATACCGGATTCTCTTGCCACCAACTAGACAAGGATGATGTATACCAGATTGACAACAGCAAGTCATCCTGTGCGCTCTTTGTGATTCAAGGCCGGGTGAATTTCGATTTAGGGAAATCTTATGAGGGGGAAATGGAGCAGAGACAGATGTTATACATACCTCAGAATATGAAAGCCCAGATAGAATCCATAACAAGTTCAAGATGTATTCTTTTGTTTTGGGATAAGCACTTGAATGTATGTAATAAGTTGTTTTTAAACTCTTTGCTTTCTAAAGAGAATGATACAGATATAAAAAATATTATTCTTCCGATCAAAAGTCCATTAATGAATATATTAGAGTCCATTAACTTGTATCTGGATGCAAGATTACTTTGTAGGCATATGCATTCACTGAAACAGCAGGAACTGCTCCTAGTCTTGAGAGGTTTTTACACAAAGCAAGAACTGGCAGCTTTTTTTTCCGCATCAACCAATATCGGGGAATCATTTGAAAGATTTGTCTTGGATAATTACAAAAGAACAAATTCAATCAAGGAACTTGCTAACTTATGCCATATATCAGAACGATCTTTCAACCGGAAGTTTCATTCTTGTTTTGGGGAAAGCCCTTATAAATGGATCCAGAAGAAAAAAGCGGAACAAATACAGGAGATGATTAATGATCCGGAATTTTCTTTTAAGGAAATAGCCGAAGAACTGGGCTTCAGTTCTTCGCCACATCTAACAACATATTGTCAAAGGATGTTTGGGATGACCCCCAGCCAATTAAGAGAAAAAAATAAAGATAAATGGATTAAATAAATTGTTTTTTATGGAAAAATCGGAAGAGCTTCAAATAGCAACTTCAGGAAAGAATATGGATATACACCGTATGGAGCTATTGCCTGTGGTATGCTTATCGGTTTACAAAGAGATTATAAAAGAAATGGCAGAATTGATTGAGGACAAACAGATACGGGAAATATTTTGTTCACTATCTTTAGGAAAAGATCTTCTATGTGTTTCACAGATAACAGGCATTTCGTCCAAGAATCTGGTTTCCATGTATAAAAGGGGGATCCGACAGATCCATTTGAAGTGGAAACCTTATTCAGAATTAAAACGAGAACTAGATCACATATATATCAAATACCGAAATAATGAATTGCTTTTGACACATTCTGAAGAGGTTTCAAAAAAGAATTTCAGGTATGTAAAGATTGTTTTGAAAGAGCAGGATATTCCAACGGAATATGTGGATCTATTAAGTACCCCTTTAAGTAAACTGGATATAAACTCCAGGACTTTACGTGCATTCAGAAAATATAATATCTACCAATTGGAAGATCTTTTAAGGTTCATTAAATATAACGGATTTGAAGCTTTATACCAAATGCCTGGCATAGGCACTAAATCTATTGAGCAATTATATGAAAAGCTGAAGGATAAGAAAATTTTAGTAGATCAAGACACTTGTTTTTTATTCCCTTATCTTTTTGTATAGATATGTCACACTGATATACAATAATACATTTTGTAGGTAGACAATGCACAGTCTTTCGTAGTATCGGATAAGTCGGCATCGGAAACAAAAAACTTGTGAAATAGTTACTATTATCTCTAATCTTCTCTTCAGCCCTTCCTCCAAGCACCGTTACAACTACTTACCAGCTATTGGTGTAATCAACTCTGGTTATGGCTCGAAAAGGGATACTCACAGAAGAAGGTATTAGGCATAGAGAACGGAAACATATCCTCCCCTCATTCATAGCAAATACTAAATATTAACCGATTAAACCTCTCATACGGTCTTCAAAAGCAGACAGAGCCGCTTTTGCCCCTTCTCCCATTGCTATGATTATCTGTTTGTAGGGTACGGTCGAGACGTCGCCAGCCGCATAGATGCCGGGAACATTCGTCCGACAATGCGCATCGATTACAATCTCACCCGGTTTGTTCGTTTCGACAACATCGCGGAAAACGCCACTGTTGGCTGCCAAGCCGATTTGGACAAAGATTCCGTCCAGGTCGATCACCCGCTCCGCATCCGTCTTACGATCTTTTACACGAAGACCTGTCACCTTATCGCCATTACCGAGCACTTCCAAAGATTGGGAATGCAAGAAAACTTCCACATTCGGCAAGCTCTTTGCTTTTTCCTGCAACACTTGGTCGGCTTTCAGTTCGTCCATAAATTCCAGAACCGTCACTTTCGAACAAATGCCTGCCAAATCTATAGCCGCTTCGATACCCGAATTTCCACCGCCGACAACCGCTACGTGCTTACCTTTATAGAACGGACCGTCGCAGTGAGGGCAAAAAGCGACACCTTTTCCGATATAGTCCGCTTCGCCCGGAACATTCAACTTGCGCCAGCTTGCACCTGTCGCCACGATAAGGGCAGGAGCGGAAAAACGTTCACCGGTAGAAGTGGTCAGAAGTTTTGTCGATCCATCCAGTTCGACTTTATCCACACAGCGATGCTCCAGTATATCGACCGGATAGTCGTTGATATGTGTCAGAAGGTCGTTCGCCAACTGCTGTCCGGTAGTCTGAGGAACGGAAATCAGGTTCTCGATACCGACCGTTTCTTTGACCTGTCCTCCGATACGTTCGGCTATCACTGCGACATTCAAGCCTTTACGTGCCGAGTAGATGGCAGAAGCTGCACCGGCAGGTCCACCCCCCACTATTAACACATCATAGTTCTTAACAGGTTTTTCAACAGAGTTATCAACACCCCCTTCATTAATTCCGTATTGGGCTTCGAGTTTGGAAAGCAATTCTCCCAAATCACTACGCCCCACATTGATCAGTTTGCCATCGGCAAAAACAGAAGGGACCCCCTGTACTTTCATTGCCTCAACTTCTTTTTGGTTGATAGCGCCATCCACCGTTTCGTGGGTGATCCGGCTATTGAGAGTAGCCATGACATTGAGTGCTTGCACTACATCCGGACAATTGGTGCAAGTAAGAGAAACATAAGTCGTCAGCTTGATCGGACCATTCAAGGCTCTGACACGAGCACAGATACTTTCGTCCGGTATATTTTTACCTTTTCCATCACTATTCAGGACAGCTAACAACAAGGATGTAAACTCATGTCCGTTAGGTACTGCACGAAACCGGATACCGGTAGGCATACCGTCTTTTACAATTGTAAATTGAAGTCCTTCGCCATCCGCAACGCTGCATGACAAATGATCCGAGCATGATGCCACATCACCAAGCAGGTCTATTAGCTCCTGACGGCTTTCGTGATCGGGAGCGACTTGTATATCAAATACATATTGGGATACCAGTCCGGAGAAAATACCCGAAAGCTGGTCTTTCATTGCTGAGTCTAACATAAAAATAATATGTCAATTTATTAACGTGCCAATTAAAGAATGTACCAATCGACTAAAGCGATGTATTGCCTCATAAATAATTGGCACATTAATCAATTGGCACATCATTCTTTTTAGATCTTACCAACCAAGTCGATGCTCGGCTTCAAGGTTGCTTCGCCTTTTTTCCACTTTGCAGGACAAACTTCGTTCGGGTGAGAAGCAACGAACTGGGCAGCTTCAACTTTACGAAGCAATTCGTCTGCATTACGGCCGATACCGTTATCGTGGATTTCGGCAATCTTGATCTTTCCCTCGGGATTTACCAGGAACGTACCGCGATAAGCCATCCCCTCTTCTTCAATCATCACACCGAACGCACGGCTTAAAGCCCCTGTCGGGTCTGCCAGCATCGGATATTTGATCTTACGGATCGTTTCGGAAGCATCATGCCATGCTTTGTGTACAAAGTGCGAGTCTGTACTTACGGAATATACTTCGACACCCATTTCCTGAAATTTGCCGTACTTGTCAGCCATATCGACCAATTCGGTCGGACATACGAACGTAAAGTCGGCAGGATAGAAGAAAAAGATGGCCCATTTGCCCTTGATATCTTCGCTACTTACTGTCTTGAAACTACCATTCTGAAAAGCCTGTACTTTGAATTCGGGTACTTGTGAATTGATAATTGGTTCCATGATTTTTACTATTTAATTTGTTACTACTATTTTTTGTTTACCCTACAAAGGTAAATCGTAAGAGACTGATTGAAAGAATTTTTCAAATTGATAATTTTTATCTGCCGATAGACGGACTTCTATCTGCAAGCATACTTATCTACTATGACAATAGGAAGCAAAGTAATGTTTTCCGAAACAATAAAAATATACCTAATTGTAGGTAAAATACCTTTCGGTCATACCATGTGATTCTTTAATTGTTACCTTTGGATGTTAACTTAAAAATATTCGAAGATGAGAAGAGCTAGTTTGTATAATACATTTTCAGCAAGTCTATTGCTCGTTTGCAGCGCATGGCTTTCTTCATGTGTCTCACAAATACCCCTTACAAAGGAAAAACCGGTAAACAATTCCACTTATCAAGTCGAATATCTGTTCGAACACGAAGGGTGTAAGGTCTATCGTTTCATGGATATGGGACATTACATCTATTTCACCAACTGCGAGGGAGATGTTACCAGTATTGAAAGCGACAGCGTCCGCACAGTCAACCGGATCAGCCGTAAACCGATCATCATCAAAGAGCAGACACTCGATTAGGCTTATACGGTTATCCCGTGTTTCATAAAGATCGCTTTCGCATTGGCCAGACGCTCTGCTGAAAGCGGTTCCACACCTTTCAGCTTATAGTCCAGGCCTTGTGCCTCATATTTGTAAGCTCCCATTGTATGATAAGGCAGAAGTTCGGCTTTCTGGACCACGTTATATGAACTGATATATTCGGCCAGCTTGCTCAAGGCTTCATCATCGTCCGTCAGGCCGGGCACGATCACGTGGCGAATCCATACAGGGATGCCGCGTTTCTCCAGTTCATCAAGAAAGCGTAAAGTATTATCGAGTTTTACGGCCGTCAAACGGGGATGAAGACCGGCGTCGATCGTCTTGATATCTAACAGAACCAGATCGACCTGTTCGAGCACCTCCAATGCTTTACCGGAACAGATATAGCCGGAAGTGTCCAACGCCGTATGAATACCGTTCTCACGGCAAAGGCGGAAAAACTCTTTAAGGAATTCAGGTTGTAACAAAGGCTCGCCACCGGTCACGGTAACACCACCTTTAGCGATAAAATTCTTATAGCGCAGCACTTCGGCAAGCAACGCTTCAGGTTCCAGCAGATAAGGCGTTTCACGCTTTACCTCCCAGGTATCCGGATTGTGGCAATACAGACAACGAAGCGGACACCCCTGCATAAAAACGACAAAGCGAATTCCGGGACCGTCAACGGTCCCGAAACTCTCTAAAGAATGTATGCGCCCCAACATATTACAATGGACAATTGAGAATGGACAATTATAAACTGCTGTTGATGGTGCGCGAGATAACGTCGAGCTGCTGTTCGCGTGTCAGCTTAACGAAGTTGACGGCATAGCCCGAAACACGGATCGTAAGCTGCGGGTATTTCTCCGGATGTTCCATCGCATCTAACAGCAAGTCTTTATCGAATACGTTCACATTCAGATGCTGGCCGCCATCGGGCGTGAAATAACCATCTAAGAGGCTCACTAAGTTGTTCACCTGGATATCGCGTTCCTTACCCAACGTTGCAGGAGAAACAGCGAATGTATAGGAAATACCGTCATGCGCATGCTGAAAAGGCAGTTTGGCTACAGAAGCCAAAGCGGCGACAGCCCCTTTCGTATCGCGTCCGTTCATCGGGTTAGCTCCCGGAGCGAACGGCGTACCGCCCGGACGGCCGTCGGGAGTCGTTCCGGTTTTCTTTCCGTAAACCACGTTTGATGTGATCGTCAGGATAGATTGTGTCGGAGTTGCCTTGCGGTATGTCTGATGCTGGCGCAGATATTCCATGAACTTCTCGGTAATGTCAACAGCAATACTGTCCGTGCGGTCGTCATTGTTTCCGAAAGGTACATATTCGCCTTCGCGTTCGAAGTCGACAGCCAAACCACGTTCGTCACGGATCACTTTCACTTTCGTATCACGGATGGCAGCCAGCGAGTCAGCAACGATAGAAAGGCCGGCGATACCGGTTGCGCGGATACGTTCCACATCTCCGTCATGAAGCCCCATCTCGAATGCTTCATACGCATATTTGTCGTGCATGTAGTGAATGATCTTCAGAGCATTGACATAAACTTTTGCCAACCAGCGCATCATCTGCTCGTATTTCTCCATCACTTCGTTGTAGTCCAGATACTCGCTGGTGATCGGTTCGAAACGGGGAGCCACCTGCACACCCGATTTCTCGTCACGTCCGCCATTGATCGCATACAACAAGCACTTGGCCAGGTTGGCACGAGCTCCGAAATACTGCATCTGCTTACCGATCTTCATCGGAGACACACAGCAGGCGATACCGTAATCGTCGCCATAGTCCGGACGCATCAGATCGTCGTTCTCGTACTGGATGGCAGAGGTATCGATCGATACTTTTGCGCAGAAGTTTTTCCAGTTATCCGGAGCATTGTTGAACCAAAGCACCGTCAGGTTGGGTTCGGGTGCCGGGCCGAGGTTATACAAGGTATGCAGATAACGGTAAGATGTCTTTGTCACCAGCGAACGGCCGTCAACACCTTGTCCGCCCAGCGATTCAGTCACCCAAACAGGGTCGCCGGAGAACAGGTCGTTGTATTCCGGAGTACGCAGGAAACGGACAATACGCAGTTTGATAATAAACTGGTCGATCAATTCCTGTGCCTCTTCTTCCGTCAGCTTGCCTTCGCAAATATCTTTTTCGATATAGATATCGAGGAAAGTAGAAGTACGTCCGAGAGACATGGCTGCTCCATCCTGATCCTTTACGGCTGCCAGGTAAGCCAGATACAAGAACTGCACGGCTTCGCGGGCATCCTTTGCCGGACGTGTCACATCGAAACCATAACCGGCACACATTTTCTCAAATGCTTTCAGCGCTTTGATCTGCTCCGTTATCTCCTCACGACTCTGAATGATTTCTTCTGTCAGTTCCTGTATATCGAGACGTTTCTGGAAACGTTTCTTTTCTTCGATCAGGATCTGGGTTCCGTACAGAGGTACACGACGGTAATCACCGATGATACGTCCGCGTCCGTAGGCATCAGGCAACCCGGTAATGATGGCGGAACGACGTGCCGCAATCATCTCGTCTGTATAGGCTGAAAAAACGCCTTCGTTGTGCGTCTTTCTGTATTTGGTGAAGATTTCTTTTGTCATCGGGTCCAGATGATAGCCATAGGCTTCCAGACTGTTTTCGACCATGCGGATACCGCCTTTCGGGAAGATACCGCGTTTCAACGGGGCGTCTGTCTGCAAGCCGACGATTACTTCGTTTTCCTTATCGATGTAACCGGGTCCGTATGTGTCAATCCCCTGGGGAAGCTTCGTTTCGGCATCATATACTCCTTTCTCCCTTTCAACCTTAAACATCTCGGTTAGTTTGTTCCACACTTTCTTCGTTTTCTCCGAAGAGGGTACGAGGAACGTATCGTCTCCGTTATAAGGTTTGTAATTGTTCTGGATAAAGTCTCTTACATTGATCTCCTTTTTCCAGGTTTCTCCTTTGAACTGCGCCCAGTTCTCGTTTTCAAACTTCATAAGCTTATCTTGTCTATTTCGGTTTAGGCACGCAAAGATACGTCTTTTCCCCCTATCTGAAAAGGATTGTAAAGGACGAGGGATGTTAAACCGGAGAAAATACCTACAAATAGGGATAAGGGAAATAAAAACGAAGCCCCGGCAGTACGAATACCGCCGGGGCCTGTTTTTTGTCTGCCGTCCGGTCTTCACAGAGGGAAAAGCAGTAGAACTTTTAATTTCATTACTTTAGTATTATTAATATTAAATCCAACCGCTTGTTCGCCTGTCGCAGGGTAATTGAAACCATAGATCAAGAAAACCTCTTACATACGGTTTCACGCAGGTTGTCTAGAATTATTTGATTATAAAATGTCATTGTGCCTGTGTAAGG
>OLFW01000952.1_pt1 | contig 20218 bp, 9 predicted proteins | sample 1605351 | NCBI WGS metagenome assembly OLFW01 (sample SAMEA3888918, study PRJEB22519) | human gut metagenome | biome: human gut; feature: human-associated habitat; material: faeces | place: Denmark | collected 2010 | reverse complement strand
TTTCCATTGCTTTCATCATAGTTTTTTATTCCTTTCTGTGATTTTTTTGTATGAAAAAGGGAGCCTCAAATAGAAGCTCCCAATCATAACCGTTGGTTTCCTTATTTGCTTTTCCTTTTTCTGCAGATATAAAGTCCTGCCATACCTCCTGTGGAGATTACCAGAAGCAGAATCGGCAGCCAGATATTCGTGCTGTCACCTGTTTTTGGTGCATTTGATACCTTTGTCTCTTCATGGGACTGTGGTGTATCCGGTGTGTTCGGTGTTTCTGGGACTTCCGGTTTCTCATTTGTCAGATTGAAAGTAACTTCTACAACCGGCGTACTGTCGTCTGCGTAGGCAAATGTCACTTCATGCTTGGTCTGATCCAGTGTGTATCCATCCAGTGTTTTTGTTTCCACCAGATAATACTTGATAGCGGTATCATATTTGCCGTTCTTAAATGTGGCACTCTCATACAGCTTACTCTCTGCATGACCGGCAGCATCTGTCTTTAAGGTTTCCAGAACCTTTCCTTTGCTGTCACGGAATTCAAATTCTACTCCTTTCAGCGGTTCCCCAGATGATTTATCTGTCTTATTGAGAATGACTTTTCCCTTGGCAGTATCATCTTTCATAGCCACTTTCTGGATTTCTCCGGTATCTTTCACCTCAAATGTCACATCGGCTGTCATAAGATATCCTTTTGGTGCCTGCTCTTCACGTAAAGTATATTTACCGATTGGAAGTTTTTCGATATAGTGTGCTTCCTCTGTGGAAGTCCAGCTCTCTACTACCTGATCGTCTTTGTCAAGAACCGTCAGTTTTGCACCTGGAATCTCAGTTTCTCCTGTAATATCCGTCTTACTGATCTGCACTTTTGTCACATCATCTTTCATCTCATGCTTCTGAACCTCTGCTGTATTCTCTACTGTGAAAGAAATACTTTCTGCAGTGACATATCCATCTGCCGGTTTTGTCTCTGTCATGGTGTATTCCTTACCAACAACCAGTTCTTTGATCACATGGGATTCTTCCGTAGAAGTCCATTCATCTACTGTATTGCCATCTGAATCCATCACTTTCAGGTGTGCACCTGGAAGTTCTTTACCTGTTGTCAGGTCTGTTTTGGTCAGCTCCACTGAGGTTGGCTGATTTTCAAAAGTAAAATCGTAGCTTACTTCTGTCTGGTCTTCTCCGGCATATTCAAAGGTAAACTCCTGTACTTCTTCTGTTGTAACAAATCCGTCCGGTGCAAAGATCTCTTTCACATAGTATTTTCCGTCTACCGGAAGATCTGCCGTAAAAGTAATCTGTCCCTTTTCATCCGTTACTCGCTGCTCGATCAGACTGTCTTTCTCAAGGAGTACCTCGCCCTTTGCATTTTTGATATCTTCACTGGTATAAAGACCGAAGACACCACCTGCAAGGACACGGTCTGTATCTTTTTCCTTCTTCAGAACCGTAACCTTTACTTTCTGACGGGCATTCTGCCATTTCTCATCATAAGTAATGACTGGTGTGTCCTGATCACGGTAGGAAAGGTCAACATATCTCGGCTCTCCGTCCAGCACATAACCATGGGCAGTTTTTACTTCCTTCACATAGTACTTGCCAGCCGGTAGATTTTCCATCTGTGCAATACCATTGGAATCCGTAGTAATGGTTCCCACTTTTTCATCTGCTTTGAAATAATCTTCACTGACACCATCTGCCGCTTTGATATCTTCCGCAGCAAATACATCGAAAGTTACATCTGTAAGACTTCCGGTTACATATTCAAAGAGATGCTCCACAGTACCTTTTACATTGTCCAGAAGTGTCACTTTATCCAAAAACTCTCCATTTTTGTTGATGATCAGAAGTGCTGTCGGTACTTCATCTTTCATCTCTACTTTCTGAATCTCTGCGGTATCTTCCAGCGTGAACTTCACATCCGTTGCTTTCAGATATCCATACGGTGCCATTTCCTCACGAAGAGTGTATTCCTCTCCAACTGTCAGTCGTTTGATCACATGTGGCTGATCTTTTACAGATGTCCACTGATCCACAACATTTCCTTCTTTATCAAGAACGGTGAGTTTTGCCCCATCCAGCTCCACATCTGTTGTTACATCAGATTTTGTGATTTCTACTATTGTCGGCTGGTTCTTTTTCACAGTTTTCAGTTTTACTGTCTTCACATCCTGTCCCTGGTAAGAAGCATCCAGATTCAGAACTTCATCAGAGGATACAAATCCCGCCGGTGCTTTTAACTCTTTCACATAATACTCTCCAAGTGGCAGATCCAGCGTACATGCTGCAAGACCATCATTATCAGAAGTCATTTCCTGTAAGAGTGTGTCTGCTTTCACGATTACTTTTCCATCTGCCTTGATATCTTCTTTGTTATAGATACCAAAGACAGCTCCTGCTACGGTTGCACCATTTTCTGCATCCTGTTTTTCTACCTGGATTGCAACTTTCTGTCGGTCATCGCCAACAGTCACTTCCTGTTCAATCACAGGTGTATCCTGATCTGCATAGACAAATATGACATCAGATCTGTCCTTGTTCAGAACGAATCCTTCCGGTGCAGTCTTTTCTACCACATAGTAAGAACCAAGCGGCAGATTCTCAGCAACTGCTTTTCCGTCTTCTCCGGTCGTTACCGTTGTTACCAATGCATCTTTTGCATAGATCAGCTGTCTGTTTCCGTTTTCATCTTTCTGATAATCCGGCGTAAAGATATTTTCAGCTGCATAGACATGAAATGATGCACCCTTCAGGTATCTTTCTTCATAAACAAAATCCTTCTTGTATCCGGTCAGCATCTCACCTTTTTTATAGATCGTCAGCTTTCCTTTTACCGGATGGTTCTCGTAATCTACCGTAATAATGGCATCTCCGCTCTCAGAATCCATCTGGTATGCTGTGTTTGCATCCACCGCAATCTCTACATAGTTCTTGTTGATTGTGTACCCTTCCGGTGCGTTGACTTCCTCAATCCGGTAATGTCCGATCTTCAGATTCTTCGGCATGATCAGATATCCCTGGCTGTCCGTAAAATAGGACTTATGGGTTGTTGTCACTGGGTAAGTTGTTACCTGTTCCACGTACTTTTTGTTGTCCAGGTCATATACCTTAAATTCTGTTCCGGCAATCAATACGGATTTTTTTGTTTCATCGTCTTTTTTCACGATTTTCAGTTTTGCCTTAAACTCTGCATCCAGAAGCACTCGCCAGATCTGTGGCTCATTTGGATGATGCTCCGTGATATTGACTTCAAAATTATCGACCGGCTTGTAATTGTGCGGTGTTGTTGTCTCACGCACGATATAGCTTCCAAATGGTAATGGAATACTGCAGGCATATCCTTTTTCATCTGTGAAAATCTCCGTTGCTCCATTTTCTCCACTCACTACTGGTTTGGCAGAATCAAAATCATAGCTTCCATCTGCTTTCTTTGTAAGGGAAGATTTCAGATAAACTGTAAATCCAGCTCCGGATAACAGATCTGCATCTGTCTTTCCATTGTTGGCTGCTTTGATGATCTGGAATGGCTGCTTGATGACCTGCTCACTGGAAGTGCACTCTCTTTTTACTTCTGCTGTCATATCTCCTTCATAACTGCACGTAAGATCATGCTCTTCTGCATCTGCCAGATATCCGGTCGGCGGAGTAATCTCTTTGACATAATATTTGCCAAGATATAAGCCATTTACAGAAGCCTGTCCTTTGTCATCTGTTGTAAGAGAAGCTACCTGCTCTCCTGCTTTATAAATAGTTCCCGTTGCTCCATCCGGGTGCACGATATCTTCACGGGCATACAGACCATAAACTGCACCTTTCAGTGTGGCATCTCCCTGTGGTACTGCTTTTCCTGTTTCTTTATCAACTTTGAATAAATTGATCTTTGCTGTCACACGGTCATTGCTGAAGATATGGGCAAAAGATACGGTTGCTTCTTTATCATTGGTGTAAGTAAACTTGAACGTATACACATCTTCTATATTTCTTACATAACCTTCCGGTGCCTGATCTTCTTTTACAGAATAGGAATATCCAATCGGAAGATCTGCTGTAAATTTTGCAGTTCCATCTGCGCCAGTAGTTACTTTCTCAATCAGCGTTCCTTTTTTCACAACAACGCTTCCGTCTGCATTTCTGATATCATCGGATGCATACAGAGCAAAAATACCGCCTTTCAGTGGTTTCTTGGTGTCTTTATCCTGTTTTACTACGGAAACATCTGCTTTCTGTCTCTCGTTGTTAAAAGTCACATCTGCAAATACAACTTCTTTATTCTGACCAGCATAAGTTAGAGTCACTGACTTTTCTTCGCTGCCGTTATAGAAAGAATCCGGTGCTTTTGTTTCTTTTACCACGTAGGTTCCAAGATGCAGGTTTTTCAGTGTGACAGAACCATTCTCACCTGTTGTCAGGTTTTCTTTTACAAGGTCACCTTTGCTGTACACTTTTGTGCCATAAGCTGTTACGATATCTGCCCCTACATACACGTTATACACTGCATTTTTCTGTCTGCGGTTTTCATACTGAAATACCGTTCCATTTTCACTGACATCTGCTCCGGTCAGAACCTGTCCTTCTTTGTAAATGGTAAGCTCTGCCAGCTGTTCCTTATTTTCCACGGTTACAGCTGAGGTCTTACTTGCTACCAGTTTTACATTTGTTGCCGTTGCATTTACTACATATCCCTGTGGTGCTGTGATCTCTTTCAGATAAACAGTATCCTGTGTCTTGATGATCGTAACAGAAGATTTTCCATTCTTATCTGTTGCCGGCATCTGAGTGATCAGCTTTGTACAAGCCTCATCGCTGTATACACCGAATACTGCACCTACAAGATTGACATCCGCTGTATCGTCTTTCTTTACGATTTCGATCGTAGCCTGTTCAATCCAGGACACCTTTAAGCTTACATATTTTTCATCAGCGACACCTTCTCCAAACACAAATGCCAGATCCTGAACACTTGCATTCGTAGTCAATTTATATGCTGAATAATCTTTTGTAATACTTCCCTTCATCTTTGTAGAAAAAGAAGCACTTACATCTTTTGTCTGTGTCAGAGGAGCTGAGAGATAAAACGTGGTTCCTCCTCCAATTGTTACGCTTGCACCTGCCGCACTTACATTTCCAGTAGATACATTATGGAGCTTTACTCCTTTTGGTAAGTCCATTGTGATTTTCTGCTGGGAAGATGCGTTGAACTGAATGTTCTCCGTTCTCTGAACATTTCCATCTACATAAGCTTTTACATTCGGCTTTGAAAATGACATTGCTACATCTGGTATTTCCGGCTTATTCACACAATAATTATAGAGTTCTTTTGCCAAAGCCTCTCCTGTAGCATTTGTTCCGTAAAATGCATCACTACTTCCGTTGGCATATGATGCAGCCATGTGAATAATGATGAATCTTTTTCCTTCTGAAAAATCCGTGTGTTTATTAGCGAAAAAACTCTCGCTTCCTGCGGCATCTGTACCGTAATAACACACTTTTGCTAACGCCTGATTGTCTCCAATCTTTGTAATTGTATAATTTCCAGATCCAGGTCCTGGCTTTGCTGGCTGTACACAATACGCAATTGCTCTGACGCTTCCGTAGCTGATATAGTACGGCTCTGTCAGATAGGTTCCAAGATTATAATCTGCATATCTATACAGTGGTCCTTTTTCAATTGTTACCTGCTGTGTACTTCTTGCTGAATAAGCCGAAACTGCTTCAAATGTTGCAATCTCTCCTTCTTCCATAGCCTCAAGATCCACACCTTCGTCTCCTGCCTGTTCCAAAACATCATGAAGCTCTAACCCTGATTCTTCATCATAGGTATCCTGGTTCTGTGCCTGCTCTACCAAATCATCAAATTCATCAGCGTCAATATCGGTAATCTCCGATTCTGCTTCTGAATCCTCCGCTTCCTCTGTCCGCTGTTCACTGCCAGCTGTTTCGGATTCGGTCACTGATTCACTCACTGCCACCTCTGTCTGAGTTTCTGTTGCTTTCTCACGCACAATCAGTTTTCGGCTGATCTGGTACTTCGGATGCTCCTGATTTACCGGTTCCACATAATAGACCGCTTTGTAAGTGTCCGCATGATCTGTCGTAAAATCCTCATCCTTGTCATTCTTTGCTTCCTCAAATGTGACTTTGACCTTGTTATCATCCTTGATTTCCAGTCCCGTGTAATCTGATTTCACATCAAATACACTGCCTGTTTCAATTTCATAATCTTTGGCAGTCACCACCTCATCTTCATCCAGAAGGTCTTTCACTTCCTCATAAAGTGGAGGTTTTTCCTCTGGCTGGATCTCCGCTGCATATGCCGTCATCGGAGACAACACTGTACTAAGCATTGTCATGCCTGCCAGCAAGCCAGATACTACTTTTCTAAAATTACCTTTTTTCTTCATGCTAAGGTCCTCTCTTTCATATATTTGTATTAAAACAGACATTCCTTAGACTGCCTGCAATACACTACTTATCGTTGTGGAAAAATAAGATTGAACTGTACATTTCCCTCTCCGGGATCGACCATCTCCACAGTTGCTTCATACTGTCTCCCTGTTTTTCTGGATACCAGATCCTTATAATGGATTTTTCCTTTAGACAGGAACTTCTTTGCTGCCACCTTATCCATCTTTTTTCCCTGGCTTGCAAGGAATTTATCATTCTTCCACAAGGTAAAAGCACAATTCCGGTCAGAACAGTAAAAGTTTACTTTTCCTTCCCGGACATCTGCTCCACAGCGGGGACATTTGCCAATGACTTCTCCTTTTGCCTTTCCCTGAAACTGCTCTTTCTTTTCTTCTGAAATTCCCTGGTATCTGGCAACCAGTTCCTGCATCAGCTCTGTAATCCCATTTAGGAATTCATCTGCTGTCTCTGTATTCTGGGCAATGTGGTTCAATGCCATTTCCCACTCTGCTGTCATCTTCGGAGATTTAATCTCGTCCGGTAGAACCGTAATCAATACATTTCCATCATCCGTCGGCACCAGATTTTTCTTTTCCCTTTTCACAAAGCCAGACTGAATCAGTTTTTCAATGATTGCTGCCCTTGTTGCAGGAGTACCAAGTCCTTTCTTTTCTGTATCTTCGGTCAGTTCTTCATTCCCTGCACGTTCCATCGCAGAAAGCAGGGTATCTTCTGTGTACTGTTTCGGTGGCTGTGTAAAATGCTCCGATACAAAAGAATCACAGGGACCATAATGCTTGCCTGCCCAGATATCCAACTCCGGCTCTTCTTTTTCTGCAATGATTCCAAAGAACTGTTTCAGTTTTTTCTCAATTGTCTTGAACCCTTCCTGCTTTGTTTTCTTTGCTGAGAGATAAAACGTATGATAATTACAGGTAATCTGGCATTTATGGCTTTCATAAATATAAGGATCTGCGGTTGCTGTCAGTACCCTGGCACTGATCAGACACAAAATCTTGCAGTTTCGTTCTTTCAGTTTACCTATATCTGCCTTTGCTACTTCCACGGTCGGGATAATTGCATGGTGATCAGATACTTTCTTTGAATTTAATACCTTACTCACGTCCGGCTGATATTCCAGCCCTTCGGCATAGGGCATTTTCCCAAGTAACATCTGAATCAGAGTTTCTGTGCTTTCTCCCATCTCATCTGTCAGATACTGGCTGTCTGTTCTCGGATAAGTGACAAGTTTCTGCTCATACATCTCTTGCACGGCATCCAATGTCTGCTGTGCGGTATAGCCAAACATTCTGTTAGCTTCCCTCTGCAGGGTGGTCAGATCATAAAGCTTCGGAGGGCGGACCGTTTTCTCTTTCACATCATCCTTCTCCACTTCGCACATGCGCTCCTGACACTCTGCAGCCACTTTATCTGCATCTTCTTTTTTCTGAAAATGCTCTGTGACCGCATCCATATCGTCAAACTTGATATGAGCCATATAATATTTTTCTTTGGTAAATTCCTTGATCTTCTGATTTCGATCCACAATCATGGCAAGTGTTGGTGTCTGTACTCTTCCAACTTTCAGATTCTGGTTATACAGAACGGAAAAAAGACGGCTCGCATTGATTCCCACCAGCCAGTCTGCCTTTGCCCTGCAAAGTGCTGACTGATAGAGACTGTCATAACACGAACCGTCTTTTAATGACGAAAATCCATCTTTAATTGCCTGTTCTTCCATGGAAGAGATCCAGAGTCGCTTCATCGGCTTTTTACATCCTGCCTGCTCATACACCAGACGGAAGATCAGCTCACCTTCACGTCCTGCATCAGTTGCACAGATCACTTCATCTACTTTGGAATCTCTCATCAGTTTCTTTAAGATTCCGAACTGCTTCTTTGTGCCCTCCAAAATCTTGTGTTTCCAACATTCCGGCACAATCGGCAGATCTTCATATCTCCATTTTTTATATTTTTCATCGTATTCCGATGCATCACATAATCCAACCAGATGTCCTACGCACCAGGAAACGATATAACCGTTTCCCTCCACGTAGCCATCTTTTCTTGTTCTGGCTCCAAGCACGGAAGCCAGTGCCATCGCAACCGATGGCTTTTCTGCAATCACTAATTTCATTTACTCCTGCTCCTCTTCTTCATCTTCCAGCACATTATCATCAAAATCTTCATCTCTCAGGATTTCCGGTTCTGTACTTTCTTCCTGCTCATCTGCATCGTCTACTTCCCGTTTTTCTGACTCTGAATCTTCGGATTCATCTTCATCCTCTTCCATCTCATCCTCATCATCATATTCATGTTTCGGTTTGTAGACTTTCAAGTAATAACCACCTGCCGCAGCTCCAACAGCAACCAATCCGATCAGCAGATAAGTCCCTGCTGAACTTTTGTCTTCAGGCATCTGAATATCATCCTCTACCTTATCTTTCTCGGCTGACTCTGTCGTTTCCGGCTTTTCTTCCTCTGCTTTTTTCTCTGGTTCTGCATAAACCGTATCTACTTCCGGAAGTGTCACCGAATCAGAAAGTGTAAAGTTCATCAGATCTTTTTCACTGACTTCTGTAAGAAAATACACATTATCCTGAGATTTTGAATTGTCAATAATCAGATAGAAAATCTTACCACTCTTAGTTGAAATGGTATAAAACTCTTTTGTGCCTTCCGTAGCTGTTTTGGTAACAGAATCTGCTGTCTCGCCTTCTTTATTAAGCTGTTCCTCAATACCTGTTACTGTCCGATCATCCACGGTTCCTTTTGCATCTGTTGGCTCAGAAGCCTGTGCATCCTGTGGAAGTGGTGAAGTCGTTGTTTTCTCAGTCCCAGTTGTATCTGCACTGGTCGTAGTTGCCATTGCGCCATTACTGTCATTGGAGGTTTTCTGTTTCTCTGCCTGCTTCTTTGCCCATTCATAATAAGGATTCTGCAACACATACTTTTCAGAAGTATTTCCGGCACCATCCGTTACCGTGATTTCAATCTGTTTTGTTGTAAAATCTTTCTGTGTCAGTTGCACTCTCAGCATTCCATCCTTCAAGTCTGTATAAGTGGTGCCATTGACTGTTACTGCAGTAATCCCTGATACTGTATCATTACCCTGAATCGTCAGCACACCATCTGTCAGGGAAGCAGAGAGTGTAGGCTTTTCCGTGTCATAACACTTAATAGAGCGATTCTGCTCATAGACCTTCCCCTCACCATCTGTCACACGCACATACACTGTCTGATTTCCAGTGATCGTGATACTTCCACTTCCGGTTACATCCTGCCAGCTTCCATCTTTTCCTGCTTTTGCTTCAATCTTTGCTATTGAGAAACCTTCCGGCATATGACTGGCATCTACCGTAACAGCAATGGTTGTTTCTCCCTGTTTCCAGCCATCCGGTTTCTCAATCGTGATTGCAGGCGTGGTATTCTCAGCTGCATAAGCAGTCTGTGTCTGGAGCAAAGGTGTTGTCAGGCAAAGAAATGTCGTTGCTGCAAGCAAGCTCTTTTTTACCCTGCTTTTAGTAATTGTTCTCTTCTTCTGTTTCATTTTTTCCAGATTCATCATCGGCTTTTGTTTCCTCCTTCTGTATTTCTACCCTGCCGGGCAGTTCATTTTTCATTCTCTTTTTGAAAGCTTCCAGCTCTGGAATGCTCATATCCATTGCACGGATAATTTTTACAATTTCCAGATTTTCCGCTTCTGTTTTTGCAATCTCCGCAGCCTTAAACCGCTTTAAATCTGCTTCATATCTGGCTTTGGAAGCTTCCATTTTCTCTTTGGCTTTCTCATAATCTGCCGTAGCTTTTTCAAGACTTTTCATCGGTTCTCCTTTCCGGACGGCTGATGCAGCCGCCCTTTTTTCTTACCATCGTCCAAATCCATAGAAATGACTCTGCCAGTATGGGGAATTGATGGACGTATACTGCACCGGATGTCCACAATGGATCATCTGACCATTGCCTACATAGATTCCGATATGCGTTACCGGCTCCCCTGCGTCGTAAGTTCCAGTAAAGAAAATCAGATCTCCCGGCTGCGCCTCCGACTGGGATACTGGTGTACAAATGTTGTACAGTCCCTGTGCTGTTAGTCTTCCTGTATTCCTTACACCAGAGTTTGTCAGACAGTAGCTTACAAATCCAGAACAATCGAATCCACTTGGGGAATATCCACCCCATACATATGGTGTTCCAAGATATCTCGCTGCTTCATTTAACAAACGCTGTGCTGCTTCACTGGTATATTCATTGCCGCCAAAGCCTGCTCCTTCTCCAGTTTCCAGATAAAAGATCGGGTTTAACCGCTCTCCATTTTTCAGAAGTTCAATATGAAGATGGCTTCCTGTGGAATTACCAGTATTTCCTACAAGACCTATCTCATCACCTTTCGTGACGGATGCTCCTGCAGATACACTCCGGCTGCTTAAATGTGCATACCGCAGTTCATAACCTTTTCTGTCTTTGATAATGACGTAATTTCCATAGCTGTCGTTATAAGCAGAAGTTGTAACTGTTCCGGTCAGTCCTGCCATCACTTTTGTTCCCTCCGGTGCTCCGATATCCATACCATTATGAAGCTGATTTGCTCCTGATATTGGATGAATCCTGTATCCATAATAGCTGGTCACACTGGAGTACCAGTTAAAATCAACCGGTGTTGCAAACATCTGCAAGTTGCCTTTTGTATCGTTGTAGGCACTGAACAGTTCTTTCTGGAAAAATCCCAGCCTGTCCTGACAGATTGACATCAGGTTTCCACTATTTAAGGTGACATTCAGCACATCTACATCCTTTGTCCTAGTCACTTCCACTTCCTGACTTCCATTATCATCTGCAAGATAACATTCCCATGTCTGATGTCCATGTGCAGATGCCGCCGCATGATTATCATAGTAGACGTCAAACTGTACCCCGTATCTTGCGAAAGCTCCGGTATCTTCTACCGTATATTCGACACCATTCATTACCACCTTTGTTCCCATTGGAACAAACGGATTGGAAGCATCTACCGCTAAGGTATGATTGGCAGTTGGATATGCTCCACTGGCAGTTGGTCCTCCGCTCCAAATACCACAGCAGATTGGACAATTACAATATCCGCTTGTTACAACCTGTCCCAAAGATTCTCCAACTCTTACTGTTGCTGTCTCTGTCACAGTCTCATTGACCGCTTCTGTAGTCAGATGATATTGCTCTGCAAACAACGCATCCAGCTCCGGCTTGACCTGTTCAAACGTAAACTCTTCATACTTTGCTGACAGATAACTGATCAGGATAAACGGATCATGCTCAATAGGTCCGATGTTATATCGGTATTCCTCATGTCCCGCTTCTTCAGATTCCATGTTGTTGATCCGCTCCTGCAGATTAGCTTCCAGCTGTGTATAATACAGTTCCGCTTCCCGGATTGCCTGATCCGATGACAGATAACTGGTTCCTGTGTAAGTGATCACATTTTGTAAAAACACTGCAGAGCATGACGTGACATTCGTTATGATCAGAAACATCAATCCGATCAGAACTGCTACACTGATATACACCTTCCGGTTTTCTTTAAAGAAGTTGGTCACTTTGCCGCCAATCTTCTTGATATAATCAATCGTACCTTTTGCAGCTGTTCCTACTGTCTGTTCACTTCGCTTCGCTTTGGCATAATCCCGTTTGATCTGTTGCTTCTGAATCTGCTTTTTCAGCTTCTTCTGCTCCTGACGGGCTGCCGCCTGTGTCTGTTTCTCTACCTGTCTCTCCAGTCTGCTTCTCTTTCTGGAAGCCCTCTGTTTCCTTCGTCTGGCACTTCTCTGTTCCAGCCGGTAAATACCTTCGCCGCCTTCTTCCAACTTATGGGCACCTTCTACCGCCGCATTATCGTCTTCATTTTTGCTGATCTCACGGTGCAATGCTACGGAAGTTGCACTTCCTGCTTTCTTGACAACAGAAGCTTTTTCTGTTTTCACAGATTCCCCTTCACCAAACTTCAAACGGGATTTTTTCTTTTCAGGAGATTCTCCTTCATTTGCCTGATAGACCTGTGCTTTCTTGGAATGCTGCTTTGCTTCCTTTTTCTTTCTTGCTTCTTCATAAGAAAACTTTTTGGCTTTTTCTTTCTGTTTCTGATGGCGGAAATTGACTCCATCCGTATCCATCTGGTTCAATTTCTCCATATCTTTGTCATTTTTCACAGAAGCACCAGTTTCCTCATAAGCAAACTTCAAACGTTGTTTTTGTTTAGGCTTTTTGCTGCCACCGGTCTGATTTCTCCGGCTGTCTCCCCTGTTTTCTGATAGATCAGCACGTTTATCTTTCAGTCTCCCTAACTGTCCGACTTCGGATTTTTCTGCAAGTCTGGATTCTTTTCCGACTTCAGCACGGATTCTTTTTCTATTTTGCTGTTTACTACTCTGTCCAAAATCCTCACTTTGCTTCTCTGTCCGTATCAGTTCCGGTGCATCTCTGGATTTTTGCACAGAGGGACGAATATTTTTCCCACTCCGTTCAGACTGGCGGGGAGACTTATCCACAAGGTTTTCTTCTTTTTCCCCCTGTTTTCTTCCCATCTGCACATCACTGGCACGGTTACTGACACGAACAGAAGATTTATCTGTCAGGTTTTCTTCCACCAGACCATCCTTGGTCATCTTTTGGACTTTCTTGTCCCTGACTTTCATTCTCTGTTCTGCCACTACTTACTCCTCCTTCTTCGGATACCCTTTCCCTGCCTGTAATAAGCAGAGAAAAGCGATGCCGAAAACAGCACCGCCACTAAAAGTTAATACATATGAAATTGCTCGTAACATTGTTTTCTCCTTTGATTTAACCTGCTTCGGAAGTCTCCTCTAAGCGGGTTGTCATGATTTTATAGAGGGAATTCTTCGGGAATCTGTCTACAAATGGGATAATGACATTTCCATAGAACAAAAGTCCTTCCCCCTCATTACTGTTGGTTACATAGGACAGCTGGGTTGGTGAGATATTCAGCTGTTTTGCCAGAATCTGCCTGTCTCCGGAAGCCTGGTTCAGCATATAAATAAAATCTGAATTTTCAAATATATTCTCTATCTCCCTGGAAGACAATAAATCTTTTATATTCTGGGTGATTCCAGTTGGAATACCACCCCATTTACGAAATCTCTTCCATATCTCCACACTATAAGCTGCGGTCTGCTCTTCCTTCAAAAGAAGATGGAACTCATCCACATAGTATCTGGTGGACTTATGAGCAGAACGGTTCATTGTTCCCCTGTTCCAGACCTGATCCTGAATGACAAGCATCCCAATCTTTTTCAACTGCTTACCAAGTTCCTTGATATCAAAACAAACGATACGATTGTTGATATCTACATTTGTGCGATGATTAAATACATTCAGGGAGCCTGTAACATAAATCTCCAATGAAGTTGCAAGACGCTGTGATTCCGGCTCTTCCTGTTTCCGCAACAGATTATATAAATCCTCCAGGATTGGCATCTTCTCCGGCATTGGATCGGCAAGATATTCCTGATATACTAACCGCACACAACGGTCAATGATGGTCTTTTCTACCGGCTCCAGTCCATTCTTTCCTCCAACAATCAACTCACACAAAGACAGAATAAAATCTGCTTTCAGTGACAGTGGATTATCTTCCTCGGAATAATTCAGGTTCAGATCCATTGGATTGATATACTGGTCTGATACCGGTGAAACCTTCACCACCTGCCCATGCAGTGCCTGTACCAATGGAGAATACTCGGCTTCTGGATCGCAGATGATGATATCGTCCTCCGTAATCAAAAAGCAGTTTGTAATCTCTCTCTTTGCTGAGAAGGACTTACCGGAACCTGGTGTACCAAGAATCAGTCCATTCGGGTTCTTCAGACGTTTCCGATCAACCATGATCATGTTGTTGGATAATGCATTCAATCCATAATAAAGAGCTTCCCCTTCCTGAAACAGTTCCTGTGTCGTAAATGGCACGAAGATCGCTGTTGAAGATGTGGTAAGCCCTCTCTGAATTTCAATTCGATTGACTCCCAGCGGAATACAGGACATAAGTGCTGCTTCCTGCTGATAATCCAGCTGTTTTAAAGAACAGTTATATTTCTGTGCGATTCCCTGTACCTGGAAAATATTATTATCCAGCTTCTGACGCTTCTTTGCGGTATTCATTACCAGAACTGTTACAAGGAACATTCGCTCATTTCTGGACTGCAGATCTTCCAGCAGGTTCTTCGCCTCTTCTCCATAAGTCACAAGGTCCGATGGAAGCACATCCATATCATAACCGGAACGTACAGCCCGTTTTTGCTCCTCAATCTTCATCTTATCCAAATCTGAAATCTTACTCTTGATCATTTTGATCGCTGAACTCTGATCAATAGACTGGATATGAATGTTGACATTGATGCTGTCATCCACATCCAGGAAGTCTGCAAGCATCCGGTCTGTCAGCTCCGGTGCAAGAATCTGCAGGTAACTCACACTCCCCATCGTTCTTCCCATCATAAATGTCTGATTCTTGGAAAAGTTAAAGGAAGCCGGTGCAATAAAATCTTTGGTCTTTAATCCGGTTTCCGGCAGCATCTTATACTGGAACTTAAATGGTTCGATCCGATCCTGGTTAAACACATGATACATAATCTCCAGCCTTTCCAGACCATTTAGTGAATGTGCCTGTGCTCCCAGAACCTTAAAGTTGTTTAAGATATCTGTTTCGATTCTTTCAAGCCTTGGTCTTGCCACCTTCAGGCTTTCTGCTTCGATTCCAAAAGTGATATACTTTGTCTTTACCAGGCCATTATTTCCTTTGGAAAGCTGATTTTTCAACATAGTACGGTACTCTTCACGAATGGCATTGAAGTCATCGTTCTGATCCGGAATGTCAATGCTTTTCTCAAATTCTGCCACATCCACCTGCTGATTGATAAAGGACAGCTGCACACTGATGGAAGAATCAAAGTAATTTAAGAAATCACAGTAATTCTCAAATATCGTGGTCTTATCCTCGTTTAAAGCCAGCTGATAATTGATATCATAAAACTGAATCGTCTTAGAGAAAAAGGTCTTTGTCACCTGGCAGATACCATCCTGCAGCATCCGAATATACGGAATGCTCTGCTGTGCAGTTGTAGGAATGTTTTTCTGTTTCCTGCGATCCCGTTCCTGCTTCTTCTTACGCTTTTCCTGTTCTCTTTCTTTTCTGCTTTTTTTGTTTCTTCTTTCCTGACGGTTTCTTTTTTCCGCCAGGGACAGACGCTCCTGCTGAGCCTCCTGCTTTGTCTTTTTTGCCATCCGGCACACCCTCCTTTTTTACAAGGGTGGAAATCTCCTGATAAAAATTTTCTGTCTTATATGGTCTTACCGCTGGACAGATAAACTTCTGTCGAATGATATTTGCCACCACTGTTTCAAAGGGAAGTCCATCTTTTTCATACATTGCCATGAAGAAAAACGGAAGCATGATCGTTACCATCAGAATGGCAGCGATACTGGAACCGATGGGTTTTCTCATGACCAGATAAAACGGAATTCCCACTACTGCGGCAAGTGAAAAGAAAATCAGCTGCCGTTTTGTCAGATTTAACGCTACTTTTGTTTTGACCTTGGTAAGGTCTTTTGGTACTGGTACATACGCCATGGTATGCGCTCCTTTCCTGCCCGCTAATGGGCATTGAATATTGATTTGCTAAGGCTTCCGGTCTTGAATAATGAAAATGCAAGAATCACGGTATAAGCCGCTACTGAAAACATTGCTGCATGAAGGTCACTGGATATGGTCATTGCATTTACTAAAACTGCATAAATTCCAACACAGACCATCATGAAGAATCCCTGAAATGCCAGTGCGAACAAGCCTTTTAAATAGTTGTTTCCGATATTGCCCCATTCCTTATTGGTCATGGTGGCAAACGGAATTGGTGCTATGGAAGTATAAAGGTAAATTTCTATCATTCTTCCGTACAAGATTACCGTAATGATAATTGACAGAATGTGCATGGTAACACTGATCAACATCGTTTCCATGGATAGAAGGAACAAATCCCCTAACTCCATATCCTCCAGGGCATCCACAATCCTTGAAATTGCTTCTGTTGCATCCACCGCAGTGTTTCCTGATATCACCCCGGCGGCATTGTTGACCACATGCTGGCCAACATCAAAGACCGCCATCGTGATATTGAACGTATTTGTCACCAGATAAATGGCTACATACGCTTTGAAGATCCAGAGGAAAATGTTATAAGTCTCAAATTCATGGAAATTGTTTTTCTGTGTTACCATCGTAATCAGTTCATAGCACAGGACAAAGGTGATGATCAGTCCCGCAAGGGGGACAATCACCGTTTGGGATAAATTCTGAATCAGATTAAAAATCCCTGCATTCCATCCCTGCGGTGTCTGTCTCACCTGCCCGGCTATGGTTCCCACCTGCTCATTGACAGACGTGAACATGTTATCCAAACTTGACTTGATAAGTCCGATCAGGATATCCTTTATCGCTTCCGTAATTCTCTCAATGATGGTGTTCATCTACCACTCCTCTTAAGAGAACAGGGTTGCCAGCTGTGGAATCAGGGTAGTTCCCAGCAGCATGATTCCGGCACCAGCCATCAGCTGTTTGATGCCCTGGCTCTTAGCGCCGGGATTGTCGTTTCCATATCCTTCCAGAAGGTTTACGACACCCCACACGCCAAGACCTGCGCCGATTGCGACTACAAGAGTTTTTAAAGTTGTAATTGCACTGCTAAAAAATGCCATATACATTCACCAAAACTGACTTCTTTCAGGTGTTTACGGGAATGAAAAAACACCGACTAAAAAGCCGGCGCACCTAATGTCAGTTATTCCTTTCCTCATTATTTTCCGTTCATTCCCAAGGTTACTTCGACAGATCTACTTGAATTACCTCCACCTCTTCTTCAGGTTTCGGTGTGTACTGCGGATTTAACTCTTTTTCTACTTTGTATCGGTTTTTCTCATTTTCATCTGCAAGATACCGATAATTTTTGTGTTTCGTGATATCATATTTGTCCGAAAAGAATGGTCTGGCACCACGAATCTGCAGGATACATTTTCCGCCATCCATGACTGCAATCTCATCTTCTGTCATCAGCTGTTTGCCCGTTTTCTGATAATTCAGTCCAAAGGATTTCTGATTACTCCTCGTCTCCGAAGTGTTATACAGGTCAATAGTTTCCTTCCCCAGAAGCTCGCTCATTTCCTTTAAGGTAGTTTTCTCTTTGCCACCAAGGAAAAGCGTAGTATCACAGTTGCCCAGAATCGTATCTGCGCTATCTTTGTACATTGCCTTTAACTGGCTCTGTGACTGCAAAATAATAGAAGCAGAGATTTCCCTGCTTCGGATAGTTGCAATCAGCTTGTCAAACTGAGGAATTTGTCCGATGTTGGCAAACTCATCAGCGATGACACGCACATGAACCGGCAGTCTTCCACCATACTCATCATCTGCCTTGTCGCAAAGCAGATTGAAAAGCTGTGACTGTAACATGGCAATCACAAAATTAAATGTGGTATCCGTATCAGACATAATCAGAAACAAGGCTGTTTTCCTATCCCCGATCTTATCCAGTTCCATTTCATCATAAGACATGATCTCTCGAAGCTCTGCGATGTCAAATGGGGCAAGTCTGGCCCCACAAGATATCAAAATACTTTTCGCTGTCTTTCCAGCCGCCATTTTGTATTTTTTATACTGTCTGACCGCAAAGTGTTGCGGATCTCTTTCTTCCAGTTCCTGGAACATCATATCCACTGGATTCTGGTAAGTTTCATCCTCTTCACGGGTTTCGCTTTCATTCAAAAGATCAAGAAGGGTATTCAGATTCTTTTCCTCTTCATCCCCTTCATACCAGATAAAAGCAATCAATGCTGTGTAGAGCAATTTCTCTGCTTATAGTGATAGGTAAGGTTTTGATATTATCTCCACCTTTTCCCCCACTTCACACCGGACATGCGACTTTCACCGCATCCGGCGCTCCATCGATTGTCTTCACGAGACATTTAATCAGTCACCAAATTTAAGTTTTATATTATTGCTGACAGGTTCGCCTGCTCTCGCAGACTATTGATTTTCACGAGCATCTTTTTTGTGATATTGAGTGTTTTTATCAGGTCTTTTATTACTGCTTGGGGCAGTTCTTGTAACAGAATCAGATATTTTTTGTGAATCAGAACCATGTTTTTATATCTTTCAAATCCACCAAGTGCTCTTGGTACTTTGAGCCATACAGCTACATGTTCCGCATCTGCGAATTCTTCTCCACTGATTGCACATTTTCCCTTTTGAGCAGAAAATAAAGATATTTTACTGTCATGGTATTCTGTGCTATGACCAACGGATATTTTTTCTCTCAGTCCTTTCAGAACGTACTGATTAAGGTTAAGTTCTGTATGAATCGGAGCACGACCTTCTTTTGTATAACTACAAACGATTGATCTCTTCGCCATCGGTATTTTATTTTTGATGAATGCAATCGGATAGATCATCTGGTCAATTCCTGAAACATATCGAATCATTTTTGACTGTCCGAATCTTTCCTTTTCTGCTTGGGTGATAGTTCCACCCTCACGTTTTAGCATACTTCCTGTTTCTGTATTTAACCTGTTCGTCAAAACTGTCATTACTCGCCTATGGAATTCTCTGCAATCAATACTGATACAGGTGGCAAGCTGATAGTAATTCTGTATGCCTAACACCATAGAGTTATATAGCTGAATTTCTGATAAACAACTTTTTTTCTCTCGGGGTTTTGCGATGTTTTTCGCTTGTTCCACTAGCTTTGCTCTTTCAATTTCAACCTTTTTGTCACAGATTGCCGACTGCACCACATATTTATGATGCTTCAACCTTACCCTTATTTTGAATCCAAGAAACTCTGACCACCGTTTTCTGGTGTTCACAATCCTTGTTTTCTCAGGGGACACCTCTAATTTCAACCTCTCTTCAATCCACGCCGTAACCGCTTCTTTTGTCCTGACTGCGTCCTCTTTCGTTCTACAGAAAATCCTAAAATCATCCGCATACCGAATGATATGCATTTCTTTCATTTCTGTGTTTTTCATAATCCTATAACCATGGCTTTTATCAAAAACTTTAGTTTTTCCGATTATTCTTTCTCGCCCTCTGCTTATAGCAATCGGATTTTCCTCCCATTGACTAGCTATCCACCAATCCAATTCATTTAGAACGATGTTTGCCAGTAGTGGTGAGATAATTCCTCCCTGTGGTGTACCCTTGTTGGGCAGTACCGTTGTATTATCGGGCATTTTAATTGGAGCTGTTAGTATTCGCTTGATAATAAAAATCAGCGTTTTATCATGGATACCCAGCGACCATATCTGTCTGATTAACTTGCTATGATTTACGTTATCGAAAAATCCTTTAATATCAAACTCAATAACATAATGAAGATTCATCATTTGAAGCATGGTGTAGGTTCTGTTAATGGCATGTTCAACGGATCTATTCGGGCGAAATCCATAACTATTATTGCAGAACTTTGCTTCGCAGATTGGTTCCATGATCTGCTTGATACATTGCTGTATCAACCTATCCCATATGCATGGGATTCCCAGCGGACGTGTTTTTCCGTTTGGTTTCGGGATATCTTTCCGTCTTACAGGCTTTGGTCTGTAGCCGTGTTCGCTTCCCGTAACAATAAATCTCACTCTTTTTACCACATCATCAGGAGTTTGACTCCCAATATCTGTGATGTTCTTTTTGTCTGTTCCTGCCGTGTAGCTGCCTTTGTTCGCTTTGATGTTTCGGTACGCAAGTAAAATGTTATCCCTGCTCAGTATCAAATCCATAAGATTCTCA
>OLFW01000907.1_pt1 | contig 20923 bp, 14 predicted proteins | sample 1605351 | NCBI WGS metagenome assembly OLFW01 (sample SAMEA3888918, study PRJEB22519) | human gut metagenome | biome: human gut; feature: human-associated habitat; material: faeces | place: Denmark | collected 2010 | reverse complement strand
TACGTGGAGCAGCCTCTGTCGGCGCCGGGAACGATCCGCTTATCATCATTGACGGTTTTCCCGTTTCTTCCAGTTCCACGCTTGGTTCGGGCAATCGTTACGAAGCAGGGCAAACCGATAATATTCTCGAATCTATCAATCCGAATGACATTGAGTCGATAGAGGTTCTGAAAGACGCCAGCTCTACCGCTATCTACGGTGCAAGAGCCGGACACGGTGTGATTATCGTTACTACCAAACGGGGAAAAGAAGGAAAAGCGAGCGTCAACTACTCCGCCAATGTCTCTGTGCAAAGAATGAAAAACTCATTCAAGATGTTGAACGGGCAGGACTATATGTATCAGACCAACCGATATTATCACGAGCTATGGCTGAAAGAAAAAGGAGAAGGCATTTACGAGGATTATATGATTCCGAATGATGATGCGGCGGACTTTAAACCCAGATACTCGAACGACCAGATACTCAACGCGCCGACAGTTCCCTGGTTTGACGAAATCACACGTACCGGACTTATGCACCAGCATAATGTTTCTATAAACGGTGGAACGGAAAAGACAAAATATATGGCTTCTATCAACTACCTCAACCACTCCGGCGTAGTGAAGAATAATGAAATGGAGCGCTTCACCGCAAAAATAAACTTGGATCAGCAGATTTCCAAGTACGTAAAGGCCGGATTGTCTTTCAACATCAGCCGTAATAACTACGACAATGTGCCTTTGGGAAACGGTGAGAATGAAAAATCTGGTATCATTACTGCTGCCGTTGCCTTTAATCCGACTGTTCCCGTCAGAGATGAAGAAGGGAACTACTCGGCTAATCCTCTGATGCCTCAACTTCCTAATCCGGTTTCTCTCTTGGAGATTAATGATAAAACCGTCAAGGAACGATTGTTGGGTTCGGCTTATATAGAAGTGGAACCTATCAAGGGACTGAAACTAAAAGCCAATTTGGGTATCGACCGAAAATATCAGAAACGTAAAACTTATCTCCCGAAAACTACTCAATACGGGGCGGCAGTCAACGGCCAGGCATATTTAGCTCAGGAAGATAACAACGACTATTTAATGGACCTGACAGCCAATTATCAAAAGACATTCGGCGAACATAGTTTCAATGTTCTTTTCGGTTATTCCTATCAGAAGTTCAACACCGAAGGAATGAGTGCGGGCAATCAGGATTTTATCAATGATTCATTCCTGTACAATAATCTGGGAGCAGGAAATTACAGCCGCCCGCCGGTAGGTTCGTACGCTTCAGTCAGCAGTTTGAGTTCTTACTTCGGACGTTTTAATTATTCGTGGAAGGAAAAATACCTGCTCACCGCTACTCTTCGTGCCGACGGCGCTTCCAACTTTGCCAAAGGACATCAATGGGGCTATTTTCCTTCTGTATCCGCCGGCTGGCGCTTCTCCGAAGAAAAATTCATCAAGAGTTTTTCCTCTGACTTCCTTTCGAATGGTAAACTGCGCTTAAGTTGGGGACAAACCGGTAATTATAATGTAGGCAACGGAGCTCTCGACTACTATGGAGCAGATCCGTGGTATGGCAGCCAATTTGGTGATTCACAGCACGTAGGTATCTATGTGTCACAATTAGGTAACCCAAACCTGACATGGGAGACGACAACCGAATTTAATATCGGTCTGGACCTGGGATTCTTCAACAACCGGATCAACCTGACCGCCGAATATTTTCAGCGTACAATCTCCGACTTGCTGGTAAAAGATAAAACAATCCCCCACTACAATGAAGTGAAAACCATTGCAGCCAACATCGGTTCGACTCAAAGTAACGGTGTGGAACTGACCCTGAATACGCAGAATATACAGACTGCACAGTTTGCATGGAGCACCGACTTAACATTCTCAACGTATAACGACCGTTGGAAAGAACGCGACCCGAACTGGAAACCTGCCGCCTACCAGAAAGAACAGGACCCGATTCGCGGAGTCTTTGCCTACATAGCCGACGGGCTGTTGCAACCCGGTGAGGAAGCCCCCGCCCACCAGCCGCAACTTCTTCCCGGACAAGTGAAACTCAAGAATATAAATGGAGACGATAAACTGAATGAGGAAGATATGGTCTTAATCGGACGCAATGACCCCAAATTCATTTTCGGTTTCAACAACAATTTTTCTTATAAGAATTTCGACCTTAATATATATATGTATGGACAGGTAGGAAAAATTGCCGGAGCAAACAGTTATTACGACGCCTGGGGATCTTACGGAAACCGCATCAAACTGGGACAGAATGTACCTGTCTCTTTCAAGGATGCCTGGAGTTCGGACAACCAGACAAGTACACGCCCCAGCTTCATCGAGTCGGCTTATGGTACCGGTGATCTGTTTCTCCAGAAAATTTCATTCCTGCGTATCAGAAATATCACATTAGGCTACACCGTGCCAGTCAGTAAAAGTATCTGTAACCGACTGCGAGTATATGCTGACGTCAACAATCCATGCGTATGGACCAACTGGAAAGGTCAAGACCCGGAAACGGACAGTAACACGAATGCATATCCCAACGTCACTAGTTTTAGTATCGGAGTAGATATTTCATTCTAAATAAACCTAAAAAGAATTGAACATGAAAAGAATTACAAAACTTATATATCTTGCTCTCGGAAGCTGCCTCATCGCAGGACTGAACGCTTCGTGCGAACTCGTCTCCGAGAACTATGGTGATATCAATACCAGTATCTTCCCAAAAACGGCAGAAGACGCTGACGCTATCACAACGTCTGCCGCATACGCCACCTTTAAAAATAGTGGCTATGGTGGTCTGTTCAATATAGCAACGGGCATACAAATCGTCAGCGACGAGGCAGGTGATTACGGAATGTGTAACTGGGGCTGGGACCATATCAACTATGCCAACTGGAACACCCTCAAGATATCCGGCTCCGGTAGCTGGCTGACCGTCGAGAGCTACGCTTATGTAAACGATATCAGTAAAATGACTCTGACTATCGACCGGTTGAACGATATTGAAATGGACGATGCCCTCAAACAGCAATATATCGCTGAACTCCGTATGGGCAGGGGATGGCTGGCATACCTTCTCTACGATTTCTACGGACCAATCCCCATTGCCGACCTGGAAACACTCAAGAATCCTATGGCTGAGAAAATTCTCCCCCGACTCAGTGAAGAAGAAATGCAAACCTATATTGAGACTGAACTTACAGAAGCAAGCAAAGTACTGCCTGCCAACTACAAAAAGGGTGATAAGAACTATGGTCGTTTTACAGCCGGATTGGCACATACCGTTTTGTTAAAACTCTATATGCTTACCAAGCAATGGGACAAGGCGGAAGCAGAGGGACGCGAACTGATGAAACCTGAATACGGTTTCGAACTTGTGCCCGAATACAAAGATATATTCACGCTGGCAAATGAGAAGAACCCGGAAATTATCTGGGCTTGCCAATGTGCCAAAGGATATCAGGAACACAAATGGCAACCTCATGTATTACCCAACGACTATAATTTCACTTCTTATCTGGATAAAATGACCAAATGGAACGGATATAAAATCTCATGGGATTTTATGCAGACCTTTGATCCGGCAGACAGACGTTTGCTGACGATTGCATACGAATATACCAGCAAAGACGGAGTGGTACATAATGAAAAGAATGACAGACCGGATCCTTCCGCTCAATTATATTTAGGAGCAGTTCCATTGAAATATGAATTTGATCCGGATTGTACGGGAGAAGATTCACAAATAGACTGGATTATCTACCGGTATGCCGATGTGCTCACTTTGACAGCAGAGGCTATTGTACGCAACAAGAATGCCGTAACGCAGGAAGCTGTTGATTTGCTTAATGAAGTGCGTACCCGCTCGCTTCCGGGCAAAGGATACAGCCTGCAAGATTTGAACAGTGTGGACAAATTTCTGAAAGCTGTATTGGACGAAAGAGGTTGGGAGTTATATTTCGAAGGAAACCGCCGCCAAGACCTGATCCGCTATGGATTATTTGTGGAAGCTATCAAGAAGAAGGCTCAATCAATGGGTAAACAAACGCTTGTGGATGAAGACCGTTACCGCTTCCCTATTCCACAAGATATTATTGACGAAGGTCAGGGAATAATCAAACAGAACCCCGGTTATTAATCACTGAAAAGAAAAAAACATGAAAAAGTTAATTTATAGCATCATCGGACTACTAATGTTCGCCGGTTGCGAAGATGATTATAAGACCGACATCACAATTCCAATGTCGGGCATATATCTGAGTTCTCCCGCCGAAGGAGCAACTATGGACTTAAATGATGAAAGTAAAGATTCATACGAGTTTACTTGGGATAAGGCTTCGGAACAAGGTTCCGTACTGATATTCAGCACTACCAAGGACCTTGTGAAACAAGTTACCGTAGAAGCAGGGACAGGAAAAAATTGCAATATATCAGCACTGGTTATCAACCAATTACTTTCCAAGTTAGATATTAAATCCGGAAATGAAAGACTCATTTACTGGACTGTAAAAGATAAAAATAACCAGACTGCCGCCGCATCAGAAGTTCGTACGCTACAAGCCAGACGAATGAAAAGTATCTTGCTTGCTCCTGAAGATATGTCGACAGCCACTTTGTTGGCAGACGCTACACAAACCAAAATAAAATTTGAATGGGATGCTTCAGGAATCGGTAATGATACAGAGTGTACGGTACTTCTTTCTTTAGATCCGGAAATGGACAACTTCGTAGAACTGCCGACCAAAGGAACAGGAAATATATCGATCACCCACGAAGAAATGGAACAGACAATCGAAAAACTGTCTATCAAGCGTTACCGGACCAATACTATTTATTGGAATGTACGTAACAATGCAGATCAGTCACTTATTTCGCGTGTCGCCAACACATTATACACAAACGACATGATGCGTTTGGTTGACAAACGTGGAGATGAGACGATCACTTATCCCGTAGTCCGCGTGACATTCTCCGACGGAACTTCGCAAGTGTGGACAGCCCAAAATCTGAATACTACCAAATACCCGGATGGAACGGAAATCGAAGCCGAATATTACAGATATGCTCCCGAATCCCTTGGAGAAGACTGGATCAAAGCAATCGGTACCTATTACAGTTTTGTGATTCGCGACCGGATTATCCCGAAAGGCTGGAGAATACCGACCGAAGCGGAATGGAATTATTTATTCTCTGAAGCCGGAAAGAATGGCGGGGATAATGTTCTTAAAGATCCTGTCTATTATTATAAAGATCCTACCGGTCAGGAACATTTGAATGAATGGGGACTGAGCTTTACTTCAGCAGGTACATGGAACTTGGATAGGAACGCAATCGAACTGGCTCAGGAAAAATTCTACTTTATGGCCGCCGACTTGGGCGATCCTGCAACCTGGAACGATCCCTGGCGAGCTTTAATCCATGACAACAGCGAAACATTATGGGTATCCTGGGCTAAAGGAACCGTCATGCGCTATATCTATGCAGAATAACTAATAAAACATGAATCATTATGAAAAGATATTACTTTCAAATATTACTGGCGTGTTGTCTGACGCTATTTGCCGGATGTTCCGATTCCGATTCGGAATCCGGTCAGAACGGCATACCCAAAGGTTCAAAAGCTATTGACCTGCAACAAGACAGAAGTGGTCTGCTACGTAATCCCTGCATGGGTTGGGGACTTTATGACGATGCAGTCGGCAATGTAGCCAACGCAGAAGAGTATTGGGCTGCACAAGATGAAGCTGCACGTAACTATGCATCTTTCTTCTATATACGCTGGCGTTGGTCGGAAATGGAACCGGAGGAAGGAAAATATGCCTGGATCTACGACGAGAACTATAAAAAGCTGATTCAAGGAGCGCTCGACCGGGGATTGAAGTTATGTTTCCGTATCTATGACAACGGACAGGACAACATCCGCCAAGGTACTCCCGAATATGTCCGTGCCGCAGGTGCCCAAGGATATGAAGTCGAAGGACAAAATAACGCCAAACTATGGACTCCTTATGCCGACGACCCTATCTTTCAGCAGAAATATGAAAAGTTTGTCGCAGCATTCGCCAAAGAGTATGATAACCCGGATATCGTAGATTTTATCGACGGGCACTCTTTAGGCTGGTGGGGCGAAGGCTCACATATCAAGTACCTGAATTCTGACAAGAAGAAAGAGACTTTCGACTGGTTTACAACGATGTATTCCAAGAACTTCAAGAATATCATTCTGGTATTACCTTATAATAGCGAAATCGGATTCAATACGGAAAAAGAAATCGCTATCGACCAAAAAGGGTATGGATTGCGCAGAGACGGTCTGGGAAGTATGTGGTTTACTGAAAATGACGAGAAAGTAGCGAACGAGATGTATGGAAAAGTTTTAATGGTGGGCGAATGTGCTTACTGGGGAGGATATACGGCTGCTTACGAACCTTTCAAAAATGACACAAAATATTCCTTCAAATCATGGAAGGATGTATATAATCAGAGTTTCGACCATGCCCAGACTTATCATTTCAATACACTCGACCTAAGGACGATTACCGAAACAAAGGGCTGGACGGGACTGGCACCGGAAATTGTCCGCAAATTTGTTCTGAACGGCGGATACAGGGTATATCCTACTTATGTAATCATGCCTTATGAAGCCTCAGCAGGCCAAACCGTATCTATCTCCCACTCATGGAGAAACACCGGATATGGTTACTTGCCGAATAACATGAAGAATTGGAACTATAAGTACAAACCGGCCTTTGCCTTGTTCGACGAGAGCGGCAAACTGGTAAAATCATGGATTGACGAGGATGCCGAACCTTCGCAATGGTTGTCTAACCAACGGAAAAACTATACTTACGAGGTTTCCCTCGACGGTATTTCCAGAGGCAATTACCAATGGGCGGTAGCTATTGTCGACAAGACCAAAGATAACCAACCGGGTATCAATATCGGTATCAAAGATAAGGAGAAGAAGGATGGGTGGACGTTTATCAGTGAGATGACAATTAAATAAATGAACCGATAAAGCATGAAACATATACATTTATATCTATTTGCACTTATCTCCGTGATCCTTGCAAGTTGCTCACACGCCTGTCAAAAGGTAGAGTTGCAGGAAGACACCGTATCATTGCTTCGCAACCCTTGTATGGGTTGGGGAGTATATGATGACGCTAATGATGAAGTACAAAACGCGAATATTTACTGGGCTGCCCAAGACGAGGCAGCCCGTCAATATGCTTCTTTCTTTTATGTACGTTGGAGGTGGTCGGACATGGAACCGGAAGAAGGCAAATACGCCTGGCTGTATGATGAAAATTACAAAAAACTGATACAGGGTGCCTTAGACCGTGGATTGAAACTCTGTTTCCGTATTTACAACAACGGACAGGATAACCTGCGTACCGGAACTCCTGACTACGTACGCCGTGCCGGAGCAAAAGGATATACCGTAAAAGGATTGAAAGGTGATCTTTGGACACCTTATCCGGATGATCCGATTTTTCAGGAAAAACTGGAAAAGTTTGTCGAAGCCTTTGCCAAGGAATATGATAATCCGGATATTGTAGACTTTGTAGACGGATATAGTCTTGGTTGGTGGGGAGAATGTCACCATGTGATCCTGCAAGACCAAAACAAATTCGAGCAAGTGTTCGACTGGTTCACAACCCTCTATTCCACTCACTTCAAAAATGTGCTTCTTACGCTCCCCTTCGGCAGCCAAATCGGTTTCGACACCGAAAAACGAATTGCAATTGACGGAAAAGGATATGGCATGAGACGAGACGGATTGGGAAGCATGTGGTTCAGTGATGAAGAAAGGAGGATCGTCGCGGATATGTATGGAAAGACACTTCTTGTCGGAGAATCCTGTTACTGGGGATGTTCCACCGATGATTGCACTCCATTCACCTCGGATACACGTTATCGGATGAATACATGGAGAGATGTATACAAACAGACCTTCCAACACGCCATTGAAGGACATTTCAATACGTTGGATTTAAGAGAGCTCCCCGAAACAAAAGGGTGGACCGAACGGGCAAATGACCTGGTAGAAAAGTTTATTATCCAAGGAGGATACCGGATATATCCATGCAGCGTATCATTGCCAGTCCGTGCCAAAGCCAAATCGACAGTCCTCATTTCACACGAATGGAAAAATACAGGAAATGGTTATCTACCTAACAATATACCCAACTGGAATTATAAATATAAACCGGCTTTTGCATTGTTTGACCTACAAGGGAATCTAGTGCAAACATGGGTAGACGACAACGCAGAACCTTCGGACTGGTTGCATAACACAGTGCATTCTTATACTTATCCGGTTACTTTCACGGATATTCCGAAAGGTACTTATCAATGGGCTGTAGCTATCATCGACCAAACAAAAGACCAACAGCCGGGAATTAAACTGGCAATCAAAGACAAGCAAGAAAAAAAAGGCTGGTTTCTACTTAATGAGATTGTTATTCAATAAAAAACAATTATATGAAAAATTACAAATTTTCTAAAGAAATAAAGGGATTATTCTCACCACAGTGAGAATAAATTCTTATCGCTATGAGAAAAAGTTCTCACTATGATGAGAATTTTTTCTCATCATAGTGAGAATACTTTGAGAAAAACCTTATCTCCTGTTTCGATTTAAACGGCTCAACAAATAATGAGGAATCAGGCAATAAACCAACTGTGCACGCGACCATTTATAGCACTGTTGAAAGAACACCATTCCCATGGCAATAAACAAAGTAGCACCTACAAACACCTGAAAAGGTAGCCAGAACAATGCTTCTTCCGGAAGCAACATCGGTATAAGCACCATTGCTCCAACCGGGGCAAAGAACTTGCCCAACCATTCAAACAAGGTAAACAAGACGATGAAAGAAACAAGAGCGACCACTATCTCCGGCAATCCCCAATAATAATAACCGATTAATTGAAAAACAGTTCCTATCAACGAACCGACAAAGAGGAGCAATACCGTGAGTACAGGACGATTTCTGAATCCTGCTTTTGAATTGACAAACTCGACGTATGCCACTATCAACGGCGGGATAATGAAGTAAAAGTTAGAAGTATATACTGCCAGACAAGCTACCGCAAATACACTAATCATCAGGCACAACCAACGGAGACTATCCTCTGTCCAACGACGTTCCACAGCCTCATACGTGATTGGTTTACGCATACCGAGATGATGCATCCAACGTTGGGCGGCAATGATAATCAGTGTCATTACAAAGACAGACAGCGGGTAAATCCAACTTTCCGTTCTCAATAATACCGGAAGCACACAGGCAGAAATAAATGGAAACAATGAAGTAACAGTCCGATAGCCGCACATGAAAAGGCAAAGGCAATATTCACGACTAAAGGGAAAGGAGAATAAAGCACTATCAATACTCCGGCACAGGCTCCTAAAGTCATCAATAGCAACATCTGCCAATATTTTATTTTCCATACCCGTTTATCCACTATCCACATGCCAATAGTGAGAGCCGCCATTTCAGGGAAAATAATTTCTTTTTCGTGCAAAAGTTCGGCAATCCCAATCATCAGTAATATCATGGTTAATGAACACATATATCTTTTCCGCAGTTGAATATCACTAAATAATGACGGCACGTTTGCTGCTTTGTCCATGTTACTTTGTTCTTTCATATCATTTATTTATAATCTCCGAATGAGCGGTTGCAAATATCAGAAAAAAAGGATAAATCAGGGGATATTTCAAGTCAAAAATACATAACTTTAACAGTAAACCTTTACGGAACAAGTCATAACAAGCGGTGATTGAAAAGACAGAAGAATATCAAATAAGAAAGGTACGCCTTCGATTACTCTCCAGCACACCTTCACACTTCACATACATTTCCTTACATTCTGCCACCGTCCAAAGCCTGATACAGAGTAATCACGCCCTGAATCTCGGTGAAGCAGTTCGCCACTTGTTTATGATAAGTGTTACCGTTATTTCGACAAGCAGGAAATAAGTACTGCTCCAATCTACCGAAATGATGATACAGGGAATAGATTCTACTTATTCATCTTGGCTCAACTCTTCCAGTTTCTTTTTAATAATTTCAAATGCACTTAGAAAACCACCATATCCTTCAATACGTTCCATAGGAATAGAGGTATCGCTTGAATAATATAGAAGTGCATAATCACTTATACGGTCATAAACGACATGAAAAACACCGCGGTTCGTTCGAACAACCATTTTTGGAGAAAAGCGGTTCATTATAACTGATGTTCTTATCTCATATTTCTCAAAGTCATCTATATCTAAAATCCTATCACACATCTCCTCAGCCTCATGAAGCGCTCCTGACAAATAAGGTATCTCCCAAGGCAGAAGAAAAGGAGTATGTTTCATATGTATATGTCCAAACTCTGCCACTTTGCTAACAGTTCTTTCGTCATCTACATTTTCTTCACCTATTTTATCTATATCTTCTTTAGTCACGTTATCACTGATTATACCAAGGAATCTATAATTAATGCAGACCTTTTTGTCGTCAATAAAAGAAAAAAACTGATACTGAAATAAATAACTGCAATTTTCACAAAACGGAATACGGACATAAACAGGATACGCCCGTTCTTGCAAGCTGTTAATCAGTTTCGCAAAATCACCCAAAGCCTGATATGCATCTACTACTGCTGCCTCATTATAAAAACCCGCATCTAATAGCTCATCAAGGTTAATAATGCGCCCACGCACCACCTTATACATATCAATTTCATAAATGTCACGCACATACTCTCCCGTAAATCCGGTATCAGCATCCTTACTGTTCCCGTCATTCCAAGTAATATGTCTACCGTCATAATTAGTGACCGTCCGTTTCGGCTTATCTTCATCCAATAGATAAGCGTGTATGGAAACCATTGTGTACCCTTCTTTTTTGACGCACTTAAACATAGCCTCACCGAACACTATAGGATAATCCCCTCGTTGAAAACTACATTTATGAGTATCAGAATTCACAACAACATACCTTTCGTAATTGTTATCACTATACTTTGGGCATTTAGCATTAAAGTAACCTTCTGCCAATGCAGCCATTGTTTCCATCTTTGAAATATTTGTCAAGTTCACAAACATAATTACATTACACTTTTTGCCATAATATTATATTACGGCAGATTAAAAAATCCGTGGCAAGAGAAATACAGGATAGACTGTGCATGAGCTCCTACACAGTTGCAATCCAGATTGCTCCAGTAACATTCAACCCCAATATGGGCATCCAGTCAAAATCTCTAAAAAAATAATAAAATGATTTTCCTTGACCCTTTTATGGATTTCCAGAATGCCATACCCTTGGACTTTTAAGTGTGCCTGGTTCTTATGCACTGCATATAGAAATTTTTCACATTTATACGCTGACGGTGCAAATGTAGATTATAAATCTCGTCCGACAAAACTTCCAGAGAATTATTTTAAATTTATTTTTATAATACATCATCCAAACGTTATGTTACGTAGATTCCCTGTACACAACTTTCCCCAACCAAGTACTTGACCGGAGTAACTCTTGTATATATTCCACCTGTATCTCTTAGATCTTTTATCCGTGTCTCCTACATGAATCTCCGAACAGAAATCGTTAAAAAATATTATATTTCCGTATATACAAGGTCACAACTTACCTGTTTTTTTCCATAATTTTGCAAACCGAATTAGAAAAGCAGGTATCAAGATGAAACTAAAGTATTATCAAATTTCCATTCGCTACGAGAACAAAATGCATGACTTCCACGGTTGGGGTGTAGCAGTGCAGATTTGATTATTTCTATAAGAACTACTCGCCACGATACGAAATGCCGGCTTCCCTTCTTTGGAGGCGGCATGATATAGGAACATATATTTATCATTATCAACTAAATTTCTTTTTTATTTTATGAGCAAAAAAAGATGGCTCATAGTACCGCTATGCGTAGTACTATGCAGTCAGGGTTCATTTGCCCAAACACTTACCAGGAAAGTTTTGGGCATTAACGAGATGTTCCGTCTGGCAGACGAGAACAGTCAGAGTATTCAAACGTATAAAACCGGGAAGGAAGTTACCGATGAGGCTTTGAAAGCTGCCAAGTCACAACGTTTGCCGGACATCAGCGCATCGCTCTCTTTCAGTTATTTGGGTGACGGGTATCTGTGGGACCGTGACTTCAAGAACGGGCAGAACATTCCAATGCCTCATTTTGGTAATAACTTTGCGCTGGAAGCACAACAGGTCATTTATGCAGGCGGTGCTATCAGCAGCAGTATTACTTTAGCAGAACTCAGTCAGCAAATGGCTGCGCTGGACTGGCAGAAGAACCGGCAGGAGATACGTTTTCTTCTGACCGGCTACTACCTGGATTTATATAAGTTGAATAACCAAGTACAAGTGTTGCAGAAGAACCTCGATTTGACAGAACAGGTGATTCGCAACATGGAAGCCAGACGTACTCAAGGGACGGCTTTAAAGAATGATATCACGGTGGTTTCCATGCACACTAACATGGACAATGCCCGTGGCGGTGTTAACTTCAAGATAGCTGAAAAAATGGAGCTTCATAACTGCCGTTTCTTTGCAGAAAAGACGGTTATGGGCATCGAGTGCGGCAGCGGTGTTATAGGAGAGTTGCCCGAGGCGCTTGCCGCCGACGACTTTGTGCTGATGCTTAAGCGCACGTTTGATGTCGAGTGTGTGCAGTGCAATCAGCTTTTGCGCCGTCCCATCAAGACCGTTGCCATCTGCGGAGGCGCAGGCTCGTTCCTCCTGCCTGAGGCAATTGCACAGGGAGCCGACGCCTTTATCACAGGCGAGATGCACTATCATGAGTATTTCGGCCATGAGCAGGAAATACAGATTGCCGTCATTGGCCACTATCAGAGCGAACAGTATACTAACGAAATATTTAAATCAATAATCGAGGAAGCGTGTCCGGGAGTTGTGACTTATCTCACAAAGACCAACACTAATCCTATAATCTACTTATAAAATATGGCTAAAAAAGATCCAACAGATTTGTCTGTAGAAGAGAAACTGAAAACTCTCTACCAGTTGCAAACCACATTGTCGGCTATCGATGAAAAGAGAGCCCTGAGAGGTGAGTTGCCTCTTGAAGTTCAGGACCTCGAAGACGAGATTGCCGGTCTTACAATACGTATTGAGAAAATAAAGAACGACATCAAGGAGTTTCAGAATGCCGTTGTACAGAAGAAGGCTGAAATTAACGAGGCTCAGGCCAGCGTGGAGCGCTATAAAGAGCAGCTCAACGACGTTAAGAACAACCGCGAGTATGACACACTGAGCAAGGAAATTGAGTTCCAGTCGCTCGAAATAGAGCTTTGCAACAAGAAGATAAGAGAGGCTAACGTTAAGATCGAGGAGAAAAACAAAGACCTCCAGAACAACGAGGAGCTTATTAAGGACCGCCGTGTAGCTCTTGAAGAAAAGAAAAACGAGCTCGACGAGATTATGGACGAGACAAGAGCTGAGGAAGAGAAGCTTAAGGAGAAGGCAAAGGAACTCGAACTGAAGATTGAGCCGCGTCTGCTTACAAGCTTCAAGCGTATACGCAAGAATGCGCGCAATGGTCTGGGTATCGTTTACGTGCAGCGTGATGCATGTGGCGGATGCTTCAACAAGATACCGCCTCAGCGTCAGCTCGACATCAGAATGCACAAGAAGATTATTGTGTGTGAGTATTGCGGACGCATCATGATTGATCCTGAACTGGCAGGTGTTAAGAGCGAAAAGCCTGTAGAGGAGAAGCCGAAGCGTAAGCGCGTAATTCGTAAGCGTACTACGAAGAAAGAGGATGATGACGATTTTGTTCCAGAGGAAAGATTGTCATAAAAAGCAATACCTTATTAAATAAAAACCATGGAACAGACAAATAAACAAAGTGGACGTATCATAGCCATCATAGCTATGATGTTTATCTACGCCATGATTTCGTTCGTCACTAACCTGGCGGCACCGATTGGCGTAATATGGAAGAATCAGCCTGAACTGATGGGCAGCAACACATTAGGCATGATGGGAAACATGATGAACTTCCTTGCATACCTGTTTATGGGTATACCTGCCGGCAAGCTGCTTATCAAGATAGGTTATAAAAAGACTGCAATGGTGGCCATTGCAGTTGGTTTTGTGGGTGTGCTCGTGCAGTATCTGTCGGGCTTCCCTACAGGTCTTACCGGATTCTGGGTGTATCTTTTGGGTGCATTCGTATGCGGTTTCTCTGTATGTATGCTCAACACAGTGGTTAACCCCATGCTCAACCTCCTTGGCGGAGGCGGCAACCGTGGCAACCAGCTCAACCTTATCGGAGGAACGCTCAACTCGCTTGCCGGAACGCTGACACCTATGCTGGTGGGCGCCTTGGTAGGTACAGTTACTAAAGACACTGCCATAAGCGATGTAAACCTCGTGCTCTACATTGCCATGACTGTGTTTGCCGGTGCGTTTATCGTGCTTTCATTCATACCGATAGCTGATCCGGAGATGGGTAAGGCTACACAAGACACCGTATTTGAACATAGTCCGTGGGCTTTCCGTCATTGCGTATTGGGCGTAATCGGTATCTTTGTTTATGTTGGAATAGAGATTGGTATCCCAGGCACTCTCAACTTCTATATCTCTGACACGACGTCGAAGGGTGCAGGAGTTGTAGGCGATGCTGCTGCCATAGGCGGTTTTGTTGCCGGAACTTACTGGCTGCTGATGCTTGTAGGACGTTTTGTTGCCGGTTTCATTGCCGACAAGGTGTCAAGCCGCGCCATGATGATCACCGTATCGCTCGTGGCTATCGTGCTCATGTTGGTGGCAATGTTCTCGTCTAAGACTTCAACAACGTCTATGCCTGTGTTTACGGGTTCTTCGTTCACAATGGTAACAGTGCCTGTCAGCGCTCTGCTGCTTGTGCTCTGCGGATTGTGTACGTCTGTCATGTGGGCAAGTATTTTCAATCTTGCTACTGAAGGACTTGGCAAATACACTGCTGCCGCTTCAGGCATATTCATGATGATGGTTGTCGGTGGAGGTGTACTGCCGCTGTTGCAGAACTTCATTGCCGACAAGGCCGGCTACATGATTTCTTATATCGTGCCGCTTGTTGCTTTGGCATACCTTCTTTATTATGCTCTGCTCGGATGTAAGAATGTCAACAAGGACATCCCTGTAGATTAAATGTGAAAATCGTTTTTCATAGTAATAAATTGAGACTTTTTAAGTCTGTAGGCCGCAAGATTGTTATCAGTCTTGCGGCTTTTGTTTTGCGGCTTATTCCGGGAATCAGCAGTAATAGTCTTGTTTCCTGTGTCGCGAACGATATCAATGCACACAAAAAAGACAGCAAAAGTTTGGCTGTGCCGTTATTTTGTCTTATCTTTGCAATGTACTCAAAAGGTGGTGTCCGGCATGCCTTATGGCTGCCGTGTCTGAGATTATACACATTGAACCAGTACGGATAATGCCGACGCTGGGATTTTGATGCAATTCTTTTATGGCGGTTATTCCGCGTCACCTGCTTTTGAGAGTGTTGACTGATCTTAAAAGAGGAGATTTAAGTATGACTTTTATTTCTTTTTTGTGCGTTATCCCCGTAAAGTCGGGTGCTGGCTGCTGTATGCTGCGGAGGGTTGCTTTATGAAGCGTTATCCCGTTGCTTTGTCTGTGGCCGGCTCTGATCCGTCCGGCGGTGCAGGCATTCAGGCTGACTTGAAGACCTTTTCTGCGCTTGGAGTTTACGGCGCGGCTGCCGTTACAGCCGTAACCGTACAGAACACCAAGGGCGTTAAGTATGTCCATTCAGTGCCCGCACAGGTAGTCTACGACCAGATTGTGGCAGTCATGGAAGACTTGCATCCCGATGCAGTTAAAATAGGTATGGTTAACGATGCAGCAACATTGGATGCCATAATAAATGCCTTGACAGACTGCCGTCCGCCTTTTCTTGTTGTTGATCCTGTCATGGTTTCGAGCAGCGGAAAGATGCTCATGAGTTCAGACGCACTCACTTTGCTTGAAAAAAGGCTGTTGCCCATGACAGACCTGCTCACTCCTAATATTCCTGAAACTTTAGTGCTGACCGGCATGCCGTCTGTATCTGCTAATGATGTTGAGGCTGCTGCACGCGCCATCCTTGGTTATGGCACTCGTTTCGTACTGATAAAGGGCGGTCATGCATCGGGCTGTGTAAAGACAGATATGCTTTTCAGCATCCTTGACGGCAACATCTCCTTAAATGAATATTCGGCTCCTTCTGTAGCGAGCCGCAACACTCACGGCACGGGCTGTACACTTTCGTCTGCCATTGCCGCTTTTGTTGCCCGCGGTGATAGTCTTGTTGAGGCTGTAGGCGAGGCTAAACGTTATCTTACTTCTGCGCTTGCGGCAGGAGCAGATATAACAATAGGTGATGGAACAGGCCCCTTGAACCATTTTTTCAGTCCTGTGCCGGCAATCGTAATTGATAAAGAATAAAGACAAAAAGATATGAACAGACTTCAGTTTATTACACATTTTACTGACAAATATACCTACGTCGACTCTGCCAGAATGGCTCTTGAAGGCGGATGCCGCTGGATTCAGCTGCGCATGAAGGATGCCACAGAGGCAGAACTCGAAGCGGCAGCATTGCAGGTGAAGAGTCTATGCGCCGGCTATGATGCCACGTTCGTCATTGACGATAATGTGATGATGGCGCAGCGTGTTGGTGCCGATGGCGTTCATCTTGGCGATGTCCTCGCTGGCCTCGTCCTGCAGGATGCTGATGGCATCGTCAATGGTCACGATGCCCACCAGCCGGTTTTCGGCGTCCACCACCGGAATGGCCAGATTTTAGGTCCTGATTATATAATAGGTGGAACGGCCAACACGTTCGACGATATATGCCGTCTTGCCGCCCAAGGTGCCGACTATATCGGCTGCGGCCCGTTCCGTTTCACTACTACAAAGAAAAATCTTGCTGCCATTCTCGGACTCGACGGATACAAACGTCTGCTTAAGCAGATGCACGCCAGGGGAATAAACCTGCCGCTGATAGCTATTGGCGGCATTGGCTACGACGACATTCCTGACCTTTTCAGTGCAGGTGTTACGGGCATAGCCCTTAGCGGAAGCATTCTGCGTGCCGCTGATCCGGTCAGCGAGATGCGCCGTATAGCAGATCTGATAAATCAAAAAGAACAAACCTTATAATATATTTATGGAAAATAATGTAAGAATAACTTATCCGGGTTCAGAGAAAGTTTACCTCAAGGGTGAACTCTTTCCCGACATTCGTGTGGGCATGCGTGTCGTAAAGCAGACTCCCACGGTTACCGTTGATGGTGACAAACGCACGGAGCGTCCTAATCCTCCTGTGTATATTTATGATACTTCCGGTCCTTACAGCGACCCTGACGTTGCCACTGATGTACGCAAAGGTCTGCCGCGATTGCGCGAACCGTGGATACTGAAGCGTGGAGGAGTGGAGCGCCTGAAGGAGATTTCGTCTGAATACGGACGCATGAGGCGTGATGACCACTCGCTCGATTCTCTCCGCTTTGAGCATATAGCCCTGCCTCTCAGGGCTAAGGAAGGCTGCCAGGTGAGCCAGCTTTACTATGCAAAGCAGGGCATAATAACCCCCGAGATGGAGTATGTCGCCATACGTGAGAACATGAACTGCAAGGAACTTGGCATCGAAACGCACATCACTCCTGAGTTTGTACGCAGCGAGATTGCCGCCGGACGCGCCGTAATTCCGGCAAACATCAACCATCCCGAGGCAGAACCTATGATTATAGGCCGCAATTTCCTTGTGAAAATCAACACAAACATAGGCAATTCTGCCACAACTTCGAGCATAGACGAGGAGGTTGAGAAGGCTGTGTGGAGCTGCAAGTGGGGTGGCGACACGCTGATGGACCTGTCTACAGGAGCAAATATTCACGAGACAAGAGAGTGGATTGTGCGCAACTGTCCTGTGCCCGTAGGCACCGTGCCTATGTATCAGGCCATGGAGAAGGTTAACGGCCATGCTGAAAACCTTACTTGGGAGCTGTTCCGCGACACACTTATCGAGCAGTGTGAGCAGGGAGTTGACTATTTCACCATCCATTGCGGCATACGTCTGCAGAACATACATCTTGCCGACAACCGCATGACAGGCATGGTTAGCCGTGGAGGAAGCATTATATCAAAGTGGTGCCAGATGCATCAGAAAGAGAGTTTCCTCTATGAGCATTTTGATGATATCTGCGACATTCTGGCTAAATATGACGTAGCCGTTTCGCTTGGCGACGGATTGCGTCCGGGCAGTGTCTATGATGCCAACGACCGCGCCCAGTTTGCCGAGCTCGACACGATGGGAGAGCTTGTGGAGCGTGCTTGGGCAAAGAATGTTCAGGCATTTATCGAAGGTCCTGGTCATGTGCCAATGGATAAGATTCCTGAGAATATGCAGCGTCAGATAGAGAAGTGCCACAACGCGCCGTTCTATACGCTCGGCCCGTTGGTAACTGACATTGCGCCCGGCTACGACCATATAACAAGTGCCATCGGTGCGGCTCAGATAGGATGGCTCGGCACTGCCATGCTGTGCTATGTAACGCCGAAAGAGCATCTTGCCTTGCCTGACCGTGACGATGTACGCGTGGGCGTGGTGACATACAAGCTTGCTGCACATGCAGCCGATCTGGCAAAGCATCATCCCGGTGCCATTGTGCGCGACAATGCGCTGAGCAAGGCACGCTATGAGTTCCGCTGGAAAGACCAGTTTAACCTGAGTCTTGACCCTGAACGTGCGCTTGAATACTACAAGACGGCCAACCATGTGGGCGGAAAATACTGCACTATGTGCGGTCCTAACTTCTGCGCCATGCGTATAAGCCAGACGATAAAGGAAGGCGAGTGCGACGTTTAATGCATGTGGGCTTTAATGCCTCGGCGTTAAGCTGTCTGCGCAGCAGTATGACAGGCTGTATATGTGCCTGTCATGCCGTTATGCCAAGCTTGCGTGAGCGCAATGAAGCATGAAGAAAGGAAACGCTTAACTCATTGAAAATAAGAAATTTACTATATAAAAAATAAAAACAAAATGATAGAAAAGAAAGTATCACAGGGTATTATCAGTACCTATTTCAGCAAGTTGGAACGTAATCTTGACCTCGATGTTGCCATTGTAGGCGGAGGTCCGTCAGGCATTGTTGCCGCATATTATCTGGCAAAGGCCGGACTTAAAGTTGCCCAGTTCGACCGCAAATTGTCTCCCGGCGGCGGTATGTGGGGCGGCGCAATGATGTTCAATCAGATTGTTGTGCAGAAAGAAGCCATCGAAATCGTGAAAGACTTTGACATCAACTTTGAGAGCTACGACGAAGACCTGTTTGTGATGGATTCTGTTGAGAGTACCTCTGCACTGCTATATAAGGCCGTTCATGCCGGAGCAACAATATTCAACTGCTATTCTGTTGAGGATGTTGTGTTTAAGGACAATGTTGTCAGCGGTGTTGTTGTCAACTGGACTCCGGTTTTGCGTGAAGGTATGCATGTAGACCCGATTAACATTATGGCAAAGTGTGTTATCGACGGAACGGGCCATGACAGCGAGATGTGCAAGACAGTAGCGCGCAAGAACGGTATCCGCCTTGCAACTGATACGGGCGATGTTATCGGCGAGCGCTCGCTCGATGTGGTTTCAGGCGAGAATGAGGTGGTTAACGGTACAAAGGAGATTTATCCCGGACTTTATGTCTGCGGTATGGCTGCTTCTGCCGTAAGCGGAACTCCCCGTATGGGACCAATCTTCGGTGGTATGCTCATGTCGGGCAAGAAGGTTGCCGAACTGATTATCAAGAAACTTAAATAGTTTTGGTGTGGGGCTATGAAGTAGCGGCTTTTTGTCCGGACTTCATAGCCCCTTATATATAATTAAGGTGTATTCGTAAGGCATTTTGTCTGTGCAGACAGATGCCGAAATTCGTTATTTTTACTTTTCGCTTTTCATTTTTGCTTAAACAATGCTTTGGATTGTAGTTACTTCTCCCGTTTTTTTATCAGATGAAGCCACGTTTCTTCATCGCCTGTTGGCCAACGGCGTTGACATAATACATCTGCGTAAGCCCGGAGCATCGGCTGCAGACTGTGCGCGCCTGCTTGAAGAGCTGTCGGCAGAAGACCGTTCGCATATTGTAGTTCACGACTTCTTTGAACTGGCGGAGCCTTATGGTTTGCGCGGAATACACCTTAACGCGCGCCGAAACATTGTGCCCGAAGGTTACAACGGTCATGTCAGCCGTTCGTGTCATTCTCTTGAAGAGGTAAAACAGCACAAAGATAACTGCAATTATGTATTTCTCAGCCCGATATTCGACAGCGTGTCAAAGCAGGGATATGCCTCTGCCTTCACTGATGCAACGCTCCGTCAGGCGTCAGAACAGGGCATTCTGGACAATAAGGTTGTGGCTCTTGGCGGTGTTACGCCGGATAAGATACACTATCTGAAGTCTCTAAATTTCGGCGGCGCGGCAATGCTGGGCTGTATCAACAGTATGGCCGGACTGAGCGAAGCGCAACTCTGCGCACGTTTACACAGCATAAGAGAATGTTTTAGACAGCATTGATGTTGTTTTGCCGATAAAAGCCATGACTACAAGCTGTTGCGCGTAGTTATGGCTTTTGTTTTTTTGTCGTTTCTTTGCTGTTGGCAAAAGTTTTTGCGCCATTTTCTTTGTTGTATATATAGCCGTTTTCTTTAGCTTGTCTGCATCTTTACGGACGCTAATCACAGATTTAGATTTAAACCAAGCCGTTTTATCAGAAAAATCCTATGACTTACGACCTGAAAAGCGGCCACTTTTGCATCAAAAGTGATAGAGTTATGACCCGTAACTCTATCACTAACAGTTTGAAAGTAAATAGCTGTCGTTTGCTTAATAAACC
>OLFW01000867.1_pt1 | contig 22034 bp, 15 predicted proteins | sample 1605351 | NCBI WGS metagenome assembly OLFW01 (sample SAMEA3888918, study PRJEB22519) | human gut metagenome | biome: human gut; feature: human-associated habitat; material: faeces | place: Denmark | collected 2010 | reverse complement strand
CCGATATCTTCGGAAAAGCTTATATCGCAAAAGAAGATATTCCGTATGTTCCATTGCATGACTATAAAGCAGTATTGGCAAACTTTTGTCGTTTGATAGATTCGCATCTTTGGGATGAAGTGGAAAAGGAGTTTGAAACTTGGGGAAGCAAAACATATAGCAGAATTTCTTACATAAGCCAAGAGCGTGAATTGCTGGAAGATATGCTGCGTAATGTTTGGATTAAAATTGAATCAGAGAAAGATAAAGTAGATACAGATACGTGGGATTATATCAGCCTTATCAAGGAGGATTACCCACATATACTTGGTTAGGGGTGCTTTTGCCCCACCTGTCCCTCACCTGCGGTTCTTTTGGGAAGTGTTTGAGTTGTGGGTGATAAGGGCTGATACAAATATGTTTGTATCAATGACTGCATATACCATTGCGTTCTTTTCTTAATCGTCTGACTTCTCTGATTTCTTCATTGATTTCATCAAGCGTGAGCTCTGGGGTTTCACCTCTTTCTGCTGGTTGTCCATACGGACTGTCATTGCTGTCTGTGCCATAAGTCCAAAATGTTTAATTAATAATCATTCTGACTGCAAATATACATCATTATGACGTAAAATATTGAGATAGTATTAATAATTTAATAAAGATCAATAGTTGAATGAATGATATAACTGCAATTTTCGCTTTTCTGAAGTGTTGCCTTGGATATAAGGGGAATATGAGCAGGATGATTGCTGGTATGAACTGGCATGAGCTGTATTCTTTTGCTTCTAAGCAAGCTCTGCTGGGGCTTTGCTTTGAGGGTATAGAGCGATTGGGGAAGGAGTATCCTGAGGAGTTGAAGCAGAACCCGATAGGGAGGGAACTGCTGATGACTTGGATGGGTAAGGCGCAACAGATTCGCAGGCAGAACATGAAGGTGAATGCTGTGGCGGGTAAGCTCTTCTCGATGCTGAGAGAGGATGGGATGAGGTGCTGCATTCTGAAAGGGCAGGGGAATGCCTTGATGTATCCGAATCCTTATTCACGTACTCCTGGAGATATTGATGTTTGGATTGATGCTAGTAGGGAGAGGATTATGGAATATGCTCAAAAGAAGTTTGAACTGGAAGATGATATCAGACTGCAGCATCTGGAGACTTCCTTGGATGGTGTGCCTGTAGAGTTGCATTTCTTTCCTTGCTCCATGAATAATCCTATCTATCATGCTAGATTGCAGAAATGGTTTCGAAGGAATGCGGATCTGCAATGCTCAAATGTTGTTGGGCTGCCCGATGGGGCTGGGGATATTGCTATACCAACGACGGCATTTAATGTTGTTTATCAGCTGACGCATCTGTATCACCATTTCTTTGATGAAGGGATTGGAATGAGGCAAATCATTGATTATTTTCTTGTAGTCAATGATTTCTCAAAAAATGTATTTTTGAATAATAAATCTTCGAAAATCACCCCGTCCCTCTTTTTTGATAAAGCAAGCTGCACTCGGCAATTTGAAAGCGAGCTTTCATTGCACTCATTGGCATCGCTTTTTCCCCTTAAAGAGGGCTCCACCTCTCACCCCGACCCTCTCACCCTCAGGGAAGAGGGAGGAAACCGCCCTACTCGGTGCTGTGATCTTGATTTTTAAGTATCAGATTTGAGACAAAGGTTATAGTTATGTCCGTTTCATCAACAGTTTTTGGTTATCATGTTCAATATCTCTATACGTTGTATAGAATGATAGAGTCTGCTGATTCTAAAGAAGTATTCGTGCCCGAAGGAAGAGAAGATTTAGACATATATTTGAATGACCAAATTATCGAAACCATACAGGTGAAGTGTTATTCTGGGACAATCGTGTATTCTGATCTGTTTTCCAAGGGTAAATCTACTTCTTTGTTTTCTCGTGGTAAGGATAGTTTAGATGAAAATTCAAATGTAAAAATATCATTCGTGGCGGTTGGACATGGCAATGATAAAGGAGTGATTTCTGATAGATTGACGAAGGTGTCCTCTCTTGTAAAGTCGCTCAAAAAAGAGGAAACTCTTCATTTGGATTATGCTTCTTCCAAGGAGCTTGCTGCAAAAATATTATGGCAGTCTAAATCGCAAGGAGAGTTGGAAAATTATGTTGAATCCGTTTTAAAAAATCGATTTCCATCTATTGATCCTTTAATAGTAAAGGATTATTTGGTTCAGTGGATTTGTTATCTTGTGATAAATGAAATGTCTGCTACTTATGATGATTTATGTTGTCAGGTAGGGCAGATTATTGAGTTTTCTGTGCGTCAAAAGGAATTCTTTACTCAATTTGGACTAACAGTAATTCCACTTTTTCAGTCAGTTTGTCAGGAAGATGTTAATTCTGGAATATCTTATTATCAAGGTATATCTGCTAAGGAAATACATATTGCCAAAAATTATGATGTTGTCAGAGAAGAAAAGTTGCAACAACTCTATGAGAAGCTGAAAGACAATAATCTTGTTTTCATAACGGGTGTCTCAGGTTCTGGCAAAAGTAGTTTAGCATATCGTTATTTGAAGATTTGTGGTACTCCTTTACGATACGAGATTAAATATGTAAATCGAAATAACATATCGCAGATTATTGCCACCATCAAAGATATTTCGAAAGGCTTGAAGAGTGAAGCTTTTGTATATTTAGATGTGCTGCCATACGATACTTCATGGATTCAAGTGGTAAATGAAATAGAGGATACTCCTTTGGTTAAATGCTTAGTAACAATCCGGCAGGATGATTGGAATAGGTGTAAAAACAAGGTTAAAGAGAAACTTCATTATTCTACTCTTGCTTTAGATTTAACCGAATCTGAAGCAAAGGATATATTTGATCATCTATGCGAAAGAGGATTGTGCCATATTGATATCTTTGAAGAGGCTTGGAATGAATCCGGACATCCTCAAACATTGCTTGAATATGTGTATTTCCTGACACAAGGTGTTCCTCTAAGGGCAAGAATCTCTGAACAGATAGGAAGACTTGATCATGTAAATGCCTCCTTTCTTCAGTATATATCTGTCTCGAATGTCTTGCAGGGAAATATCTCTGTGAATGCCATTCGGAACTTGTGTCATCTTTCTCCAATGGACCTGTCTCGATGTATAGACCAAATGAAAGGTGAATTCTTTGAGTATAATGGTGAAGGATTTTCTGATGTTCACCCCATTAGAACTCATATCATAGTTGAAGAGATATTTAGGAATTATAGAAATGGATTAGGAGAAATCGGTATGGAATTATTCGAGCATATTAATGAAAACACAAGTCCTTTGTTTCTTATGGCCCTTATAGATGAAGGAAAATATACGCCTGATTCTCTTTTGCGTGAATTGGAGGGTAAGAAGATAAACTCTATGCAAGCGTATATTGTGGCAAGAACATTGGTGTGGTGTGGAGTTAAACATTATATTGATAATAATCAAGCCGCGTTTGATTGGTTAAGGCAAACTGCGCCTCTTTGTTGGCAAGTGTTAGTGCCTGTTAACTTTACGGAAATCGAACTTGAGGAATCTGTTGATAAATTGTTTGGAAGCCATATAGGTATTACTATGGATGATGTAAGAAAAAGATTTTCTTTGCAGACTGAGGTCTATTTCTATTTATGTAAATGGCTTGATAGTTCCATTTCTTTGGAAAAGCCTAAAGAGTGGCGTGACTATTTTTGGTTGGCAAAATTCTTAACGATATGTAATTTGCAGCTTTCTTATAAGCCAGAGTTTGTTGATTTTAAGATAGATGCTAAAGCTCCTAATAATTTGGAAGAGATGGCAGATGTTCTTCTTGGACTGAAACTGGCTGGTTACGATTCTACCACATTTAGTCAACTGGAAGAAAACTTCGTTAAACAATTTCGCATCCAAAATAATATCTTGGAGTTTGATATTTGTGAAAATGAGGTTAAATGTCTTACTTTCTTAGACTATTTTACTGCAGGGAAGCAATTTGAAAATGGAGATGGAGATATAATGCATCGCATTAATCTGCATCATATTGATTTGCTGAGAAAAGCATTTCCAAATGCAGATGTATATCATTCAGAGATCATAAAAGATGAGATTTTTGAAGATATAGATTTGACTTTTGAAAAGCATATTAGTAGAGAAAAGTTACCGCTTGATGATATGCAAGAACCGCTCACAATGATAGTGCATTTGTATGAAAAAAGCTATGTTCTTCCTTCCAGAAAGGCTTATTGTGATCAATTGATAACTTTGCGTAAGCTATTTGTTGATGTAATAAAAGAATATTGGCAAGGCATTGATGACATTCATCGAGTTGGAAAGGCGTACAATGCCGAAATGGATCAAGTTTCTTATGATGTGTGTGATAAGATTTTAAATACTCACATAGAATTGCCTGCAACTGAAATAAATAGATTCGGATTAGGTTATGAAATTAACAAAAAGGAGAATGAAGACCAAAGTGCAAAAGATAATTGGAAGAAATTAAACTCCTTGTATTCTCATTATTCTACTGATTTGACAATCTTCTTCAGACAGTGTTACCAGCCTTCAGGTGGCTTCATCAATGATGTTCAAAGAATGACGATGATATTGCTGGATGCACAGGATAAGTTGAAAAAATTGCAAAGCTTATTTCATCAGGTTTTTGATAGTTATGTTGATGTCGTTGAGATCAAGCAACTTGATGAGAGAGAAAAACAGCAGATGACGTGCCTTATTGCAGTTTATAATTGGTTAGCTCAAAACCAGCCTTATATGTCTTGCAGGCAGTTATTAAAGCAGATAAAACCAAAGAAACTGACGGCTACTCAAACATCTGAAGTCAACAATGAGGTTATAGATAATCCGTCTCAAACTATAGTTGACTCTATTGAAGATTTGGAAAATCTTCGGAATATGCAATTGAGAGATATTTATAATAGATGCTCTCATCTTGATGACTTATCTATCCAAATCGTTGATAAGTATATAAAACGCTATGATGATACTATAGAGAGTATGAGAAATTGTAGTTTATAGTTAACTGTATTTTGCTGCTATCGTCAAAATAGATAACGATAGGTTGGCAAGAAAAATAAAGTCCTTACTTAACTCTCTGCTATTGAAGAGAATGAAGCAGTTGGAAAACAATCAAAAGACAATATGAGGTTATCTTGTGATCCCAATGAAATCTTGTGGTATGCGATGAGTTCTCCTTTTCGACGGGAGATGAAGGCCAAGGCACTCTTGGATGCTCACCATATAGAGAATTTTATCCCGATGAAGAAAAGACAGGAGATTCGGGATGGTGAAATCGTGACGTGGGAGGAGCCGGCTATCCACAACTTTGTCTTCGTGCATGATAGCTACAATGGCATCATGAAAGTGAAGAAGGGGCTGGACATCCTGCAGTTCATTCTAAATCCCTTGTCTCCGATAGTTGTGCCACAGAGACAGATGGATGACTTCATCCGTCTTTACGAGTCGGACGGTTATGACGAGCCCGAGTTTCTCACTCCCCAGACGATGGGGCAGCTTCGGAAGAATGCAAGGGTGGTCATCGGCGATGGCCCACTTGCTGGCATCTCTGGTTATTACCAGCGAGTGAAGGGGGCGAAGGACAAGCGCTTCATAGTGTTGATAGAGGGCTTGATAGCAATGGCATGCAGCGTGGAGTGTAAGTTCGTGAAAGTAAAGTAGGTATGAAGTTCAGCTTACTGTTAAAAGATATAAAAAACTTGCGAAATCCATAATTTATATCTATTTTTGCATCATGAATCTCACTCTTTTGTTAGAGATGAGGATAAAAAAAATGAAATATTGTAATGCGGAATTCTCTAAGTACTTGAATCACAGTGGTAAAACTGAGATTTGAGGAACCTAAGGAATGCATATTCAGTAATATTTATACTATGACTCAACAATTATCTTTAGCTTCAGCAATTACAAGAAACCAGGCAAGAGCTTACTGATACAAAGAGAAAGCTGAAAACTGCTGAGACCCTGTTGGCAGATGCCAAAGAGAAGAACCGTCAGTTGGAAACTGAACGAGAGAAGGATGCCAAGGAGCGTAAGGACTTGGAGAATGATATCGCTCTCCTTCGTTCTGATCTTTACAGTGGAACAAAGAGCCAGCAGTCAGGTCGTTCTGCGGAAGATGTAGGAGCTAATGATGGCAGGGATGATTTCGATGGTACGGATGCATCTTTACCAGAGGCAAATCGTAAGGATGATGTGTCCTCAGAGGCAAACTCTGATGGCGAGAAATCAGAGAAATCTCAATCCGGAGAGCCTAATAACTCTTCGGAAGACAGAGACTCTAGTAAAGGAACTCCGGGAACACCAACTCCTAAGACAATATATCATGGTCCTTCTCGTAAGGGTCGTACTTATAATAAGCATACAGTTGGTACGCCGATTATCCATAAGTGCGATTTGAGTCACTTGCCTGAATACTTCCAGCATTGAAGGACCGAGCCTTGGCTCCTGGTTCCAACGTAAACGTAGATGAGACATGGGAGTGATTCCAGACTCATTTCGGTCATCGTAAGACCTATATGTGGTGTTTGGTAAATCGAAAGGGCTCGTTGTTCTTCGGTAGTGTTCAGGGTGCATTGAGATCGGCAATGTACAATACCTTTATCCAGACTTGCAAGCAAGTCGGAGTCTCGTTCAGACAATATTTCAAGGCTTTACTCAAAGCAGTGAAATCTGGTAGAACGGACTATGAGAACCTGCTTCCGATGACAATCTGCTTGGATTAATGAAATTTTTAGTGAAAAAATTTAAAAATGAAATTTGCGGGCTTTGCAAAAAATCCCGCAAATAGGGGCGTTGTGACATTTTTGGACGCTTACGATGGCAAGGACGCTGAGCTCCCTCAGCATGCTGCCTAAAGTTAAAGAATAAAAAATCGAAACTTTTTTTTAAAATCCAGGTACAGCTAACCCACTGATAAATAGTGGGCACGCTGTATTGGTGGTTTACAAAATAAGGAAATATGGAAAAAAATGATAAGGAACGACTTGATGTGATATGGAATAAAGGTCAAGTAGTTAAAGGCTACAATGAAAAATGTTATAGAAAGGATGCTTGTGGGGCATGGATGATTAGAGAAAAGTATGGAGATAGAACTTCCCCTTTTGGTTGGGAAATTGATCATATTTATCCTAAGTCAAAATTGTCAGAAAGCATAAGTGATGTTTCCTTGATAGATGATGTGAAAAATCTAAGACCTCTAAATTGGAAAAATAATGAATCTAAAGGTAATGATTATCCTTCTTATCAGGCTAAGATAACTTCTGATGGTAATAAAAATGTAGAAGGTGTATATGAATATACCGTCAATGAAGAAACACAAAAAATAATAGAACAACTTTTTAAAAGTAAGTTATGTTAAGTGATTTGAATACTATAGTACAATTCTTCTCTGCTCTTTATGTGACAATTGCTATAGATAATATGATGTTCAATCGCTTTTGGACTCCGGATGTCTTTGCTGTTGTGGAAAATGCCTTGAAAAAATTTGATTTCGCTTTGAGTACGCCAAAGCAGCAAGAACTTCTAAATGTAATAAAAAATAGGTCTGTTGAGATTGATACAAGCGCAAGAAGAGAAGGGGCTTTTTATCTTATGCTCTGTGTTTCTCTTTTGATATATTTTGCCTTTGAAGGATTGCTGTCAGAGACGAATCAATGTATATGTTGTTTTGTTATATTAATGGATATGGCAATGGTTTTTGGATTATATATTATAGGGGCTTTTGAATGGAAAAGATGGTGGGAAGTCTGGTTTAGGTACATATTTGCAGTGATAGCTGCATTTGTTTGGCTATATTTGACTTCTAACGCTTCTCTGAAAATTTTGAGCATGAAAGACTTTGCCATTTCTAAAAATGTATCTATTACTTTCTTGGCAAGAATATTGATAATTTTGGTGTTTCTTGTTCCCATAGTGATGCGTATTGTTATAAATAGGTTGTATTCGACTGTTTATGTCAAGTACTTGGATGTTCGGTTAACTGAAGAGTATGTTGCTTATCAAAATACGAAGAAAGCAATACGAAGCAAAAATAAGGACTTGTGTGATTTAAGATATGATGGAGTATATAAAGAAGTCTTCTTTTCTGCTGATAAATCACAAGATAATGTTGAGACAGTGCTAGTAAATAAGCTGTTGGATTACCTTTCTTTCGCATGTAAACCTGTTAGAGTATTAGAACTTTTGTGTTATAGATTTTCTGCTGATTATAGAAATGATAACAATAATGTTAGTAAAGGTAATGAGGAAGCTTCTTATGAATTACCAGAATGAGGTATGAAAACTCAATGTGTTAATGTTTAAAGGTATAGTTATGTTAGATAAAATTCCATTTAAAGTCTCGGCAAGGACAGCTCGGTTAATTGGTCGAGAAAACGTGGCTACTGCTAAGGGTGCCATTATCGAGTTAGTGAAGAATGGCTATGATGCAGATAGTCCATTTTCTATAGTTCTGATAGACAATAGGTATGGTGTGTATCATAATAGGCTTGATAAAGAACTTTATGAAAAGTATTTGTCCTTAGGGATTGAAGAAAGCTTGTTGACTTCTATCTATCAATTGAATGAGGATGCTTATTATGAGAGACCAGATGTTGATATTGAGAAAATAGGAGTACTCAAGAAGCATCTTCAGAGTTATTCTAGTCTGTATATCATTGATGCTGGTGAAGGAATGACAGATTCTATCATTAGAAATTGTTGGATGACTATTGGCACAGACAACAAGTCAACTCATTTTACAACTCATGGTGGTCGAGTAAAAGCTGGTGCGAAAGGTATCGGTCGTTTTGCTCTTGATAAACTTGGGGAACGATGTGAGATGTTTACTTTCTTTGATCCAACTGTGCATGAAGACAAAAATGAAGATGATGAGGCATCTGATTTTTGTGGCTATCATTGGATTGTAAATTGGAATGATTTTGAAGGAAAAGAAAAAACTATAGATCATGTTAGTGCGGAATTGGAGGGAATCTCTGATTTGACATATATGGATTGCCTTCGTCAACTACCCTTGACATCTTCTTTGGAGAAACTTGTAGGGGATAAATCTCTTTCGCATGGTACGATTCTCAAAATAAGTGGTTTGCGTGACATTTGGGATGATGAGGCGATAAAAAATGTATATGAGGATCTTGGGGTGTTGGTTCCACCTAGTGAGAATCGTGATTTTACAATAAGTTTAGTGTCTCTTGATAGTCCGCAAAAGTATGGAGAACTGGAAAGTTCCTTTTGCGATGATTTTGATTATAAAATTGTTGCCCATGCAGATGCTGATCAGAATGTTAATATTAGAATATATAGAAATGAATATAATGTAGAAGCCATTCCTTTATCTTTCTATAATCGAGAAAATCAGCAGGAACATCCCTATAGACGAGAAGACTTTATGCGTGGATATTGGGATGCAACTCGTACGTTTGGACAACTTATACCTGGATTCCGAGATTCAGATGTAGATGGAGTCTTGGCAAAAATAGGTACATTTGATTTTGTCTTTTATTATTTGAAACGCTCTGCTACTAAAAATGATGAAGCTCGTTTCTTTTATAGACAATGTCCTTACAATCTGCGTAAAAGTTGGCTTGATAAATTTGGAGGAATAAAATTGTTTAGAGACAATTTTAGGGTGCGCCCATATGGTGAAAAAAATGATTCTGCCTTTGATTGGCTAGGCATTGGTATGAGAAAAAATAACAGTCCTGCTGGTATTGCCAAAAAACAGGGTGGTTATCGTGTTGAGTCTGAAAATATTGCAGGCTCTATACTTATATCTCGTCTGGCAAATATTGATTTTGAGGATAAGTCTAGCCGAGAGGGTTTGCAGGAGAATAAGACATTTGCGATACTTAAACAGATTATTATCGGGATTATAAGAATCTTTGAGGATGATAGATCATTAATAGCTCGTGAACTGGATGCAGATGACCAAGAACGCAATGGAGCTGCAAGGGATAGAGAAAAGGCCGAAGAACTTGCTAATAAGATAATAGAGGAGCATCGTAAGAAGAGACTAACTTCTGTGGCTTCTGACGATGAAAATTCTTTTGATTATCAATTGAATCTGTTGGCAACAGTCAATGAACAAAAGAATGAAGAGATTAAACAACTTCATGAAGAACAGCGAATTCTGAGAGCGTTAGCTAGTAGTGGGCTTATGCTGGCATCTTTTGCTCATGATTTGAGCAAGTATAATGCTAATTTGGATAATCGTTATGACAATATAGTGGAGTTGCTCAATGGCAAGATAACTATTGAAGATTTTCCTGCTGTTAGAAGGAAGAATCCGTTTATGCTATTAAATCAAGCTAAGGAGAATGATTCAAAAATGCAACGTTGGTTTAGTTTTTCCACAGATATTGTAAAAAAGGATAAACGTAAAAGAAAGGCAGTAGCCTTAGTGGCTTATTTTGAAAAATTGGAAGAGACTTGGGCTGGGATTTTAGGAGAACGTGATATACATTTTTTGCATGATCGAGTGGCTGATGTTGCTATTAGGGCTTTTGAAATAGACCTTGATAGTATATTTTACAACTTGATTTCAAATTCTGTTGAGGCTTTTATTCGGCTTAGGGAGAATCGTGATAGAGTGATAACTGTTTGTGTTGAACAAAATGAAAAATCAATAGTCTTTACTTATCGTGATAGCGGACCTGGACTTTCTGACGAAATAGTAAATCCAACAGATATTTTTAAACCTCTTTTTACAACTAAGCGTAGTACAAGTACTGGGGAAGAAATCGGTACGGGATTAGGTATGTGGCTTGTAAAGTTGATATCTGAGGATAATGATGCTCGTGTTATCTTGTTAACGCCAAGGGAAGGCTTTGGGGTTCAAATCATATTTCCAATTAAATATAAACGATGATTATGGAATATAAAATAATGTTTATAGATGAGGAATCGACTCAGCATGATGAGTTCGAAAATCACTTTGAGAAGTATTGGCCCGAGGCTAATGTGCGATGTGTGTTTCCATCTTCTACTTTAAATGAAATGCTGGAAGAGATTGAACAATGGCAACCGAATGCTATTATTGTAGATTTTCAGTTAAATGATAAAAAAACAGATATAAAATATAATGTATGCTATAATGGTGTAGAATTGCTTAAAGAAATTCAATTGCAGAAGTGTGACTTCCCATGCTTTGTTATTACTTCTTATGATGACGATGCTGTAGCAGATTCTGATGATGTTAATTTTGTATATATCAAGAAGAGTTTGCATTTCTCATCTAATGCTGGTAAGGTTCCTTTTGCTCAACGGGTAAAATGCCAAATTGACAAATATTTGGCAAGAATTGTGAATGCAAAAGCGGAATTGTCTGTCCTTTTGGAAAAAAGAAAATCTGGTAAGGCTAATGTGAAAGATGAAGAACATATCGTAGAATTAGATTCATTTTTGGAGAAAACGATTGACACAACAGGGGCTATTCCTGATGAAATGAAACATTTGTCTAATATGGATCGATTGAATTCTTTAATAGATAAGGTTGACCAACTGATTGGTAAATTTGAATAGTATGACATATCCTTTTCGTAATATCTCACCTAAGCGAACTTTTACAAAGCATTATGCTCAGTATAATAGATATAAGCCATATTTAGCTGATGACTTTAATCATAAATGCGGCTATACGGATTGTTCTGATCATTGGTTTGGAGGGCAGCGTAATTTCCAAATAGACCATTTTAAACCTAAGAGTATCTATCCTCAGCTTATATCGGAATATAGTAATTTGGTGTATTGCTGTTCGTACGTGAATCGTGCAAAATTAGATGATGATAATCCAAACTATTTAGATCCATGTAATGTTGATTACAATCTGCATTTTGAACGTGATGATAATGGGTATATTGTTGGTAAGACTCCACAGGGATGCTATATGGTGGAGCATTTGCAATTGAATCTTGCTCGATATGCTATCTGTTGGAATTTGGATCGATTGGACGCTAAAATTAAAAAGTTGGAAAAAGTAACAATAGGTTTAAGTTGTGATGGAACTCTTTTGGAATTGTATAAAGAGTATCGCAAATACGAAAAATACTTGAGAAGTAATCTGTAGAAGTTTTTGATAATGTTGCAACTAATATTTCCGTTTTTGAAACGTAATTTACCCCAAGACCCCTTCTTGATTAACAGAATCTTCGTGTCTATATACCTTATATATAATAAGGTAGAGGCGTATAATCAGTTTATAGAAAGATATGTCATCTCTGAAACCGACAAAGATTATGAGGAGTTAGGAAAGGTACTTGCCTTTCTTGATAAGCAAAATGTTAAGATGATTAACTTGGAGGATATGATCAAGCTCTTTGAGTTTGTTATATCTCCATCGGATAGAATCGTGACGGGGGCTATCTATACGCCCAAGAAAATCAGAAAATATATACTTGATGCTTGTCTTCGTAAGAACACAGACTTATTACAAATTCGTGTAGCTGATATTGCTTGTGGATGTGGAGGCTTTCTGATGGACGCTGCCAGAATGATTCATAGAACTACAAAAATGCCTTATCGAGATATTTTCAAAAGATGTATTTATGGCATAGATATCCAGAATTATTCTATAGAAAGGTGTCAGATACTTTTAAATCTATTGGCTTTGACAGAAGGGGAAGTCGTAGATTTTGAATTCAATCTGTTGTGTGCTGATACATTGGATTTCAAGTCGCATGAATGGAACTCTAATTTTGACCACTTTGATGTAATCGTGGGTAATCCGCCTTATGTCTGTGGTAGAAATATGGAGGATGATACCAGGTTGAAGACTAAATGGTATGAGGTATGTGATTCAGGTTCTACTGATTTATACATTCCTTTTTTCCAGATTGCTGTGGAGATGTTGAATGATGAGGGGAAGATAGGGTATATTACGATGAATTCTTTTCTGAAGAGTTTGAATGCTCGTAAGCTGAGGGCATTTTTCGTTGATAATCAGTTTGATATTCATATTGTTGATTTTCGGGGGTATCAAGTGTTTAAGGGTAAAAGTACTTATACCTGTTTGTTTTTCTTGGAAAAGGAAAAGAGCAAAGCTCTCCATTATAGTTGCGATGAGCAGGTGAAACTTGCCAAGCGAATGCATTATGAGGACATACCTTGGAATTTGCTGGATGCAGAGAAAGGATGGAACTTGAATCAAAATAAAGTGACTAATAAAATAGAGTCTGTTGGCACACCTTTGTTTGAGTTTTGCCAAACTCGCCATGGTATTGCGACATTGAGTAATAAGACTTATATATTCTTGCCCAACAAGGAAGATGATAAGTATTATTATCTAGAAAAAGAAGACGTGAGCTATCCTATAGAGAAGACTCTCTGTAAAGACATCGTGAATTCTAATAAATTGAATTCAGAAAAGGCTCTTGTTGATCTTGTTCATAAGGCTATATTTCCTTATGTGATTGACAAGAGTGGTAAGGCTGTTTTGATTAAAGAGGAGATTATACAAGCAAAATATCCTTGTGCGTATTCATATCTGCAATCTCAAAGGGAAACATTGGATAAACGAGATAAAGGAAAGGTTGGGGATTATCCAGCATGGTATGCTTATGGTCGGACGCAATCGTTGGTAATGCCTGCAATCAAGATGTTTTTCCCGAAAATTGCTAATAAGCCATTAAACTGCGTTATTGTAGAAAATTCAAACTTGCTGTTATACAATGGTATGGCGTTCGTGGGTGATGATATGCGAAAGATGAAGATTTTGCAGAAGGTGTTGGAGTCTGATATTTTTTGGAACTATGTTGTAGCTAACAGTAAGCCTTACACATCAGGATATTATTCGCTGAATGGTTCAAACATCAAAAACTTTGGTGTTCCTAAGTTTACTAAAGCAGAAGAGGAAGAACTTCTTAGATTGGAAGACAAAGGAGCCGTTAATCAATGGCTATCGTCTTTCTATGAGTAAATATAGGGCATATTATTTGAAACATGATGATTTCCAATGTAAATACAAAAGAATTAGTCATTTTATTTGGTGGTTTGATAAAAAAGTCGTAACTTTGGAAATTATTATTTGTAAATAATGACAAGTATGGCAAACGACAATAATAACATACAGATTACTGATGAGTCTCAAATTGTTCTCTATCAGCCAAATGAAAGCATCTCTCTTCAAGTGAAGATTGATGCAAGCCATGATACTGTATGGCTTACTCAGCAGCAAATAGCTGACCTTTTCGGTACAAAACGACCAGCTATAACAAAGCATTTGAGAAATATCTTCAACAGTGGTGAACTTGACCAGAATTCAGTTAGTTCCATTTTGGAACATACTGCGGCTGATGGGAAAACCTATAAAACGCAGTTTTACAATCTTGATGCTATTATTTCTGTTGGCTATCGTGTAAATAGCATCAATGCTACGGCCTTTCGTAGATGGGCAACTCGTGTTTTAAATAATTATTTGTTAAAAGGTTATTCTGTTAACCAGCAACTATTGGCGATGCAGCGACAGTTTGATTCTCGATTGGAAGAGCATAGTCTGCGTATGACACGTATTGAAGATAAACAGGCAGCACAGCAGGAACAGCTTGACTTCTTTATTCGTACATCTACACCTCCTGCAGAAATGGTTTTCTTTGAGGGTGATTTCTATACTGCACGTGTGGCTTTGGAGAACTTGGTTCGTTCTGCATCCCATCGTGTTATAGTCATTGATGCATATGTATCAGCCTTGACTCTTGACTTTCTGAACATTAGAAAATCTGGAGTGGAAGCAATTATCTATACAGTAGGTGTCGGTCAGGGAATGCAACGATTGATGGAGGAGCATGATAGGTTGTTCCCTGATGCTCATATTGATATCAGAAAATGGAGTAAGGAGTCCCATGATCGTTGGCTTGTCATTGATGATACGCTTTATCATTGTGGTCATTCTTTAAACGCTAATGGTGGGCACAAAATCTCGGCAATAACAAGAATGGGTATATCGCCTGATGATATTCTTTCTGTTGTTGGCTAGTAACATTACCTGATGGATAGGGGAGATAATACGGAAGGAATTGGGCTGAGACAGCTTCTCGATTACTACTTTGTTGTTGTGAAGTGGCACACGGATCTCACAAATCTCACGGATTTGGCTGCGTTGCAGCGGGATTTGAAATAGTTGGGATTGTGGAAGTTTGCAGGGGCGGTGATGTATGTGCTGCATGAGGCATTGGGATTACCTGAGGAGAAGATGATAGCTCCGATGGATGAGAAGCGTGGGAGGTTGCTGTTGGCAGAGATACTGGATGGTGGTAACTTCGATAGACACTTTACGAAGTATGCTGGGTTTACGCATCAGAGTATGGGGAAGAAGTATTTCCTGAAGATATGGAGAAATATGCACTTCGTTCGATATTATCCTGGTGAGGCTCTTTGTGAACCATTGTTCCGTACTTGGCACTTTTTCTGGAGGCTAAAATATAAAAAATAAATTAATCAAATAATTAATTGAAATAACTCTGTTTATGTTTATCGAGATGCAGATAGGTAATCAGCTGGATGAGGATGACTATCTGCACTTCGATTATCAATCGATAATCATAATGAAGAAGAAAGTTTTTGTAAGCGATTGCTATGACCTGCTACATTCTGGTCTGCTTCGAGAACAATCCGGAGCATCATGATGGTATCATCTCGGGTGCCCAGGATTCTATCGGTATCTGTGTTCCCGGTCTGGTGCGTCATTATTATGACAATAACTTCTGGCCGGAGAAGATAGAGAGTACGCAGGATGAGATGACCCTCCGTTTCCTGGAAGACCACCTGGTGATGATTCCGATGGAACCGAGAAGACCAGGATGCAGTGTGGTAGAAGGTAAGGAGCAGTCTCTTCTTCATGTGGGGCTTTGCCCATGGCATCCTCGAAGTGCTGAATCCGCATTTCCAGGAGTCGTTTCATATCAGCAAGGCGATGTCGGCCTTGACGCAGGCTGCTGTCTATGGTGCCTACTTTCTGATGGCGCTGCCTGCCGGATGGATTATCCGGAAGTGGGGTTACAGGAGGAGAGTGATAACAGGACTGGTTCTCTTCGGTATCGGTGCTCTGATGTTCATACCGGGAAGCAGAATCAACCTGTCGCAGTCGCTCAATGGTATCGGATGGATTGTAGGACCGCTGGTTGGCGGACAGCTTCTGTTCTCGGGTGTCAACATTGCCATTCCTCATGGCCTGGTGGGTATCTTCGTGCTTTCTGTGGCGCTGGTTCTGCTGGTCTGTGCCATCCTCACCTTTGTTGCTACATTGATTGTAGTGGTATGCAGCGGAACCTTAACTCTCATTGCGTTCTTCGCCCTGTATCAGAGCATCATGTTTCCGACTAACTTCTCGCTGGCATTGAGGGATGCGGGTACAAAGACCAAACTTGCCTCTTCATTGCTTATCATGACAATAGTGGGTGGAGCGGTTGCTCCGGTAATCATGGGGTATATTGCGGATACAACGGGCTGTATGGCGATTGCCTTTCTTATACCGCTAGTTTGTTATGGGGTGATTGGAGGGTATGCACTTTCGAATTGCTCTGTCTCTTCTTTGGCAAAGGAGTAGTTTTTTCGAAAACCTACCCGTCCTTCCTTACCCTTAAGGAAGGCTCCACCTCTCACCCCGACCCTCTCACCCTCAGGGAAGAGGGAGGAAACCGCTCCTCCTCGTCGCTCGGAACCGCTACGCTCTAAGGTTGGCGGACCATCAAAGGTCTCGCCAGATTGTACGGGATGGGACCGCCGGGAGAGGAAAGTTTACAGTTAATAGTTTACAACTTATATTCGGGGGATTTTGTTGATTTATTGTGAATTTCTTAGTGTTGTAATTTGCAGATAACTTGCAGATTTATTTTGATTTTCTTTGGCGGTTTCAATAAAAAAGCGGAACTCTGCGGCAATAAACTATAAAATGAATAATGACTATGATGGGAATATTACAAGTTGCCTCTTATATATACAAACGCTATATGGATGATTTTGGCGTTCGTATTGATGAAATGAAGTTGCAGATTTGAGAGAAGCTAAGAATCAAGAAATCCACAGCTGGCTTGAGTGCCTGCTGTGGATTTCTCTTGTTTATATTAAAGTGTAGGATTCTTTAATACTGTCTTACTGATCAATCGTAATGGCATCGCCTTGTAGCGATGGGTGTTATTTCCATTACTACCACTCACGAAACGTACGTTGGAAAAACCCTTCTTATCGTTGTACACGTCGAAATAGTTATACCAGTAACCATATTCCGGACTTCCTCCACTGAATCCTTGTGTTCCAGAGACTAGTGTTTTGGTCCAAAAGACCACGTGCATTGGATATTTATGGCTTTCACCTTCCAGATATCCTCCGTATGGCAGATAGATGGTTTTCAACTCAGAGCTTGTTGTATTCATAAATGTACAATAGTACGATTCTCCAAGAGCAGTATGGCGTACCTCTGTTTTAAGCGTACCATTTGCAATCAAGTCTTCAAACACCGATTTCTCTGGTATTTCAAAGCCTTCAGGAGATAGAGTAGAGGATAGATTCCCCTGCTTGACATCTGATTTATTCTTATCCTCTGAAATCTTGAAGTATCCACCGATAGCACCTTTATGGTCTTTAAGTTCGTTGACGTCTGGTGCATAAGGACTATTGTCGGTAGCACCCAGATTACGGTCAAGCATGATGTAGGTTTTAGTTTGTCCCTGCACCTTCACTACACCATAATAGAACATACCTTTTATCTTAAGATTGTCATCACCACCCTCTGCTAATTCATATTTGTTTGCCATATTTTCTGTTATCTCATGGAAGATACCAGTATGATAAACAGTGTAGGTGATGTTGATACCAGCTGCGTTTTTTATCGTAAAGGTGCCTTTCCAAAGATTATAATTATTATCGTGCTTATCTGCCAACGTCACTTTCCAGTAACGTCCGTCATCGCTAACAGTGAAATGGCTATCGTTATCTGTAAGTTTATCCCCTGTCAGCTTAGGAATCTTATAACTGTAGGCATTCTTTCCTACAGTAAAATGAAGACCATCATTTCTTTTTACGTTTTGCATTTGATCTGGTCTGATTCCTTTAACCTCCTTATCCAACCAGGCAAAATAGTCTGATTTATACTCACTGTCATTTTCAAACATGATGACTTTACGCTTAGGGTCGTCTCTCATAAAATTGAAACCAGCCTGGGTTATCTTCACATCAAGTTTGAGATCACCAGATGATATCGTAACCGTTCCTGTTCTTGGGGTTTCATGAGTGTTTGGAACCAGCGTAAACTTCAAAAGATATTTTTTGCCAGAAGATGACAGGCTACCACTTTCAGGAGTTGTAATTCCTTCACCCTCCTGAGTATAGCTTTTGATCCAGCTATCCCTGCTATCATTGATATTTACACCATATGTTGCAGATTTGAGCGTAGTGACCAAAGTGATTTTTGCTTCAGTAGCTGTTGCCTTGAGGGACAAATTATCGCTAACACCCAGTTCGTAATCCTTGCAAGCTATCATGTTGGTGATGGCAGGATTGTCATCTACAACATCTGCCACCAATCTGTTTTCCGGTTCAGCCTTGATAGCTTCAGACAAAGATTTGAAACCATAGTCATTCACCTTGGTTACGGTGATGATATAGTTATGGTTTCTCAAGAGGGCATACTGATTCTTCTTGGTTGTTGCATCCTTGTAGAGCCCCACTTTATAGTAACCTTCTACATTGTTGTATTTTGCCTTGATGATAGCGAAAGCTTTACCTGCAGATGTTTCTGTTACCATTACTTCACGGCTTGTTCCATCGCCGAAATCTGTGCTACTAAACTCTGTTGTCTCTGCTAAGGCATCGGTTGGTTCTGTATAACCAGCAGGGGCGATAGCACTCTTTGCAGCTGCATGATTGATGATAAGACCAGCATCTTCTTCATGGAAATCAGTCTTTACCGCATCAGCTACTTTCAAGGTAACCTTGGCATATTGTCTATACAAACTGACATTTGCCGTACCATCCAAGAGCTCCGTTAAAGATACGCTACCCCAACATACTGGGCTGCTTGTATCTATTGTTCTAGGTGTAGCTAACGCAATGTTTTGCAAATCTTCTGCTTCTGTCTCTTCGAGATTGCTTACGTTTGTTACCAGATGAACAGTAACTGTTCCAGATGGGACATTACTGATTTTTGCCTGATACGTTCCGTCTGTATTCTTGCTTACAATGTTGACATTCGCCATACCTTTGTAAGTATTGCTTTTGCCATAAAACACAGCAGTAATCTTACCTATGCTTTCTGTAGCCCCCGCTCTAGTATTAATTTTCTTTTCGGAGAAGTTGGGCAACTCAATGTTCAAGACTACCCCCTCGGCAGGGATTTCATCCCCGCCGAGTCCGATAGCCTCCATCGTATCCTTGCAGGAAACAAGGCTTAGGAGCAATCCCATCCATATCATTAAATGCTTTATCTTCTTCATTTTTCCAATATTATTTATTCAGTTACGCCATTAGGCTTACCTTGATGCCATTTGTCTCCTTGGTAATAACCAGTGTCGCCATACTTCTCGTAGCTATTGCCATCGAAGAGTGTAATAGTAGGAGATTTATCGTTGTCTTCCTTTTTCAGGAGGATGTTTTTTTCGTGTTCCCCTTTTACCGCTTTCAACTTGATGGTTGTTTTATACCAATCTTTTCCCACCTTCTCGCATTTCCAGCTTTTTTTGGCTTTAGTATCCCAAATGGTAAACTGGTTTTCTCCTGATGCGATACCATATACCTTATACCATCCAAAAAGCTCAAACTGGGTATATACCTTGAACTCTATGTCCTCAATTTCAGGCATATCATCATGTACACGCCATATAGGGTCGGATGTAGGATCATAGACAATCCATCCTTCACGATCTTCATAATCGAAGAGAGGAATACCCGGCTCTAGATGATGAGGACAACGGTGTAAACTATATCCTTGATCTTGATATGTATTATTACTGAACATAATCAATGTCTCACCTGGCGTAATAGTTCTTGTACCTTCTGATTTATTTGTATTTGATACAGACTGCGCATATTGACCGAAGTCTTTGTAATACCATCCGGTGTTAGTCTTGTCGGCCACCATTTCTTCTCCAGGCCATCCATTTCTAATGTTCGGATCTCCTTTCGTAAAAAGCCAACCTTTTCCTGTAACGGCATCTTCTGTTTCGCCTATCTGGGTATAAACATAGATGCGGTGGTTGTCTGGTTGGGGATCACTTATATCTTTTGCATCTGAATTCCATCCATCGCTCCAGTTGTTTGCATCTATTCCTTCAGGTAAGATTCCCTGGAAATTATCGGAACCGTTACCTCCGTTATATTTACTTCGGTCATTGATTGCTCTGAAATAGATACGGTAGTCACCGATAGGAGGACTAACTGTTACACGAACAGTCTGAAACTTAGATCCATCATCTTTTGACGTTACCTTGAATTCATGAATGGTGGTTGTTACAGGATCTTTCGTAGCTGTAACCATGAATGTTCCTGTTGCATCATCCGATGAATTTACGCTCATTTTGATGATAGAGCTACCTTTTTTATCTGTAATTTTATCCAGCACAATACCACCAAGGTTAGTATCCCATTTGATGGCTCTTATATTATTTTTTGGCTCTGTACTATTATAGTAGATGACAAGTTCTTTTGTAACATCCAGATAAGGTGTAACATCATAATGTACATCTATATATTTCTTGAGATTATTTGCCTTGAGCCAAAACTTAGCAGTGCCTTTTCGCTCATTTCCTGCATAATCATTGATTGGGATATTTGGATTCACGCGAAACTCTATACTATCATTACCATTAGCGTCTTTACCACGTTTGGTGCCAATGATGATGTCTTTTGAGTTTATTTTAGTATCGCATCCAAACCCTACTGTGCCTGCATTCGAATTATATGTGATATAATCGTTTGTCGTTGACGTAACATTAGCCTCCGTCTTGCTTACCCACAATGTAGTATGGTTGAAGTCGGCATCTATTGGTACTGTCTCCCAGGGCTTTACACTTACCTTGCAATCCAGCTCCATATTACCGAGGGTCTTGATAGCACCAGTAATCTCATAGAAGGTACCGCGAGGGAATACGGGTGTGGTGCTGCTTTCATCCTTCTTATGACCCAGATTGATACGATAATTGTTGACTGCAGAATTTCCTACCTTACCATTGATGGTAAGATAACTGCGGTCGGATTCTGATGAGATATATCGCTCAGGAAGATAATACGTCTGCTGGAAAAGCCATTTCTCCGCAGCATTATCTGGAGCATTCTTCGCATCTCCGGTTCCTTTAATATCATCATTGTTATTTGTTGCTGACGCAGATCTGTTGTCAGTCCATTCGGTATAGTATACGGCTGGACCTTCAGATGTCTGATACGTATTGCTTGAAAAACCATCCTTGTAATCTTTATCTGCCCAAGAAGGAGCCTCGAATTTACCGCCCCAGTAAAGATGGGTAAAAGGAGAGAGTTTCTCGGCTGAAATACTGTTGATGCTAAAGGGCTTGCCTCCGAAATTGGTTGCAACTTCTGCGTCATTTGGATCGAAGATAAGATTCAGCTTAACCTTTACGCATGTAAACTTCAGGTTAGCTGCTACCTCGGTATATTTATCACCCGCAGCTGTAATCACGGTTTCAGCAAGCTTGCCTGTGGCATCCTTCTCTGGTTCGTAAATCATCGGGATATTGGTGCATACAGGCATACCTGGTGTACTTGTAGGTCTGTAATCGAGTACTATTTTTTTGAGCTCATCTTCAGTTTGGATAGTCTGACCACTCAACACCTTGTTCATGTTGGCAACCACATAGATATGGTAAGTGCCCGGCTCGATATTGAGCTGATAGTTAGCTACATGCTCCTCCAGCATCATCGAAGCCAGTGGGGCAGGGAGCGTCTCTATCAGGAGCTTGCCTTCATTTCCTGTAGGGAAAGCATAGAGGGTCAGGTCGTTGATCTGGCATTCATCTACCGTGGCATTATAGGTAGGAAGGCCGGAAGCATCGTCGGGATTGGTGCCGCGGCTGCTGAGCACGGTTGGCACGAGTACATGCAAGTTGCTTTCTGAC
>OLFW01000858.1_pt1 | contig 22149 bp, 15 predicted proteins | sample 1605351 | NCBI WGS metagenome assembly OLFW01 (sample SAMEA3888918, study PRJEB22519) | human gut metagenome | biome: human gut; feature: human-associated habitat; material: faeces | place: Denmark | collected 2010 | reverse complement strand
AAATGCCAAAGCCACAGGCACCAGCACCGGAGGCACCAAAGCCAGAGATGCCGAAACCGGAAATGCCAAAGCCACAGGCACCAGCACCAGAGGCACCAAAGCCAGAGATGCCGAAACCGGAAATACCAAAGCCACAGATGCCACCAATGGGACAGCGTCCAGCGATGGGCGGACAGCCGATGATGGGGCAGCCAGTACCACCGATGGGTGGACAGCGCCCTCCGATGGGACAACCAATGATGGGGCAGCCTATGATGGGACAGATGCCAAGACCACAGGCGCCACAGATGCAGAACGGCAACCTGATGGGACAGCTTGGCGGTGCACGCCCGATTCCACACTTTGTGCGTAAATCAACTGGTGAGATCATCAATATTACAAAACCAGAATTTATCATCGGTAAGTCAAAGACGAAAGCCGATTATGCAATAGAGAACAACAGCGCAATCAGCCGGGAGCATTGTATTGTAATCCAGCGCGATGGCGTGAACTATATTAAGGATAACAATTCTACAAACCATACCTATGTAAACGGGGTAGAGTTGCAGCCGGGTAAGGAAGTGCTTCTGAAGCATAAGACAGAAGTTCGATTGGGAGATGAGGAATTCACATTCCTTCTGAGAAAAGGAGAGTAATATGGAGTACATTGCAACATATCACACCGATGTAGGTACAAGAAAAGAAACGAATCAGGACTCTCTTGCAATCAAGGTTGTGAACACAAAAGAGGGAAATGTTGCATTTGCAATCGTGTGTGATGGCATGGGAGGACTCGCAAAAGGCGAGGTTGCCAGCAAAGAGGTAATCGAAGCATTTTGTACATGGTTTGATGACACGCTGGTGGATGAAATCCAAAATGGAACATTCACAGAGCAGAATCTTGTATCACAGTGGGATGATATTATCCAGATTCAGAATCGCCGGCTGGGCGCATATGGAGAGGAAAATCATTTGCAGCTTGGTACGACGGTATCTGCAATCCTGTTGTACAAGGATCAGTATTATATTGTGCATGTGGGCGACAGCCGCGTGTATGAGCTTACAAAGACAGCGAAGCAACTGACAAACGACCAGACATTTATCGCAAGAGAACTGGCAGCGGGACGTATGACACCGGAACAGGCAAAAATCGATCCGAGACGAAGCGGACTGTTGCAGGGTGTCGGCGCATCGCCGGTTGTTGAGCCGGAATTTACAAAGGGAACTGCAACAAGAAATGCAGTTTATATGCTCTGCTCAGACGGATTCCGTCATGTGATCACACCGGAGGAAATCATCGAGAAGATCGGACCGGGTGAGGCGACGGACGAGGAAAAGATGAAATATGGAGCAATATATCTGACAGAGTTAGTAAAGAACCGTGGGGAACGTGATAATATCACAGTAGCAATGGTTCGCACGATTTGATTTAGAGAGGGTTTGCCATGACGAAGGAAGGAACCGTACTAGACGGAAAATATGAAATTTTGGCAGAAGTTGGTCGAGGTGGTATGTCCATCGTGTACCTTGCCCGTGATAAGCGTTTGAATAAGCAGTGGGCGGTCAAGGAGATCAAGAATGATGGAAAGAAATCCGCAAAGACGTTGCTTAAGGGATTGGAACGAGAAGCGAATATTCTGAAGAACGTAGATCATCCGGTGTTGCCGCGAATCGTAGATATCATCAATCAGGATGGAACAATCTACGTTGTTATGGATTATATCGAGGGTGATACGATTCAGGATCGATTGAAGAAGGAAGGCGCGCAGCCACAGGAGTTGGTGGTAGAGTGGGGCTTGCAGCTTGCAAGTGCATTGAATTACCTGCACAACATGAATCCACCGGTTATCTACCGGGATATGAAACCTTCGAATGTCATGATCAAACCGGAGGGCGGCGTAAAGCTGATCGACTTCGGTACAGCAAAAGAGTACGAGATAGAGAACAATGCAGATACAACCGCACTTGGTACGAGAGGCTATGCAGCACCGGAACAGTTCGGTGATTCCAAGGGACGTGGTATCTACAATACAGATGCAAGAACAGATATCTATAATCTGGGTGCAACCCTGTACCATATCGTAACAGGAAAGAACCCATGTGAGCCACCGTATGAGATCAAGCCGATCCGCGAGTGGAATCCGATGTTGTCCTCTGGATTGGAGAAGATCATCTTAAAATGTACACAGGCAGATCCGAACGACCGTTATCAGAACTGTACGGAGCTGATGTATGCATTGGAGCATTACGATGAGCTTGACGACAGCTACCGGAAGAAGAACAAGAAGAAGCTTGGGCTTTTTGCAGCAACCGTGGCATTGGCAGTTGTATCCGGTATCACAGCCGGAATCGGATATTCCGGTATGCAGCGGATCAAGCTGAACAACTACAACCAGTATATCGAAAATGGTATGAACTACTGCCGGGAAGAGAATTACGAAGCCGGAACGGCAGAATTCAAGAAAGCAATCGAACTGGACGGCTCGGAGGAAAAAGCTTACGAACAGTACATACAGGCATACATTGATGCTACGAACAAGGCGGAGGAAGCCGGAACGGAATCTACGCTGAATCTGGATGATGCGTTGACGTTGGTTTCCAATCGAATCAGCAGTAAACATGGTGGTGTTGAGAAAAACAGCGCAGTGCTTTACAAGCTGGCACTTACTTATTTTGAGGAAGAGCGTTCTTACAGTCAGGCAGCCAAATATTTCGGTATGATTGACGAGAAGGACGAGGAATATGGAAAGCTTGCAGGCTTTTACAAATCCATTTCCGAGCTGCGATCTGACAGTACGTCGGATGCATCAGAGCTGATGCAGGCGGTAAATGATTTCGCAACCTACAACGAGAACAACTTTACGAACCAGGAAGCAACCAAGTTCGTAAACTATCGTATTATCGGCGAGATTTACAGTACAAACGTCAGCAAGGATGCGGAGACAAGCATCGCAGAACAGGCAAGTACGGTGATGGAACAGGCGGTTGCAGATCTGGATGAGTACACAGGCAATGATCTGGACGAAGAAGCAGTTATGGATATGAATTATCGTTACGACGATAACCTGATCATGATCTATGAGCAACTTGCCAAGGAAAATGCAGATAATGAAACAGTTGCCAATGGATATTATTCGATGGCAATCAGTTATTGTGAAGACTATATTGGAATCCTGAAGATGAAGGTAGACAGCGATCCGAGCATTTCGCTGGGTGGTTCCTCTGTCAACGCGTATAACCAGTCTTATTACAATAAGATGATGACGGAAGCACGTTGTTATGATGCACAGGGCAAGACAGATGATGCACTCAAGATATACGAAGCCGCAGAAAAGGTATTCGGTACAAAGAACGAGTGGAGCGACAACGTATATGCAGAGCATCTGGATTATCTGTATCGTCTGTGTGAGGCACAGGAGCAGGATCCGAAGCTTTGGACGACGAAGATTCCAGATCTGACAAAGAAGCTGATTCAGGTATTTGATGATGGTGGTAACGTGCTTGGCATCGACAGCAACAAAACATGGTACAAACGAAAAGATACGTTGCAGATGTTGAAGGACGGTAGCTATGATATCAGCGAAGAAGAAGCGACGCAGGCACCGGATGCAAATTCCGATGATTCGCAGTCAGCAGAGATGGGAGAGTGATCAGCATGCAAAACGTATATGAGATATGTTTCTATGGCGGCTTGGTACTGGCGATTCTCCTTCTGATTGCGGCGATCGTGTTATTCATTGTATTGAAGATACCGAAGGTAATTGGAGAATTGACCGGAAGTGCTGCAAAAAAGGCAATGAAAGAAATGCAGGATGGTACAGCGAGTCCGGGCAGCGTAGCGAAGAAAGAACAGGAAAAATACTACAACATGGGAAGTGGAAAGATCACTGCGAAAGAAGCGGTTTCTACGCGGGAGGATCGTAAGGCTAATGGTAATGATTCCACCGAACTGTTGGAGAAATCAAAGAAGAAAGAAAAGAAGTTTGAAGAGACTGACATCCTTCGTCCGGGCATCAATGATTATGATACACCGGATGATGGCGAGACAGAAGTACTCGGTTCAGGTGCGGATGATGAGGCAACAGATGTGCTTCGTGATACATCGGCAGGCGATGACGGAGCAACGGATGTACTTCGAAATGACGAAGGCGACGACGGAGCAACGGATGTACTTCGAAACGACGAAGGAGATGACGGGGCAACGGATGTACTTCGAAATGACGAAGGAGATGACGGGGCAACGGATGTACTTCGGAATGACGAAGGAGATGACGGAGCAACCGATGTACTTCGGGGAGACGATGAGGATGCAACCGACGTTCTGCGGATGGACGATGATGACAGTGATGCAACCGATGTATTGCGTGCCGACGATGACGACAGTGATGCAACCGATGTATTACGTGCAGATGATGACGAGGAAGGCACAAGCGTGCTGACAACCGGAACATTAGCGAAGAAGGTAAAAGTAATTTACAATATAGTAGTTGTTCATTCAGATGAAAGTATAGAGTCGGGTAGGTGAGAAAAAGGATGAAAAGAAAAGAAACAAAATCAAACAATTCAAAACACCCGGTAAAGAAGCTCATAGCATTATGGGTTGTCTTTGCTCTGCTGATTGTACCATTTGCAAACCATGTCGGTGATAAGAATGGCGCGAAAGCAGAAGGGGGAAGTGGAACTGGTGTAAAGGTTGTCACAGATTCGTCCGTAGGTGTTACCGTGGATGTTGAGATGGGAATCAACAAAGATGATACAGGCGCTATTGTGACGGGAACCTCAAAAAAAACAGTATATCTGTTAGAGGGTGTACAGAGTGTAACGAAATTAAAATTGCCAGAACTTAAAAGCAATGCTACAGATTTGGCTTTGCTTGGAGCTGCTTTTTATGGAGCAGATAAGTCTGTTGATTTAGAAGTTACTTCTTCGTTGTTTCCGTTGGGAAACAATGGTGAGACAGATTTACAGGCGAATGCAGTGAAAGAAAATGGAAAGATTGGAATCTATGCAAGAGCGAAAGATACGGATTCTTGGAAATTGCAATGTGTAGTGAATGTTGTATGTTTGGATACGGTATTTACAGGTATTGCGGGACTGTATGGTGATAACGCGCACACAGATAAGCTGACAGCGGATCGATATGTAAATGAAGCATATATAGGAGTATGGGTGGATCCCATTGATATACCACCTAACACAAGATTAAAATATTATGTAAAAACAGACAATCCTGCAACGCCAGAGGAATTAGTAAATGCAACAAGTTATACTAGGAATTCTGGAGAGTTTACAATTTCAGCAGATGCAGAGAATAACGGAAAGCAAGTTTACGCATACGCAGCATTGATTGATAATGCATCATCACAGGTTCTGGAATATATAGAAGCAGGCACTGCTCATATGAGTAACGATACACAGGCACCGACGATTGCAAAGGTTACAGAAGAGCAGTCAGAAGATGGGAATGCATACGCTGCATTTGATGCAGGACACACAGATGACAATGGTGTATATTATGGAAACAAAGATTATTATCGTTTCACTGTAAAGGTAGAGGATGTAGCAGCAGAAAATCAAGATGCATCTGGAGTAAAAAATGTTACTGCATATTTGAATGGCGATACTTCAAAGCCATTTTCAGCCAGCAAGAATGCGACAACGGGTAATTATGAGATCGCAATTCAGAAAACAGATTTAGCAGAAGGCGATAACACAATTACAGTGACAGCCGAAGATAATAAGGGAAATAAGTCAGAAACATTCACATATCCGGTAAAACTTCATCAGGTTACGGACTCTACAGAGATTAAGAGTGTTAAATTCTTAGGTGAGGATGGAGATCTTCTTATAAGTGATGCAATCATCCGTGAGCCAAAGACGATTGAAATTACACTGGAATCTACCAAAAATGTAGGCAAGGTAGAGGTAAAAAGTGGAGATGATGTTTCTTTTGCAGATGTAGCTCCAGTTACAAATGCAGAGAGTGTGAAACGTGTATATTCTGTTACAGCGAAGATTCAGATCCCAACAGATGCAAATATTGCATCTACAAACTTTTCTGGATTGAAGATTGCTGTATATGAAAAAGACACAAATACAATACTGTTAGATAATAAATCTATAAAAGATATCATGTACGATGCAACTGCTCCAGAAGTAAAAAATCCGGTTATCCAGAAGAAAAAGAATGGAAGCAGTACATGGGAAGATGTAGCCGATGGCAGTTTAGAAACAGCGATTGTTACAGAACTGGATACAGAGTATAGATATATGGTAGAAGTAACCGATGATTTGAGCGGTGTTGCGAAAGTAAGCTCAGACAAAGGAGACTTCACATTTGAATCGGGTAATAAGTATGTATTCAATATTCCATCGGGTGAGCTAAATGTGACTCTTCCATATTCGGTCGCAGTTTCAGCAATAGATAACGCGGGCAATCCATCAACGACTTTGACACTTCGTGGAGTTACAAAGATTGATGATACCCTGCGCGTAGATAACTGTGTGATTATAGATGCAGCTGGAAACGATGTAACAAGCGATGTTTTGGCAGGAAAGAATACCAATAAAAAATATCAGCTGCAAGTGACTGCAAGCTCTGCTTACGTTGTGAAGAAATTTGAACTGATTGCAGGTGGTACGAATGACCAGGTAAAGGATGTTGCTGACTCTGATAATGACAAAAATCCAGACAGTCATCGTTACAGCACAACGGTGAAATTTGAATTGCCTGCTAAGACGGATATAAATGCACAGCTGGATAGTATGTATCTGAATGTGATAGATGGAAATGCACAGAAGATTCGTTACCCACAGGATGCATCTAAAACGCTTGGTACAATTTTATATGACCGTACCAATCCAACTGTATCGGTGAATGTGGCAAACGACAGCACATGGTATAAGGAATATACAATCAACTATACGATTACTTCTGGTGATAATGGCGTGGAATCACCACTTGCAAATGCCGGTTATTCTCTGGCAGGAAGCAAGGCAAATGTAACAGACAAGGAAATCGCATTGAATGGAACACAGACTTCTGTGAACGGAACGATTGCGATTCCGGAGTCAGCAGGAATTACAGGTACATCTCTTGTGTTTAATGCACAGGATGCAAGTGAGAACCTGCTTCCAAACAATCTGTATAAGATCAAGGTCGATAAGACAAATCCTAAGGCTGAATTGACAGTCAATGGAAAGACAAACATTACACAGCCATTGGATGGCGAGGTACTGATCAAGACAACGGTATCGGATAATCTGACAATCAATCAGGCGACGATCACAGTGAAGGGACCAGACACCGATGTGACAACAAATCTGAGTGGAGCAAAGGAACTGGTAAATGTCAGCCAGGAAAACAGCTTCACATTGAATAACCTGATCGGCAAGAAAGCCGCGGATGGTGACTACACCGTGACAGTCAATGTGTCAGACAAGGCAGGAAACATTGATTCCAAGACGATGAAGTTCCGCGTGGATAACACAATCCCGGTTGTCACAGCAAAGATTTCCGGGGGTACAACTGCTGGCAAGCAGCCAGGAAAGAACTTCGATGGAACCGTTTGCGATTACTTCTATCGTTCTAATGTAACGGTAGAGCTTACTTATGAGGATGAGAATATCTCAGCTTCCGGAGTAAGAGTAACAGATAATAACAACGTGGTAAATGTAACATGGCAGCGAATCGGTACATCTAACAAGTACCGGGCAAGCTATGTTTCAACCGGTATTGGTGCACATGTAATCAAGATCAATGCACAGGATAATGCAGGCAACAATGCAGTTGAAAAGCAGGTTGTATTTATCAAGGATACAGAGGCACCGAATATTGCTGCAGTAATCAATGGAGGTATGGTTTACTCTGAGAATATGGGGGTTGTTGATCTGACTTCCGATGCAACGGTTGCTTTCTCTGTAAGCGATGCAAACGAAGACGTACATGATTTCAATTACCAGTTGATTAAGACAGTACCGGATCAGCTTCCGGTAACCGCGGATGTATTGAAGACAGACAACCGGGTATTTGGCTATACAGATGAGGCTGATTATCAGGTAAAGGTATATTCTGTGGACAAGGCAGGAAACCGAAGTGCAGAAAGAAATGTACAGTTCCGTGTTGATAAGACAGCACCAGAACTGCAGATTACAGGAACTGCTTCCGGTTCGACACTGAACGCAGGAACAACCCTGACATTTAGTATGACAGAGGCATTCTGGTGGGATGCATCTGGTACGATCACGATCACAAGAAAAGCAAACGACAGTGTGGCAGAAGCCGCTTACAAGACCATCGACTTCAAGCCAACTGCACGTGTGACAACGATGACAGAGACACTTAGTGAGACAGGTGAGTATCAGGTAACATTTACCGGTAAAGACCGTGCTGGACATACCGCAGAGGCAACCAGCTATACGGTAAGAATTGATACAGGCAAGCCAATCATTACGCTGAGTGGCGTGTCAAATAACGACAAGACAACAAAGCAGGTAGAGTTCCAGGCACAGATCGAGGAGGACTTCTATCTGACAAAGTCTGTAACGATTCAGGCAACAAGAACATATCTTGATCCAACATCTTATAAGGAAAAAACAGAGGATCTGCAGATTACCGGATATAATCCGACAGCAGCAACGACGCTGATCCGAAACACATTTACAGAGGATGGTATTTATAAGATTCAGATAAACTGTAAGGATGCCGCAGGTAATGAGGATACACAGGAGGTTTCCTTCACGATTGATAAGACAAAACCAGTGATTGATCCAAAGGTCATGAGCGCATATGAAGGAACTCTGACATCCTTTGCATGGGATTACGATCTGAACGACATTATCTATGACCTGACTGTCTGCGATGCACATATGTACTTGAATGGTAGCGAGTATGACGGAACATCCGAAGTCGAGGACGGCGCATATGAGATGAAGATTACAGCCGAAGATGAACTTGGAAATGCAACTGAGAAAACAGTAAACTTCAATCTGGATACAAAGGCACCAACCTTTATTGTAACGGGTGTAGAAGATGGAGAGATCAAGAACGAGCAGTACGACATCAACGTATCCCTTCAGTTGGATGAGGATACTCTGGATGAGGTAACGCTCAATGGTTCTCCAGTTGAGATCAAGGACAATGCTGCAGCGATTACAGTTACGGAAAAGGGCGACTATAAGCTTACAATGAAGGCACATGATGATGCCGGAAATGAAGCAGAACAGACGATCAGCTTTACATATGGAGAGAAGAGTCATGTACTTCTGTATGTATTGATTGGTGTTGGCGTTCTTGCAGTGCTTGGCGGTGGAATTGCAATTATTCTGGCAGCAAAGAAGAAAAAGAATAATTAACCGGAGATAAAACCAGGTTACACAGGCAGGAGCATGGAAACATGCTCCTGTTTTGCTTGCAAACTACCGCTGGGCATATTATAATCAGAAAAGCGAAAACGGTAACAGGGAAAATTGGTAGGAGGTTGGCGCATGGTAGACGTTGCGATGCTGACAAAGCAAGGGGGAAGAGATCACAACGAGGATTACATACGGAAAGCAACATACGAAGAACAGCTCTGCCTGATCTTGTGTGATGGACTTGGCGGGCATGCCTGCGGGGAAATAGCATCGGAGCTGGTCGCAGAAAGCATAGCAAAGGGATTTGAAAAACAGGGCTACTATGCCGGATTTTTCAAGGATGCATTGGAACAGGCACAAAAAGAATTACTGGAAGAACAGGTGCGGCGGGAGCTGTGCAACTCCATGAAGACAACGGCAGTTGTGCTTGTAATCACACCGGACCTGATACAGTGGGCGCATATCGGGGACAGCCGGTTGTATCGGATTTACGAGAATGGAACAAAATATCAGAGAACGCGTGACCATAGCTTAGTACAGATTCTATGCGATACCGGAGAGATCAGGGAATCCGAGATCCGTACGCACGAGGATCGGAACAAGCTGCTGCGTGCGATGGGCGCACAGTGGGGGACGAAAACGTATGATATAAGTGCGGTTGTGGAGCGCGGAGAGACACAGGCGTTTGTGTTGATGACGGATGGTTTCTGGGAGTATGTCTATGAGGAAGAGATGCTTGCCACATACAAGGAAGCGTCCTCTGCACAGGCTTGGTTAGATGCAATGGGAAAATACGTGCTGAAGCGGGCAGACATGACAAAGACGGATAATTATTCTGCAATCGTTGTCTGCGTGGAGGAATAAAGAAGATGTTTCGGGCAGTTGTATTTGATATGGATGGTGTCATTACGGACACGGAAAAATTATACAGGAGATTTCAGTTAGAGGAAGGCAAGAAGCTGGGAATCCCGGATGATGTGATGGTCGTTGCCTGCGAGCGTATCGCGGGTGGCACGAAGTACACAAACAAGAAGAGCTTTGAAGATGTCGTCGGTATGGGAATTGATTATTTTGATTTTCGGGAAGCGGTCGTGAACAAGCTGGACGCGCATATCCGGGCACACGGTGTGGAACTAAAGCCGGGCGTCGCAGATACATTAAAATATCTGAAAGAAAAAGGTGTTAAGGTTGGACTTGCAACTTCTACGGTGCGTGAACGTGCCACGGGATATCTGAAGGCGCATCATATTGACCGGTATTTTGATGAGCTGGTGTTCGGAGATACGGTTGCACATGGTAAGCCTGCACCGGATATTTACCTGAAAGCGTGTGAGATGCTGGATGTAAGACCGGAGGAGGCAATCGCCGTGGAGGATTCCATCAACGGAATCGTATCGGCGGGGCGTGCCGGCATGTATCCGGTTATGGTGATCGATCTGATCGAGCCGAACGACACCACGAAACAATACGCTAAGAAAGTATATGAATTCGGACGCATCGACCGTCTGAAGGAGTTAATATAGTGTCGAACAAGACTACTATGTAGATGGAAGATGTATGTAGATATGATTCTAAGACAGACCGTTGAAGCACGCTGGCACTTAACGAACGTAGTGAGTTTAGTACCATTGCGTGCTGAACCGAGCGAGAGCGTGTCTGTGTAGAATCATATCTACATACATCTTTGGAATAAAATATATCTTGTTCGATACGAGAATAATATGGAGGACAGAAAAATGAGTAACATGAATTTGCTGGTTGTTATTTTGAAACATGAGGATCTGGTAAGCGAGATCTGTAAGGAACTGGTAGAAGAAGGAATTCATGGAGGTACGATCGTTGATGGTACCGGTATGGCGAGTGTTGTCGAGAAGATGGATGACCTTCCGATCTTTGGAATGCTTCGTTCCATCCTTGCGGATGATGACGATCATGAAGTGGTAAAGATGATGTTCTTTGTCGTAGATGATGAAGAAATGAAGAAGGCACGCAAGACGATCAACGATGTGATCGGACTGGACAAGCCGAACACCGGAATTATGTTTGCACTTCCGGTATCATTTGTGGAAGGCTTGGGTGCGTAATCATGGATTTGAATATATTAACGTATTTGGGAATCATGCTGCTGGCAGCACTGATCGCAGGCAAGATTGTCAAGCAGATGAGACTCCCGAATGTGACAGGATATCTGGTAATCGGATTGCTGATTGGCCCGAACTGTTTGAAGATTTTGAGTGAAGAATTGATTGACAGTATGGACCTGGTGACAGAGCTGGCGCTCGGATGCATTGCTTTTTCGATTGGTGCGGAGTTTAAAACAACCTTTTTGAAGAAAGTAGGGAAAGCCCCGCTCGTGATAGGAATTACAGAAGGTGTGGGAGCAGTACTTGTTGTAGATACAATTCTGCTTATGCTCGGATATAATGTCAGCTTTGCACTGGCGCTTGGCGCGATTGCATCTGCGACGGCGGCAGCATCTACGATGATGATCGTGAAGCAGTATAAAACAAAAGGCCCTGTGACAAGCACCCTGCTTCCGGTCGTGGCACTTGATGATGCGGTGGCATTGATTGCATATGGACTTTCGATGGCAGTAGCCAATGTGATCAGCTCAAGCGGAAGTGCACCGGTAAGCAAGCTTCTGATTGCCCCTTGTGTCGAGATATTCGGCGGTTTGTTATTCGGCGCGGTGCTTGGTGTCATCATGGCACTGCTGGTGAAGTTTTACACCGGTCGGGGCAACCGTCTTGCAATTACGATCATGATGATCTGTCTGTGCGTGGGCGTTTCTGATATGGTAGGATTTTCGTCATTGCTTGCATGCATGATGCTTAGTACGATCTTTGCGAATATTTCAAAGCAGAGCGACAAGATCTATGAGCCGCTGGACCGGATCACGCCACCGATTTACATGATGTTCTTCATCTTGTCCGGAGCATCGCTGGATGTCACGGTCATTGTATCTGTCGGAGTTGTTGGAGCGGTCTATGTCGTAGGTCGTATCATTGGTAAAGCGCTGGGGGCAGCGTTCGGGGCGAAGATCTCGAAGGCGCCGAAGGTTGTCCAGAAATGGCTGGGCCTGACTCTGGTGCCACAGGAGGGTGTTGCCATCGGACTTGCAACCTCTGCCGGAAAATCTCTGCCGCAGTATGCCGCACAGATCCAGACAATCGTGTTGTGTGGTGTCGTAATCTATGAGCTGATCGGACCGGTCATCACGAAGCTTGCCTTGAAGAAGGCGGGGGAACTCGTGGAGGAACCAAAGAAAAAAGCCAGTGCGAAAGCGTAAATAAGTGAAATAGAAAGTAATAAACGCAACTCATTTTTCATATATATAACCAAAGCAAGTGGGTATGGCGGTCTGCCACACCGGACGAATGGGAGTCTATATGGAAAAACGGGTTGCGTTTTGTGTTTTAAAGGCACTGGTTGCAGCGTACATTGTGACCGGGCTTTTGCTTTTAATTCTGGCATTTGCATTGTATAAGCTGGGATTGAGTGAGAATGTTGTAGAACTGGGTGTTGTGTTTATCTATCTGCTGTCGAGTGCCATCGGCGGATTCTTCATCGGTAAATGCATGGAAGTAAAGCGGTTGTTGTGGGGCGCGTTGCTCGGATTGTTCTATGCGGTGCTCCTGCTTGTGTTATCTTTGATCGTGCGTGGAAATGCACAGGGAATCATACAATCCGGGTTGCTTAATACATTGATCTGCCTCGGTGGAGGGGCAATCGGTGCATTTCTGTCATAAAACATGGCAGAAATGCGTATTTACAAGTAGAATGTAAAAAAATAATGATGACAAATGACAGGACATGTGATAAAATATCCATTAATAATGCTAGTAGGAGGCGATAAAGATGAAGAGAATCAAAACTTTGACAGAAAAGACAATGAAGAGCACTGTAGTTAAGGGTGGTTGCGGCGAATGCCAGACATCTTGCCAGTCAGCATGTAAGACAAGCTGTACAGTTGGTAACCAGAGCTGCGAGAACAACTAATTACAGATAAAGAAAGTGTAATACATACACTTCGCACAAGAAAAGGGGATATCCTGCGATGTCCCCTTTCCTTAATGAATAAGAGAAATAGGAGTGACTAAGAAAGTGGTACACCAGTACAAGAACAATGGGTATAATATCGTGCTTGATGTGTGCAGCGGCTCCGTACATGTAGTGGATGACCTTGTATATGATATGATTGCGATGTACAAGGATAAGAAATTCGAAGAGATTGAACAGGCAATTTTAGAGAAGTATGGAGATACCTATAGTAAGGAAGATATCAAGGATGCGTATTCCGACATTTCCGAGTTAGAAGAAAAGGAACTGTTATTCACGGAAGATGTGTTCAAGGATGTCATTATCGATTTTAAGAAGAGAAAGACCGTAGTCAAGGCGCTTTGCTTACATATTGCACATGATTGTAACCTTGCCTGCAAGTATTGTTTCGCAGATGAGGGAGAATATCATGGTCAGAAACGGGAACTTATGAGTCTGGAAGTTGGCAAGCAGGCGATTGACTTTTTGATAGAGAATTCCGGAAACCGTGTAAACCTTGAAGTTGATTTCTTCGGCGGTGAGCCGTTGATGAACTTTGATGTGGTGAAGGAAATCGTAGCATATGGACGAAGCAAGGAGAAGGCGGCAAATAAGAACTTCCGTTTCACCCTGACGACAAATGGTATGCTGTTAAATGATGAAGTCATTGATTTCTGCAACAGAGAGATTTCAAACGTTGTATTGAGTCTCGACGGCAGAAAAGAGATTAATGACATGATGCGGCCAACCAGAAATGGAAAGGGAAGCTATGACATTATTGTGCCGAAGTTCCAGAAGTTCGTGGAGAAGCGCGGCGATAAGAGCTATTATGTGCGCGGTACATTTACGAGAAACAATCTGGACTTTACGAAGGATTTTGAATTGATGACCGAGCTTGGATTCAAGGAGATTTCCATTGAGCCGGTTGTCACACCAGATGAGAATGATTATGCGATCCGCGAGGAAGATTTACCAACGATTTTCGAGCAGTATGACAAGCTGGCAGTTGATCTGATCCGCCGGCAGAAGGAAGGAAAACCAGTGACATTCTTCCATTACAAGCTCGACTTAAATGGTGGTCCGTGTGTGTACAAGCGTCTGTCTGGATGTGGTTCCGGTACGGAGTATCTGGCAGTGACACCAACTGGAGATCTGTATCCGTGTCATCAGTTTGTTGGACACGATGAGTTCAAACTGGGTGATGTATTCCATGGTGTAGAACGAAACGATATCGTGGAAGAATTCAAGCTTTGCAATGTCTATGCCAAGGACAAATGCAAGGATTGCTTCGCAAGATTTTATTGCAGTGGCGGCTGTGCAGCGAATTCGTATCAGTTCCATGGCAATATATTAGACGCATACGATGTGGGTTGTGAATTGCAGCGGAAACGTGTCGAATGTGCCATTATGATGAAAGCAGCTCTGGCGGATGACGAAGAAGACGAAGCGGCAGAGTAAAATAAATGAAGGAGAGACAAAAAGATGAAGAAAACAAAAAGAAAAGCAGTCATCAATCTGATTATTTTCTTCCTGCTTCTGGCTGGCGGTATCTATATGGCAATCGCTGGTGTAGGACAGAATGAATCCGGTAAAACTGCGAATGTTCCGTTGGGACTGGATCTGCAGGGCGGTTTGTCCGTAACCTATGAGATTCAGGATGAGAAGCCGACAAGCGACGAGATTAAAGCAACTGTGGATAAGCTGCAGCGAAGAGTCGATGCGTACAGTTCAGAAGGTGAAGTGTATCAGGAAGGAAATGACCGTATCACGGTTGAGATTCCGTTAAACACAGAGAAGGTAGATGCGCATGACGTATTGGATGAACTCGGTCAGCCGGGACAGCTTCTGTTCCTTGATTCCGAGAACTATACAATCTGGCAGCAGAATCAGAACAATGGTACGAACGATGCATACGAAGCAGTTCTGACAGGTTCTGATATCAAGAACGCACAGGCAGGTGTGGACGACAGTGGTACAGTGAAGGATTATGTTGTACAGCTTCAGTTTACAGATGAAGGTGCGCAGAAGTTTGCAACTGCAACTGCAGCCAATATTGGAAAGCCAATCTATATCATCTATGATGGAGCCGTTGCAAGTGATCCAACTGTACAGAGTGCAATCACAGATGGTAATGCAGTTATCAATAAGATTTCCAGCTATGATGAGGCAGAAAGCCTTGCATCAACAATTAAGATTGGTGCGCTGCCTCTGGAGTTGAAGCAGATTCAGTATAATATCGTTGGTGCAAAGCTTGGTCAGAAAGCAGTATCAACAAGCTTGATCGCCGGTGCGATCGGTTTTGGCTTGGTATGTATCCTGATGATTGTACTGTATCGTTTCCCAGGATTTATTGCCAGCTTAGCACTGACAGGTTATGTTGTATTGATGCTTTTGATTCTGAGCATCCGACACATCACACTGACACTTCCTGGTATTGCAGGTATTATCCTGTCAATCGGTATGGCAGTGGATGCGAATGTCATCATTTTCACACGTATCCGTGAGGAGATCTCTGCAGGCAGCGGTGTGCGTGCGGCAGTGAAGGCAGGTTTCTCCAAAGCGCTTTCCGCGATTTTGGATGGTAATATTACAACTTTGATTGCAACCGTTGTTTTGATGATCCTTGGCTCTGGTAGTATCAAGGGATTCGCGGTTACATTGATGCTTGGTATTGTCCTTTCTATGTTTACCGCATTGTTTGTGACAAAGATGCTTTTGAATTCGTTCTTAGAGCTTGGCGTACAGAATCCAAAGATGTATGGTAAGGCAAAGGAGCCAAAGATTCACGGATATGTAAAGAACTTCAAGATTTGTGGTGTTGCTTCTTTGATCGTGATCATTGCAGGACTTGCGTTCCTCGGTGTAAACCATTCAAGAATTGGCAAGTCATTAAATTACAGTCTGGAGTTTACCGGTGGTACATCAACAACTGCTACTTTTGCAGAGGACGATGTATATACACTGGAGCGTGCAGAGTCTGAGGTTGCACCAGTGATAGCAGAAACAGCGGGTATTGATGCTGGAACGATTCAGATTCAGACAGTAGAAGGAAACAATCAGGTTATCTTCAAGACATCCGAGCTTACAGAAGAGCAGAGTGCAAAGATTGACGACCTGTTGAAATCACAGTTTAAGGCAACAGAAGTGGACAACCAGAGTATCAGTTCTACCATCAGTGGTGAGATGAAGAAAGATGCAATCGTAGCGATTGCAGTATCTTCTGTATTGATGCTTCTGTACATTGCGTTCCGGTTCTCTGACGTGAAGTTTGGTGTCAGTGCGGTGCTTGCTCTTGTACATGATGTATTGGTTGTATTTGCGGCATACTCCATCGGAACACTGTCCGTTGGTAATACATTTATTGCGTGTATGCTGACAATCGTAGGTTACTCGATCAACGCGACAATCATTATCTTCGACCGTATTCGTGAGAATATGCGGACACAGGATAGTAAAGAAAGTCTGGAAGAGCTTGTCAACAAGAGTATCGGACAGACATTTACAAGAACAATTTATACATCCCTGACAACCTTTATCATGGTATTTGTATTGTTCGTGATGGGCGTAACTTCTCTGAAAGAATTTACATTCACATTGATGCTTGGTATCGTGTGTGGTGCTTATTCATCTGTATGTATCACCGGACCACTCTGGTATACAATGAAGAAGAAATTCTCCAAGAAAAATGCATAAGTAAAATAAGGTGGGGCTGTTTCGGCAGCCCCATTTTTAAGTGAAGAAGAGAGGAACACAGATATGTCGGAGTACAAAAAAGAAGAATGGCGGGTGAAACAGCCAGCCGCAGATATCCGCGCACTGGCAGAGCAGTTCTCGATCAGCCCGATATTGGCGCATATCATCGTGAACCGGGAGATCACGGAGCCAGATGCGGTTGCGTGTTATCTGAGTGATGATCTTGCATACACTCATGATCCAGCGTTAATGAAGGACATGGACAAGGGCTGCCAGATTATGAAAGAAAAGATTCGGGCAGGAAAGAAAATCCGTATTATCTCCGATTACGATGTAGATGGCATCACATCGAATTATATTCTGTATCAAGGGCTGCAAAAGGCAGGGGCAGATGTCTCTTATGATATCCCACACCGGATCATGGATGGGTATGGGATGAATGTACGGCTGGTGGAAGCGGCATACGCCGATGGCGTGGATACGATTATCACCTGTGACAATGGAATTGCGGCGGAGACCGCAGTCACCCGGGCGAAAGAACTTGGAATGACGGTGATCGTTACGGATCATCATGAGGTGCCGTGCGAGGTGACGGAAAACGGAGAAAAAAATTATCTGTATGTGAACGCGGATGCCGTGATCGATCCGCACCGCCCGGATTGCGCATATCCCTACAAGGACTTATGCGGCGCTGGTGTGGCGTACAAATTCATCCGGCATTTATACCGGGTGACGGAGCTTCCGTGGGAAGACGAAGATGCCTATATGGATATCTTAGCGCTTGGTACGGTGTGTGATATCATGCCGCTCACAGATGAGAACCGGATCTTTGTCAAGCGTGGACTGCGGAGACTTACGAACAGTACGAATCTTGGAATCAATGCGTTGAAGAAAGCGTTAGGTCTTGATGGAAAGCCAATCGAGGTGCATCATTTGAGCTTCCGGATTGGTCCGAGTCTGAACTCGACCGGACGACTGGAAAGTGCGAAAGAGGGCGTGGAGCTGCTGCTGACCGATGATCCGGCGCGGGCGGAAAGCCTGGCACAGGATATGGCGAAGCTCAACGAACTGCGGAAGGAGATGACCGACCGCGGTGTGCGGGCGGCAACGGACTGGGTGCGAAAGGATATTCGCATGATTCCGACCGAAGATGGTGTGAAAGAAAAGAAAATCGGGGATGATAAGGTTATCGTCCTGTATATGCCGGGGATTCATGAGAGCATCGCGGGACTGATCGCGAGCAAGCTGAAGGAAGCATTTTACCGTCCGACGCTTGTTTTTACCGATGCGGAAAATGGACATGGACTGAAAGGCTCCGGGCGTTCGATTGAGACGTATAATATGTTTGATAAGCTCTGTGAACATAAAGAGTTGTTTGTGAAGGTTGGCGGACACCCGATGGCGGCGGGCTTTACGATTACGCGCGAAGCACTCGAACCGTTACGCGAAGCGTTAAACCGGGATTGCAATCTGACAGACGCAGATCTCGTCGAGAAGCTGTATGTGGATGAATCCTGTGCCATCAAGCAGCTGACATTGCCCCTCTATGAGGAGCTTGCAAAGCTGGAACCATACGGAACTGCCAATGTAAGACCATTGTTCGGTATCGTGAAAATGGGTATCCGATCGATCAAAATGGTTGGAAATGAAGGGCAATACGCACGTTGCACGTTTGTCGATGGCAATGGCACGCGCATAAACGGCATGGTATTTCGTGGAAAAGAGCTATTGGATAACATAAAAGTGTGGTTTGGAGACAAAGAATGTGATAAAATATTGAATGGTTTACAAAACCATGCACTGATCGATATTCTGTATCATATGAAGAAGAACGAATTCAATGGAACTGTTTCGATTCAGATGGAGCCGGTATCAATCCGGAAAAGCGTATATTATGAAACATCAAAATAGAGCATACGTGAAGGTAGGAGGAGCGCAAATGAAGAGTGTAAAGGATTATATCATCAGTATTCCGGATTTCCCAAGTAAGGGGATTATATTCCGAGATGTGACAAGTGTACTGGAAAGCCCGGAAGGGTATGCACTGGCAATTGATGAGCTGAACAAGCTGTTAGATGGAGTGGACTATGATCTGATCGCAGGTACAGAGTCGAGAGGATTTATCTTTGGCGCACCACTTGCCTATATGAACAAGAAGGGATTTATCCCGGTTCGTAAGAAAGGAAAGCTGCCACGTGAGACAGTCGAGATGAGCTATGATCTGGAGTACGGTTCTGCAACGATCGAGATCCATAAGGATGCGATCAAGCCGGGCGACAAGGTTGTACTGGTCGATGATCTGATCGCGACAGGCGGTACGATTCAGGCAGCAGCCAAGCTCGTCGAAGAGCTGGGCGGTGAGGTAGTAAAGATGATCTTCTTGATCGAGCTGACCGATCTTGGAGGAAGAAAATTGCTGGAGGGCTACGATGTAGCATCTGTTGTACAGTACGAAGGTGAGTGATTTTTATGGCGGATACAACCTATAAGATACCACATGATACACTGAAAAAAGAAATCAGTAAACCGGAGGATTTTACGCCGCCGGAGGAATTGTATAAAAAATTGATTGCTACCATTCGCGCGTATCGTCCGACGACGGATCTGTCGGAGATCGAGAAGGCGTATAAGATTGCAAGCAAAGCGCACGAAGGTCAGAAGCGAAAGTCCGGGGAACCATATATTATTCACCCGCTTTGCGTGGCAATCATTCTGGCAGAACTGGAACTTGATAAAGAGACGATCGTAGCAGGAATCCTGCATGATGTTGTAGAGGATACGGTTATGACGCGGGAGGAGATTGCAAAGGAGTTCTCCGAAGAGGTAGCACTGCTTGTCGATGGCGTTACGAAGCTGACACAGCTCGATCTGTCACAGGATAAGATCGAGGTTCAGGCAGAGAACCTGCGTAAGATGTTCCTTGCGATGGCGAAGGATATCCGTGTCATCCTGATCAAGCTTGCCGACCGTCTGCACAATCTGCGTACAATGCAGTACCAGTCACCGGCAAAGCAGATCGAAAAGTCGCGTGAGACGATGGATATTTACGCACCGCTCGCACACCGTCTTGGTATTTCCAAGATCAAGGTCGAACTCGATGACCTCTCCATGCAGTATCTCTATCCAGAGGTATACAAGAACTTAAAGGAAGAGATCACTACACGACTGAATGCGAGCGAGGATTTCATCGTACAGATGGTAGAACAGGTTAAGCAGTATATGAAGGAAGCTGGCATCGAGGCAGAGGTAGACGGACGTGTCAAGCATCTGTTCTCCATCTATAAGAAAATGATCACGCAGAACAAGACGCTCGACCAGATTTACGATATTCATGCAATTCGTATCAAGGTCGAGACGGTACGGGATTGTTATGCGGCACTCGGAATTATTCATGAGAAATACAAGCCAATTCCGGGACGTTTTAAAGATTATATCGCAATGCCGAAAGAGAACATGTACCAGTCTCTCCACACGACATTGATTGGACCGGGTGGTCGTCCGTTCGAGATTCAGATTCGAACCTACGAGATGCACCGTACCGCGGAATATGGTATTGCTGCACATTGGAAATACAAAGAAGGCGGCAGTGGCAAGAACGATAACGAAGAGCAGAAGTTAAGCTGGCTCAGACAGATTCTGGAATGGCAGACCGATACGACAGATAACAAGGAATTCATGAACGCCATCAAGACAGATTTGGATCTGTTTTCAGATCAGGTGTATGTATTTACACCAGCGGGCGATGTCAAGAATCTTCCGGCTGGTTCTACACCAATTGATTTTGCATATAGCATTCATACGGCGGTCGGAAACAAGCTGATTGGTGCGCGTGTCAATGGACGGCAGGTGCCGATTGAGACAGAGCTTCATAATGGTGATCGTGTTGAGATTATCACGTCGCAGAACTCCAAAGGTCCAAGTATGGACTGGCTGTCTGTGGTAAAGAGTTCACAGGCAAAGACGAAGATTAACCAGTGGTTCCGGCAGGAGAACAAGACAGATAATATCCAGCGTGGTAAAGATGCGATGGCGGCATACTGTAAGACAAAGGGTATCGTGTTATCGAACCTTTTGCAGCCGGAACTGCAGGAAAAGGTAATGAAGAAATACAACTTCCTGACATGGGATGCCGTGCTTGCATCAATCGGACATGGCGGACTGAAGGAAGGACAGGTTGTCAACCGTCTGCAGGAAGAATACAAAAAAGAAGAAGCGAAGAAGATCACAGAGGAACAGATTGTTGACAAGATCAACACACCGGGCAGAGGCGAAAGTCACAAGCATGCCAAGGGTGGTATTGTAGTCAAAGGTATGGACGATGTTGCGGTGCGTTTTTCACGCTGCTGTGCTCCGGTACCGGGTGATGAGATCGTCGGTTACATCACGCGTGGACGTGGAGTATCCATTCATCGTACCGATTGCGTAAATGTTCTTTGCATGGATGAATTTGACCGGAAGCGTCTGATTGAGGCGGAATGGTCTGAAGATCTGTTGCAGAATCAGAAGATGTATATGACGGAGATTAACATCTACGCGAACGACAGTAAGGGACTGGTGTTCTCGCTGTCGAAGATCTTCAATGAGGAGAACATCAACCTGACAGGTATGAATGTCCGTGTCAATAAGCAGGGCAAGGCGACGGTTTCCGTGAAGTTTGAGATTCGCTCGAAGGAGCAGCTCAACAAGCTGATCGCGAAGATCCGGAACGTGGAAGGGATCATCGATATCGAGCGTACGACGGGGTGATTCATAAATTTACAAAATGGTAGAGGAGTTGAACGCAAACTACGCAATTCTATGCAGACGCGCTCTCGCTCGGTTCAGCACGCAGTGGTACTAAATTCGCGACAAAAGATGCCGCTCATTAAGTACCAGCGTGCTTCAACGGTCTGCATATGAATTGGTAGTTTGCGTCCAACTCAATCTACAGATTGTGGTAGATGCAGTAATTTGTGAATATATATGCCATGTTAATCTTTACTGTATAAATATGTTTGGAACTTAGAAGTTCTTGATGTTCTGAGAATATTCAGCAATGTTTGAACACGATGTTCAAACAAGCCGCCACTGAGCCATGGATGGCGA
>OLFW01000857.1_pt1 | contig 22175 bp, 20 predicted proteins | sample 1605351 | NCBI WGS metagenome assembly OLFW01 (sample SAMEA3888918, study PRJEB22519) | human gut metagenome | biome: human gut; feature: human-associated habitat; material: faeces | place: Denmark | collected 2010 | reverse complement strand
TCTTTTGTATACTCCGGCCTTCTGCCATCCCAATGAGCATTGAAGTGGTGACGTTCCGGTTTAAAGAGTATCATGATTCCCACAAAAATAAACAATACCGGCCAGAACATATCGAGCCATTCGCCCTCTACCCAGCTTATTTCCGGCAATAGGAAATAGGCTCCTACGGCAATCGTAATCACTCCCCCGAAGAAATGCCGTTTAATCAAATTGACAACGCCGACCACAATCAGCAACATCTGCCAGGAAACCAGGATACCGAACAGATCAGAGTCTATTATCCCGAAATTCCGCCCAAGAAACAATAGACCTACTATGATAAACACAGCAGCCGTCGTAACCGTGTTCAGTCTACTGTGGCTGGGATAACCGCCTCTGATAAAATTTCCTTGTTGATTCGTTCTCATACTCGTACATTTTTAATTTGTTGCAAAACTACCGCCACATAACCGCTTACACAATAAAAAAACGGTCAGTAACGACTAAATCCCGGCGAATAACGGAATAATCCCGATAAAAAAGCATTGATAGCCTCCCCAAAGATATTCATTCGATCTTTGCCAATGCCCCAAAATTGCATATATTTGCAATGTTTGGAGGAACTATTCGAGAAAAATCAAAAGTGCTTCACTTTGTCGAAATCGCCAGTTTTGACCACCACGAAGCACAAGCAATCGCTATATCAGTGGGTTTGCTTGTCTATGTGGTAGAGGTTTCTGGCGATACCTGACAAAGTATAGGCAACAACCCACTGTTTTTTATGGCTGCCTACAAAAAACTTTCATTCTCAATCCAACCGAAATAACGATCCACATAAAGAAAATATGAAATGAATACCGAATATGAAATCATCGAAGGTCTGAAAGCAGGTCACGAAGAAGCGTACAAATACATATACGAACGGCAATACAAAATACTTTGTATTATCGCCAAAGAATATGTAGATGATACTTTCACTGCAGAGATGATTGTAAGCGATGTCATTTTTGCCTTATGGAAAAACCGGAAAGAAATAGACATCAATCTTTCGTTACGCAGTTATCTGATCAAAGCAGTCCGCAACCGGTGCCTGAATTATCTTGCCCAACTGAACAAAAGGGAAGATGTCCGTTCGCATATTGGGGATCTGCTCGAAAAAGAACAAATCCATTATGAGGAACAACACGGCTATCCGCTGTCCAGCCTGATAGAAAAAGAACTTGATGTCAAAATAAAGAATTGTATAAACAATTTGCCGGCACTTACCCGGCGCATATTCTGTCTGAGCCGTTTCGAAAACCTCAAATATGAAGAAATTGCTCAAGAAGTCAACGTTTCCGTCAATGTTGTCAAATATCACATCAAATCTGCCCTATCTCATTTACGGGAAGAATTAAAAGACTATTTACCCTTGTTTCTACTTATTTTTTTCCCTTTCGGAAAATAAATCCGTTTTTTCATTTACCCTAAATCTTTTCCGGCTTGTCTTATTTATATAAGCAGAAAAGATGGACACACAGAATCAACATAAAGAGCATTGGTTAAATCTCATAATCGACCGACTGACAGGAACTATATCGGAAGACTCCGACTTGTGCCTACAAGAATGGATCCATGCTTCTGATGAGAACAGCCGATACTTCAAAAATATGGAACTGCTCTGGCATTCAATGGAAGTTGTCCACGAAGGAGAACAATACGATTCAGACCGTGCCTTTTTGCTCTTTAAACAGCGTATCGAGACAGAAAACACGATAAACACGCGAAAATCATTCACCTTAAAGAAAGTGTTGTCATATGCAGCCATCCTAATCTCATTCATTACCCTCAATTGTCTGATCCATCAATATTACATTCATCCTTCAGATCAGAATATTCTCCGATTGTCAGAAATTGCAGTACCTAATGGCTCAAAAACAAAACTGACATTACAAGACGGGACGAAAGTATGGCTGAATGCAGGTTCAAAGATTCAATATGACTCCGATTTTGGAAAGAAGAACCGCCTGCTCAAATTATCAGGTGAGGCCTATCTGGAAGTAGCAAAAGATGAAAACTGTCCTTTTATTGTCGACGCAGGAGAAATAAAAGTAAAAGTATTGGGTACTTGCTTTAATGTCAGAGCCTATAAAGATAACGAAGAAATAAAAGTCGCTTTATTAAGAGGCTCTGTCGAAATGGAAACAAATAACGGAGATATGCTAAAATTAGTTCCTAAAGATATCGCCCACTTCAATACACAAACAAAAGAAACCGACATTTGCCATAACACCGGATACTCTCAAAATTGTATTGGATGGATTGATAACAAATTTATATTCAACGGAGAAAGTTTCGAACAAATCACTAAAATACTGGAAAGGACCTTCAACGTAAAAATAAACATCCACAGAGAGTCCATCAAAAAACGTTGTTTCATTGGTGACTTTGTTAATAACGAAACAATCGAACAGATATTTAAAGTCATGTCATCCAATGAAAAATTCACATATACGATAAAAGGGAATATCATAGACGTCTATTAATTCATAATTTGTGTTTAATCTTAAATAATCATTTGCCTATGAAGTAGTACAATAAAAAACAGAACCGGAGAATGCTGCAACACTCTCCGATCCCGAGAATAGATTTAAATTTCTGATTACTAACTTTAAATCCGATACAAATGTATAAAAAATATCAGGATATAGGGAAATTATACCCACTTATATGCAAGAATAAGGCCTTGAATATCATGAAAATATCAATTCTGTTACTTTTATTTGGAATATTTTCTGTCTCAGCTACAGGATATTCACAGGAAGCCCGAGTCTCCATTACAGTAAATAACACGACAATCAATGAAGTTTTCACTGAAATCAAAGCTCAGACAAACTATTCATTCTGGTTTGACGTAAAAGATGTCGACATTGATCGCAAAGTGTCTATTCATGTAGAAAACGAAACGGTCAAATCTGTCTTATCAACCATATTGAAAGGACAAGATCTTGGTTTTGAACTAAAAGGGAATCATATCATTATTGTTAAAAAAGAGATATTAAACCAATCAGCGGGAGCCGGATTACCTCAACAAAACAAAAAAATATCCGGCGTCATTAAAGATGAACACGGAGAACCCATAATAGGAGCAAACGTCGTCGTCAAAGGTTCTACCATCGGTAATATTTCCGACCACGAAGGTCGATTTACATTAGAGGTTCCGGAAAACTCTACCCTTACAGTATCCTACATAGGATATTTGTCACAAGAGATCAAAGTCGGCAAAAGAAATATATTTAACATCATCTTGGCCGAAGACTCCGAGAACTTAGACGAAATCGTTGTAATCGGATACGGGACAATGAAAAAATCCGATTTGACGGGTGCCGTCTCCAGTGTAAAAGGAGATAAAATTTCGGCGATTGCCTCGACTGACATTACTGATATCCTACAAGGAAAAGTTGCCGGTATGAACATCACATCTTCCTCCAAAGTTGATGAATCCGGTTCTATCCGTATCCGTGGCAATCGTTCACTGAATGCAAGTAATGATCCTCTGGTTATCGTAGATGGAGTTCCCGGACGTATGGAAGCTGTTAATACCAACGATATAGAGTCCATAGAAGTATTAAAAGATGCAGCCAGTACAGCCATATACGGTTCGAGAGGCGCAAACGGGGTAATTCTGATCACGACAAAGAAAGCGAAAGAGCAGCAAACCCGTATTTCATATAGTGGTTACATAGGTATCAGCGTACCTAATTTAGTAAAAATGCAAAGTGGAGATGAATATATTCAGTTCCGCCGTGACGGTTATAGATACAGAAACGGTTGGGATCAGCCATTTACAGACGAAGATGTATTCGAACCGGCCGAATTAGCAGTCATAAAAAGCCGCGATTTTACAGACTGGATCGATTTGTTGTATCGAAACGGTCAGACACAAAGTCATTATATTGGTCTCAGTGCCGGAAATAAAACGACCAAATTACATCTTGGATTAAACTATACCAAAGATGAAGGTTATTCCAAAATAAATTTCAAAGACAAATATAATATAACATTGAATCTCGACCATGAAATAAATAAGTATGTGTCAGTCGGATTATCTGCTCGCCTACAACGAAATAATAGCCAAGGTATGACAAAGTTCGAGGAAAAGCTGCAATACATGACTCCACTCGCAAAGCCGTACAACGAGGATGGAAGCCTGAATTATTATCCGGCACCTCAAAACACATCCGGCTATAACGTATTAGCTAATTATGGCAAAGACAACTATACGAATGAATTTATTAAAAACGCGGCATATCTCACAGGTTATATCAATATACGTTTTTCAAAATATTTGAATAACAGGGCCAATATTTCTTATAACATCATCGATCGTAAAAACGGCTATTTTTTCGGAGAAAACTCATACGAACGAAAAGGAACTGTTCCGCTTGCCGGTAAAAAATATCAGGACGAAGTAGAATATACCTTCAACGATATTCTCTCTTACGACAAAGATTTCGGAGAGCATCATCTTGTATTGGACGGGGTCTTTGAAGCGACAGGCTATACAAAAGAGACAGGAGAAATGAGTGGGGAAAATCAGCCGGTAGCTTCGACATCATTCCACAACCTAGGGACCGCTGCCGAAAACCTACAAATCGGAAGTTCATACCAACATTGGACTTTAGCGTCCTTCCTTGTGCGTGCACGTTGGGATTATCAAGGCAAATACTATGCCAACATCGCTATCCGTACAGATGGTTCATCCCGGTTGGCGGCAGGGAACCAATGGGCTTTTTTCCCATCGGGAGGTGTTGCCTGGCGTATCTCAGAAGAAAAGTTCTTCGGAAAAAGAGAATGGCTTAATTCTCTGAAATTAAGAGCCTCCTACGGAGCCGTAGGAAACTCCGCCATCGATCCTTACCAGACGATTGCCGGATTAAGCAAATATGATTACTTGTTTGGAGAGGATGCCAGCAACAAATTTTTCGCTTATCGGCCTTCTATGATTCCGAATAAAGATTTAGGATGGGAAATTTCGCGTACAGCAAACTTCGGAGTGGATTTTGGTTTGTGGAACAATCGTATATCCGGTTACATTGAGGGCTATATCACCAAAACAAGTGATTTACTAATGGAGCGTACGTTGCCATTTTTCACCGGCTTCTCCAAGGTTTGGCAAAATATCGGTAAAACCGAAAATAAAGGTATCGAACTAAATATCCAAGCAAATACGTTGAAGACTAAATCATTCTCTTGGGAAACAACTGTAACTTTTGCCCGCAATTGGAATAAAATCACGGAACTGCTGGGAGGTGGCGACATTCGCAACAATTCATGGTTTATAGGCAAGCCTTTGCAAGTACATTACAACTATGAGATGATAGGAGTATGGCAATTAGGCGAAGAAAAGGAAGCACAGAAATATGGTGCTATTCCTGGAGACATCAAAGTTAAAGATCAGAATAATGACGGTTCGATCGGAGAGCTGGACAAAGTAATATTAGGACAGAAAGATCCAAAAATCATCGCATCTTTACTGAACTCATTCCGTTTCGGTGCTTTTGATGCCTCCATCAATCTGAACATGAATTTCGGAAGCCTGATCCATCCTAATACCTATGCTAGCTTAATCACACGTGACGGACTGCGCTGGATGCCGTCCAACTTCAAATACTGGACACCCGACAATCCGACAAACGAATATACCCGTGCAGATAAACTAAGCGGATATGATCCATTTGCCGGTACAGGTGGCTACATGAAGGGAGATTACATCAAAATCCAAGATATAACACTGGGCTACGATTTCAGTAAAATAATGCCGAAAAACTAGAAGATCTTACGAGCACGGCTCTATGCACAAGTCCGGAATCTCGGATATATCTATAAAGCATGTAAAAATGACGTAAGTCCGGAAGCTCCCGATTTTGACTATAATATTCCGACAACTTATACAATGGGGATAAATATTGACTTTTAAACTGTAACAAATTATGAAACTAAAATATTGGACCTTTATAATCGCATTATATGCAGGCAGCCTATGTTCCTGTTCCGATTTTCTTTCCGAAGACCCAAAAGGAAATATCACCACCAACTATTCAGAAACAGAAGAAGGTTGTGAACGGTTGGTTCTGAGTTTATATAATACACACCGCGATTTCCTCGAAAGACTTTACCTGTTCGGTTCGATGGGAGCAGATGAGCAGTTAGTTGCCGTAAATGGAAATGACTGGCGTTATTTCGGAGAATATTTCGATACCCAGATGATAAACAATGGCTGGAACCGAGATTTCTGGAAACAACTGTATAACTCTCTCAATGTTGCAAACCTGGCAACCGAGATCATTGAAACAGCAGAGATCAAAGATGAAGGCAGACGGGCTGAACTTCGTGCAGAAGCACATGCACTACGCGCTTTTTATTTCTGGATCATCACGGAAACCTATGGAGATGGAGCACATTTCACGACAGAAAGTACTGCCGGTGTCAAAACTATTGGATATCAACCCGGCGTTGCTACTTTCTACAAGCAAATGCTGGAAGATCTCAACATTGCCGCTACCGGATTGAAGTTGCCACAAAACAGCCAATGGGGACGCATGAATGAAGGAATACGTAAATTCATCCTAATGAAAGTTTTGATGTCACTGGCCGGTTATCCGGACGATGTGATTTCTGCTGCCGGATACACAAAAGAGCGTTGTTACACAGATGCTCTTGCTTTGACAAAATCGTTGCGGTCCGACTATAATTACAGGTTACTGGACGATTACACACAGATATTCGATGTTGACAACCAGATTAATGACGAAATTATCTGGTCTGTACAATATTCGACTGATAAAACCTATAATGGCGGAGGTGAAAACGGACTTCACCGCTACGGTGTCGGTTGGTACAACAAATCTGCTGTCGACAACAAAGCAATCACAACCTTATGGAGCCATTCCTTATATTATGGACGTGAATATCGCTGGACTATGCCATCCTTATTTATGATTCAAAATTTCAATGAATACGATAAGCGTCTTTATGGCTCATTACAAGAATACTGGTGCTGGATCCCGACAGATTGGAATCAGAAGCCTGTTTACTCCGACACAGTCTTAATCCGCCATTTCCGCACTGTGACAGACGAAGAAGTTGCGGCCGGACGACAGAGAGCAGAGACTCACCCATTAGGACATGAACTATTTGTTGAAGGATTGAACCATATGTACAATCTACAAACAGGGGAACCAACAATGAATGGACGTTCCTGCTACCATACCAATCTGAAACTATTGGATTCATCCCGTGAATTTGCAAAAGATGAAAAAGGTCACAAAGATTTTATTTGGTTTCGTTTAGGTGAAGTATATTTGTCCCAAGCAGAGCTATATATGTATATGGGACAAAAAGAGGAAGCTGCTAAAGTCATTACGGAATTGCGGAAAAGGGCATTGACCGAAGGGCACGAAGAGGCACTGAAAGTCACCCCCGATATGATTACGCTCGATTTTATCCTTGATGAATATATGCGCGAATTAAGTATGGAAGGTTTTAGGTGGTACACACTGAAACGTACTGGCAAACTGTTGGAACGCGCATTGAAATACAATCCAGATGTCAAAGATAAGATGAAAGCCTATCATGTCACCCGTCCGATTCCTCAAAATGAAGTGGATGTTGTCACAAATAAAGACGAATTCCACCAGCTACCAGAATATGATAAATAATTTTTAAACACTTAATATCATTTACTATGCATAACACAACAAACCAAATGTCAAGAAGACATTTTCTTGCAACCACAGGGGCGATTGCCGGAACGGCCTTGCTCAATCCCTTATCTGATATAAAAGCAAAAACTACCGGTATTTCAGCACCGACAGGTAAAAAACTCCGGATCGCACTTGTCGGGACAGGAGGCCGCGGGACATCCATGTGGGGAAGGGACATTCTGAAAAGTTATCCTGATTACCTTGAGTTCGTAGGCCTTTGCGATAAAAACGAAGGACGCGTTGAAACCGGCAAACGTATCATCGGCACTTCTTGTCCGACATATACCGATTTTGAAAAAATGATGAACGAGACACAACCGGATGTATTGATTGTCACGACAATGGACAGCACACACCATCAATTCATTATCCGGGGAATGGAGTTGGGAGCCGACATTATCACGGAAAAGCCGATGACGACCGATGAAAAGAAAATCCAGGCGATTCTGGATGCTGAAAAGCGGACGGGCAAGACATGCCGGGTCACGTTCAACTACCGTTATTCCCCTCACCGGGCAAAAATATGGGAACTGCTTCGTGCCGGAGAAATCGGTGATATCACTTCCGTCGATTTCCACTGGTATCTAGATACCTCACACGGAGCCGATTATTTCCGCCGCTGGCACAGGCTCGTTGAATGTAGCGGTTCGTTATGGGTACACAAAGCCAGCCATCATTTCGACCTCCTGAACTGGTGGATCGACAGCGATCCCGAAAGTGTTTATGCGCTTGGAGCTCTCAACCATTATGGAAAGAATGGAACCATACGGGCAGAAAACTGCCGTACATGCCCGCATACAGACAAATGCAAATTCTTTTTTGACATCACCAAGAACAAGAACTACATGGAACTGTACGTGGCCAATGAAAAGTACGACGGTTACCTGCGCGACGGTTGTGTGTTCAAAAAGGATGTAAACATCTTCGACAAAATGGCGGCAACAATCAAATATAAAAATGGTGTACAAGTAGCCTATTCGTTGACAACCTATTCTCCATACGAAGGTTACCGGATTGCATTCAACGGAACAAAAGGACGTCTGGAAGCCTGGATTCAGGAATCCAAACCGACATCGGATGCCAATTATGACGAAATCGTTTTGTTCAAGAACTTTAATAAACGGCAATATATCCAGATTCCGTTCGGAACATCCGGACATGGCGGCGGGGATGCATTATTAAAAGACCAGATATTCCTGCCCAATATCGACGATCCGTTCCAACAGTGTGCAAATACCCGCGACGGAGCTTTGGCCTGTCTGGTCGGAATCGCGGCCCGCAACAGTATAGCATCCGGACAACCGGTAAAAATTGCAGATTTAACTTCGATCCAACCACAGGAAAAGAAGTTGTATAAACGTATCTTATAAACATTCAAAGAGGATGTCAACCTACCCTGTCCCCGCGTCAAGTGTAGGGACAGGGTAGGTTTAGCCCTTCTTTTTAGCCCATTTTAATTATTTTACTCCATGAACAAACTGATTCTACTTATCCTCTTCTCTCTGTCTTATTGCAATGCTGTAATAGGTCAGGATTCACACATACATTTTATAGAGAAGCCCGACTCACAAAAAATAAGCATATACATAGACCAGACTCTTTTTACAGAATTTCTTTACTCTGACACTTTATATAAACAAGTCCTTTATCCAATCTATACAGCGTCCGGAACTGAAATCACTCGTGGCTATCCTGCCCGCCCGAAAGCCGATGAACGGACAGATCATCCTCATCAGATGGGACTATGGTTTAGCTTCGGAAGCATCAACGGATTGGATTTTTGGAATAATTCGAATCGCATTCCCCTCGATAAAAAAGAACATTACGGCATTATCCGGTTTACCGGCATCAAAAATATAAACGAAAAAGAAAACCAATTTACAGTCGAAGCAAATTGGACAAACCACAATGGATATATCCTACTAAAAGAAAAAACCACCTACGCATTCACCGGTAAGCCACACGAAAGAGGCATTCAGCGAACCACTACACTGACTGCTTTCAACGATTCTATTTTCATTACGGAAAATAAAGAAGGCTTACTCGGTATGCGTTTAGATCGAAACCTTGAAGCCGACATTTCCGGAATCTATCAAAATAAAGAAGGAGATACCGGTAACGATGTTTGGGGAAAACGTTCGGCTTGGGTTGTTTTGAACGGGAAGATAAAAGATGAGAAAATATCGATAGCTATCATAGACCATCCTGAAAATCCCAATTATCCGGGTTGGTCGCATGCACGTGAATACGGCCTGTTTGCGATTAATAACCTGGGAGGACGGTGTTTCGATAAACAGGCGGAAAAAGTTCAAATCCTGCTAAAAAAAGAGGATTCCATCACTTTCACCCATCAGATTTTGATAAAGGACGGAGATTATCTTTCCAACCAGGAAATAGAAAATATTTCTGTAGTACAGAAATCCCTATAAAAAATTAAAGGCTGTCTCACGACAACCCCTAACCAACTTTGTTAACCTTAAATCTAATACTATTATGAAAAAACCACGATGCAAAGATACGGGCTTTTCCTAATTCGTCAATAGTTAAAGTACTAATTTATGTTGTAAAGCATATAATAAAAACTAATTCATCAAAAAGTAAAGAAAATATGCAACCGTAATATGCCCCCTCTCGTCTATAAAAGAAAATAAACGAAAATATAACAAGACATGAAAACAAAAGCATTTTTCTTTATGGTTTGTATCTGGTTGCTGACAACTAACGGATTTGCCCAGAATACAATAAAAGGGGACGGGAAGATCATCACGAAAGAAATTTCCATATCCGATTATGATGAGATCTCATATGTAGGAAAAGTAAACATCAAATATGAACAATCCAACGCCTCCCCCTTTTTTAAGATAACAATAGACGAGAACATACTACCCCACCTCGACATAAAGATAAAGGGCAAGACATTGATCATACAGCCCAAAAATGAAAAAAAATATTTTAACGGAAATTCTTACGGACTCAATCTCCAACCGACCGTATGCGAGATAAAGACCAGCTCCCGTGAACTGAAAGAGATAAGTGCAGTAGGAGGCGGAGAGTTTATCGCCAAAAGCCCTCTTAAAACCGACAAACTGGATATCAGTATTGCCGGAAGCAGCACAATAAACTTCGATAAGCAGCTGGAAGCGCGCAAAATCAACTTTAGCGTGGCTGGATCAGGAGATATCAACGCAACCCAACTGAAAGTAAACAACCTGGATTGCAGCGTGGCAGGCAGTGGTTCCATCCTGCTCAAAGGAGAGGCCGAAAGAGGAGATCTGAGCGTAGCTGGCGGTGGGGATATCAGTGCTTTCGGATGTGTCCTTCGGAAAGCGGAATGCAGCGTAGCCGGTGGCGGAGACATCGAAGTACATGCGTCCGAACAACTAGATGCCAGTATAGCCGGCGGTGGCCATATACGATATGAAGGCGATCCAGAGCTAAGCAAAAGCGTCATAGGCGGAGGTTCGATCAAAAAGAATTAGTATTTCTATAAAATTCATTCTACATTTGTAACCAAAGTGCGGCAAACGCATTCCTAAGTGTAACATAAAGAAGATAGACATGAAAACAAAAGGTTTACTAATGATTGCTTTCCTAATGGGAATGTTTTTCTCTACCCAGGCAGCAGATCATGTGAAAGGAAACGGAAAGCTCTCGACCAAGAAAATAACGATCGACGACTTCAATGCCATCAAGTTCGACGGGGTGATCGACTTCAACTACGAGCAGTCGGAATCTACTCCGCATATCGAAATAACTGTAGATGAAAATCTGCACCCGTACGTAAACATCGATATCCAAGACCGTGTCCTGACCGTTGGATTCAAAGGTGCGAAAGTCGACCATTTCACCAAATTCATCGTCAAGACTAACTCCAAATGGCTGAAAGAGGTAAAAGCCTCTGGCAATGCTAACTTCATAGCCAACAGCCCATTGAAGGGTGACGAATTGAAAATCAACGCCAACTCTAACTGCCTCGTCCAGCTAAAGCAGAAAGTCGAAGTCGGCAAGCTCGACCTGAACGTGTCCGGTAGCGCCAATATGGTCGTGAATGAACTCAAAACCGACAAGTTGGAATGCAGCATTAACGGTTCCGGCACGATCAACCTAAAAGCTGGAAACGCCGAAGAAGCAGACTACACCATTACGACCGACGGTGAAATCATGGCTTTCGGGGTGGCAGTGCCCGAAGTGAACTGTAAAATCACAGGCAAAGGTTCCGCCCAGATCCATCCGACCGACAACCTGAAAGCAACAATCGTAGGTAAAGGAAATATCCGCTATAAAGGCCCGACAGCCGTACAACAGAAAGTCATCGGCAAAGGAACTGTTGAAGAAGTAAAATAAAATACGAATCGGCAAAAGAAAAGCTGGTCTACAGCCAACCTTCTTTCCTATACCATTCTATGCTTTCTTCCAGGCCACGGCGTAACGGGTAAGCCGGAACGAAGCCCAATTCATCCTGAAGCGGTGTAACATCACAAATCCAGTTACGCTGTTTCAGGATTATATATTTATCCGTATTCAATGTCATACTCTTCTTCAGCAGCTTGCCTATCCATTCGGACCCCTGGCAGGCTATATGCACCAGTCCCATTGGAATACGGGCATGCAGGACATGTTTCTTCCGCAGGATTTCCTGTATCATCCGGGCGAACGATTCATCCGTATAGACATCACCGTCCGCTACAAAATAATGGCGGTTCCGGACAGCCTCATTCTCCAAAGCAAGGAAAGCAACGGTAGCCAAATCCTTTACATATATAAAAGTAATACGCTGGGGCGTAAAGCCGACAGCAAAATCAAAACCAGACTTTACACTTTTAATCTCCATGAAGTAATCTTTCTCGCCCGGTCCATACACCCCTGTCGGACGCAGGATCACATACGGGAAATAAGACTGGTGACGCAAATAATTCTCCGCTTCCAGCTTGCTCTTTCCATAATCTGTATCGGGCAATTGAGGATCATCCAGAGAGATAGGGCGGAATGTTTTCTCGTCTCCACGCCCGTAGCTGCTCAAGCTGCTCATCAAAAGAAATTTCTCAGGCTTGCAACCCGATGCGGCAAGTGCCTCGATCAAGTTGGCCGTATTCTGGGCATTGATACGATAAAAGTTTCTTTTATCAAGCGTCTTCGTCAGTCCGGCATTATGGATCACATAATCCCAAGGACCATGCTCACGGACAAAATCAGCCAACTGGGCGGTCAACGACTCACGGTCGGAATATTTCAAGTCGATAAAACGAATCCGTTCATCCTGCAAATTAACGCGGCTACTTGTCGAACGGACACCTGCCCAGGTTTCATATCCCCGGTTAAGCGCCTCCTTCACCAGGAAACCGCCAATAAAGCCACTGGCCCCCGTAATCAATATCTTTTTCATAATTGTCAATTCTTCTTAATGTAATAGGTATAGTAATACAGCAACAGGCCGATCCAATTCAATACGACAATAGTCAGTATCCAAAGAATCTTCTGCCCGCGACTGATGAAAGGATTTTGCCTCACCGCAGTAATGCCGAAAATAAGAACAGCGATACCAGCAATATATCCGACTTCCGGTAGACCTATCAAACAAAGATTACTCATGTTCGTGCTTTTTCAAAACCCGGTGCGGCAAATCGCCATGTCCGATCAGCTCTATCGGGCAAGCATATTTCTCGCCCAGCCACTCTTCGGACACATCCGCTCCGGGATGGTAATGTAATGTTTCGTTTACACAAGCGATGTTTTTCACCATCGCCAATACAGTCCCGATATCGTGTGAAACCAGAATGACCGCACTTTCTTTATTAATCTCGTCCAAGAGCTTATAGAAATGAGACTCGAACCGTTTGTCCACATACGAATTCGGTTCGTCTAAGATCAGCACTTGCGGACGGGAAACGATAGAACGCCCCAACAACACACGTTGCAACTGTCCGCCGGACAGTTCGCCGATTGCCCGGTTCGCCAAATCTTCCAGTCCCATTTTTCCAAGCACCTCCTCCACGCGCTGTTTCTGGCTTGCACTGTAGGAACGGAAAAGCGGCTTTTCCGAGGCCAACCCCGAAGTCACCACTTCGCGTACGGAGATCGGAAACTTCTTATCTATATTGTTCAACTGAGGAAGATAACCAATCCGTAGAGAAGGGACAGATCGTCCGTCTTCATAAAAGCGGATCACGCCGGAGACAGGCGGCAACAAGCCGAGTATAACCTTCAGCAAAGTCGTCTTCCCTCCCCCGTTCGGTCCGATAATCCCCAGGAAATCATCTTTCCAGATTGTCAGGGAAATATCCCGCAATACGGTTTTATTGCCGTAGGCAGCCGTCACATGATCTATGTCAATCAGTTTCTCCATCAGCCAATGCTTTCGCTATATGAATCAGTTCCGTATTCCAATGATAATCCAGCGGGTTGATTTTCACGAGCCGGCAACCTGTTTCCTTCGCAATCAGTTCGGCATTTTTCTGATCGAACTCCTGCTGGATAAAAACGACTTTCGCATGGTTCTCCCTTGCCGTCATCACCAATTGTTTCAATTGAGCAGGTGAAGGTTCTTTCCCATCCATTTCGATACAAAGCTGGACGAGTTCGAATTCAGCTGCAAAATAAGTCAATGCTGGATGATAGATGATAAAAGTACGGTCGTTCAGCGGATCGAGCAAACGTTTGATCTCGGCCTCTGTCTTATCGATCTCCGCCAGTAAATCGTTATAATTTTTCCAATAATACTCCGTATTCTCCTTATCCAGCTCGATAAAAGCGTTCAGTGTATTCCAGGCAACGACCCTTGCCCCTTCGATGGAACTCCATATATGCGGATCGATACCACCCGCATGGTGATGATGATGTCCGTCATCCGCTTCATGCCCCTCGTGCCGGTGCTCCCCTTCTTCCGTTTCTTTTACAAACTGCATGCCCTTCGAGACATCGAATATCTTCAAATCGGGATTATTCTCGCGAATCTTCTGCATCCATACCTGCTCGAAGCCAATATAACCGATTTGCAAATACGCTTCACTCTGTCCGATCTGCACCATTTGCTTCGGAGTAGGATCATACGTTTCCGGACTCTGCCCGGATGGAACTACACAATGGACAACAAACTTATCTCCTGCAATCCTTTCAGCAAAGAAACGTTGCGGCTCTATCGTCACCGTCACCACCTTTCCTTCCGTCAGCTTTCCGGTACATGCGGCAAGTAGCAACAGCACCGTCAACAGGATATATATTCCGGTATATTTCATCTTATTCATTATTTTGACAAGGACACAAAGATAGGAACATCCGACAAATAAAAAAAGAGCTTGCTCTCAATCGAACAAACTCTTTTGTGCGGCTGAAGGGACTCGAACCCCCACGCCGTGAAGCATCAGATCCTAAGTCTGACGTGGCTACCAATTACACCACAGCCGCATTGCGTTTGCAAAGGTAAACAAATTCTGTTAATATGCAAATGTTGCCATAGGATTTAAATGAATTTTCGTTTTCACGCCAGTTTAGTATGAGATGGCCGAATCCCCCTTTGCCAGCAACAACCCTATCGCCGCCTCTATAATCGTGTCCCGTCCTTTCATGATATCCTCGCCCGTAATGGCTACCGCGGTGTCGGGATCGATTCCGAACTCCGTGTGCTGTTTGTTCACATCCAAGACCGGACAAGCTGAGAAACGGACACTCCATCCGTTCGGCAATTCCGAACTGAAAGGCAGGCCGCTGCCACCTCCCGTACGGTCACCCATGACCGTGACTTGCGGAAGGAGACGCATCACATTGACAAAATCGTTCGTAGCGCTGTAGGAATGCCGGTTGGTCAAGACGATGACCGGGCGCAACCAACGAGTGCGGTCAGACGGGGAAAGATAGACCGGATTGGGCTGGGTAAAATCGTTATGCCCGTTTCCTTTCTTATATTGCGTGTAACCCGTCAGAATCCTTTCCTCAAGGAAACGCGAGGCGATGCGGTCGGAATAGAGCATGGAACCGCCCCCATTGTCGCGCACATCGAATATCAATCCTTTGCATTCCTTGAAATGCGCAAACATATAATCGAGGTTGTTTTCACCCACGCCACTTGAAAAACTACCGTAATAGACATATCCTATCTGATCGTCCGCCAGACGCTTATACTTCATTCCCCCGGCAATCTTGTAGTCCGTACCGAGATAATTGTCCTGTATTTCTTTATAGAAGTTAGCCGGATAATCTTCATACCAAGCCCAGTAACGGGACATATCGAAAGAAGAGATCAGATTGGTATGTCCGTCTTTCACCTCGGCAAGCATTTTTCCGAGGATATCAAACAATTCATACTGGTTCATCGTGTCTTTAACAAGCAGATTATAGCGGTCATACACATCGTCCCAGTCCACATCCTTGAAGGCAAAGAAGCAGTAATTCTCGTCCATGATACGCCAAAGCGCCTCGAAATTATCACGAGGAGACGAGTTATATTTTGTCGCTTTCTCGCAACCGAAGAGAAAGAGAAAACAGAGGAAAAAGAAGAAAGGCTTCATAAATCATAAATCTTTAATAGTATGCGCTTTTGTACCGATATCGCTCGCTCTTCAACCGTTTGCCTCCGAAAGAAACAAACTCTTTCACAAGCCCGATCATAAACGAATTGGAAAGGACATGCGTCTTGATGCTGTTCACATCTGTCCGATACATACTGTTCAGGTAGCCGACACGGACCGTAAAACTCGATACCGGAATGTCGAGCGTGAAATAATTCTTCATCGCAAACTTATTATGGAACGAACTGAATCGCACAACCCCGTCCGCACTGCCTTGCGTCAGGAAATAATAGGGTTCGCCTTTATGCACTGAGAAGAGCACACCGGCAAACGGTATCTCCGCCTGATAACGGAGCGTGAGCGGAAAATCCTTGATCCTGAAATTATAGATCGCCATGGCTGACAGATTCAAGTCGAAATCCGCCTTGCCGGAAACCGGATTGTTACTGTTACGCGTATTATAGATAAAACCACCTGAAAGACGTGCGGATGCCCCGGTCAAGACCTTTAATCCGGACAGCACTTGCGGAAAACGGTAATGATAACCCAGGCTGTAGTCCACAAATCCGGCATATTCGTTTGCCGTCTCCGCGCCGTTGCGGGTCGAACCGAACTCCACGTTGATCAGTTGCTGGCGGGACACATTATAGTCTGCCAACCGAACGATCTTCATCCGTTCATTGAGGACCCGTGCCACCCAGCCCGTATAATTAATGTCCGTACTGGGCGATAGATAGGTGTCCCTCAAATTATAACCGCCGATCCCAACCATAGTGCTCTCATTGATCGAGCGGGGTACGTCCTCTGCCTGAGCGGTTGCCGGGAAAGGGAGGCAAAAGAAGAGAAGGCAGAGGGAATTAACAATTAATAGTTGACGTTTAACAGTTGCCACTAAATCATTCGTTTTTAATTATTCATTCTCAAAAAAGCTTCATTTGCCCGGTAATCTCATCAATAATATCCGAGTTGCTCTTATCGGCATCCGGATCGAGATCCGGATCCTCTCCATCGTCGTCATTCTGCTCCTGCGGTTGTTCCGCCGGAGCAAAACGGACGGGATCGAGTTCGTTGATCGTCTCTATATCAAAAGTCGAAATACGTTTTCCTTTCGCTTTGAATCCTTTCACGGCAATGAATTCTTCCGCATCCAACACCAGCGGTTCACGGAAAGCGTCATGCCCGCCAAACACTGCCTCGATTCGCGGATAGGCCTCGTCGGTAAGCAGCATCAGACGGCTTTTCGGGTTCTCGCCGAGAAAATTCTGCTTGCGGCTTCCAGCCTCCAGCTGGAAACGTTTCAGGTAGTAATACTTCTGGTCGGCATCGTAAAGGGCTGCCGTCCAAACCTTATTCGCATCATACTTCTCAATATTCAATATATCAGGTTCGTAATGATTGCTCAAATCGAAATTGGTCGTATAGAAATCGCCATTCTGAAGGATCACCAGGATCAGATCGTCACTCTGGAACTCGCCCAACTCTTCTCCACGCCCGTCATAATTCAGGCGTAACACATCACGGTCAAACCAAACCATACGGCCTCCTAGTGTCGAACTCCCTTTCTGCTTCAGACTGATCTTATGCACATCCGCCTTTGTCAGGATATTCCCCATCGAACCGCGTCCTTTGATCGCGATCGTACTGAAATCCTTTTCGAACACCAACAACTTCTGGCGGGGTTTCGGCTTCAGGATCACTTTCACCGTCTCGGCTTCGCCATTGGTATTGGCGCTGAAATAAAGGATACGCGAACCTTCCGTTCCCTTGGTAATGTCATATTCTTTATCACGTGTCACACCTGTTACGGCAAAACGCTTGATATAATTATAACCCACCTTTCCATCTCGGTAGATCACATTATAGATCGTGCGGTTATCATTCCGCTTGAACACATTCAGGTAAAGGATATCCCTTCCGACAAACATTTTCTCGCTCACTTTCACAACCTTGTATGTACCGTTGCGATAGAAAAGAATAATATCGTCGATGTCGGAACAGTTGCAGACAAATTCATCCTTCTTCAAACCTGTCCCGATAAATCCTTCGGCACGGTTGATATACAGTTTCTCATTCGCCTCAACCACTTTGGTCGCCTCGATCGTGTCGAAGTTGCGCACCTCGGTCATACGTGGATAGTTCTTGCCGTATTTTTCTTTCAGCATCATGAACCAGTCAGCCGTATAATCGACGATATGCGCCAGATGATCGTCGATCTTGGCAATATCTTCCTTATATTGGGCAATAGTCGCATTACACTTGTCCGTATTAAACTTGAGGATACGTCCCATCTTAATCTCCATCAGTTTCAGGATATCTTCGCGAGTCACTTCGCGGATAAAGTGCGGTTTGAACAGATCGAGACGTTGGTCGATATGAGCAATCGCCTCGTCCATATCTTTCGCCTCCTCAAATTCCTTGTCTTTATAAATACGTTCTTCGATGAATATCTTTTCCAGGGAGGCAAAGAAGAGCGATTCTTCCAGTTCCCCTTTCTGTATCTCCAGTTCAGTACAGAGCAGATGCAGCGTGTCGTCAGTCGAATGTTTCAGCACATCGCTTACCGTCAGGAAGTGCGGCTTGTTGTCCATAATGACACAACAGTTCGGCGAAATGCTGATCTCGCAATCCGTGAAAGCATACAACGCGTCGATCGTCTTGTCGGAAGATACACCCGGAGCCAGATGCACGAGAATCTCCACGTTACGAGCCGTATTATCATCCACTTTCTTGATCTTGATCTTTCCCTTATCGTTTGCTTTCAGGATCGATTCGATCAAAGTAGAGGTTGTCTTTCCATAAGGGATCTCGCTGATGACAAGCGTCTTGTTGTCCAGTTTCGTAATCTTGGCACGTACTTTTACGGAACCTCCACGTTCGCCGTCATTATATTTTGAGACATCAATATACCCGCCAGTCTGGAAATCGGGATACAGGGTAAACTCTTCCCCTCGCAGATAAGCGACGGAGGCATCCAAAAGTTCGTTGAAATTATGCGGCAATATTTTGGAAGAAAGCCCTACGGCAATACCTTCCACACCTTGCGCCAGCAGCAAAGGGAACTTGACGGGAAGCGTCACCGGCTCCTTGTTCCGTCCGTCGTAGGAAAGTTGCCAGAGAGTCGTTTTCGGATTGAAGACCGTTTCCAGCGCAAACTTGGAGAGGCGCGCCTCTATATAACGCGGAGCCGCAGCACCGTCACCGGTGAGGATATTACCCCAGTTTCCCTGGCAGTCGATCAACAGGTCTTTCTGTCCGAGTTGTACCAGTGCATCACCGATAGAAGCATCGCCGTGCGGATGGAATTGCATGGTATGTCCGACAATGTTCGCCACCTTGTTGTAGCGTCCGTCGTCCAACCGCTTCATTGAGTGCAAAATTCGACGTTGTACGGGTTTCAGCCCGTCGTTGATATGCGGAACGGCACGCTCCAAAATCACATAGGAGGCATAATCGAGGAACCAATCCTGATACATACCCGACAAATGATAAGACACCCGGCTTTCCGATTTGCCCGGTATCTTATATTCCGAATGTGTCTCCTGGCTTACTTCTGTTTCGACAGTCTCATTCCTGTTTTCATCAGCAGCCAGTTGTCCTTCCGTATCTTTTATTTTTCCGTTTTCGTCCTGTTCAGTAATATCTTCTGGTCTCATATATCTCTATCCAAATCTTTTGCATCATCCCGGGCTCTGCGGTAATTGCTCATAAGCCATAATAGGCTGTAAATATACGAAATATTGCCGAAATAATAAAAAGAACAAGACAAGGCCTGCAAAAATTCATTATTTGGAAGTATTCATCACGCCAGTATCCGTATCCTGATTCCAGATTTTCTTTCCACCACTCTGATAGTTCCGTCCAAACGGGAAATTACAGGTTTCATTAATCCGCTTGTAGTTATCGACAAACGGGTTGCCCATTCCCACACCGACAGTGATTCGCTTATGTTTGTACATAACGGACAACATATACAGGTTTTCCCGACTGGGCATAACAACAACCGGTCACATATAATATTTCATCCTTCTTCCATAATACCGTATTTTCTCTTCCAACACATCCCTAACCCAATTCTTCTGCATCCCAGCCAGTACAAACGCATAGGGCAAACGCAGCAGTAAAAGAGATTCGACAACTTCATTGATCAGGAAAAGAGGCTACCTGTTTTTCACAAGAGACAAGCTGCCAGAGCAAACAATAACGAACATATATAGAAAATATCTTTCATGCGATAAACAAAATCAATTTACTGTAAAGTCATCAAAGCCCGGCATTTATTATTTTTGCATCCGTAACGATAAAAAGAAAACGATGAAAATATTGATTCTTTGCTCCGACAACAGCTGCCTTAGCCAAATGGCGCAAGGCTGGTTGCAATCATTCGACAAATCACTCACAGTCTGTTCCGCCGGAATCAGTCCGGCCATAGAGGTACATCCGCTCGCCGTCCAGACACTGGCATCCTCCGGCATCGATATCAGCCATCATAAACCAGAAGCTGTAGAAGAATATATAGATGAACCTTGGGACTATGTAATCACCGTCAGCAGAGATGCGGAAGAAAACTGTCCTGCTTTCACAGGAAAAGTACGCAACCTGATACACAGCAATTTCTACAACCCGGCACGTGCGAAAGGCACGCCTGAATCCATTGCTAATGAATTTCGTCGGATCAGCAACCAAATCAAAATGAAAATGTACGACCTGTACTGCGACGAAATACAAAACGGCGGATACGGACCGACTTGTACCTGTGGCGCGAACCGGTTTTGCAGATGCAATTAGCAGCCTTTGGAGCCCTTCTGCTCGATATCCCGTTTCCGCTTCAAAGCCTCCAAGAAGTAATAGTCGGCATAGTTCAACGGGACATCTATTTCTCCATTATGCGGAATGCTTCCGACACAATGCATCAGCAAGAAGTTTCTCGATAACACAGCATCAGACCGTAAATACCCCAAGCTTGTCCACGGCTCCACGCCGATTCGTGCGCATATCCCTGTGCCGTATGGCGATTGCGTACGGAACCGTCTTTCATACTGTAATCCACCACATGATAGCAACTGCCATCCGGACGATATTGTTCTTTCATAGTGCGGTCGACGTGCGAAACGGCAACCTTATAGAAAGTTGAGTCGCCGGACAACCGTGTAGCGGCAAACAACAGCTCGAGGTTCATCATATTATCGATAATCACCGGGTACTCCCAACCCCTTTCCGAAATCCATCCTCTATCCACATCCCACGACTGAATAATCCCTGCCACCGGACGGAAGCGGGTGGACAAGGAACGGGCAGCCTCAACAATCATCTCCTTATATGCTGGATCGCCCGTCAGACGCAAACCGTTCCCAAAACTGCAATAGATCATAAAACCGACATCATGGTTCCACTTGATGTTTCTGATCTGTTTACGGGCAAATCCTACGTTCTCTTCAACAAACCCGTCTCCTGCCCCCCCGCAGGAAATCAACGCAACACTGAGTACCATGCCCATTAAATACTTCACTTTTACCATGATTTATTTTTAATGTAACTACTCTTCTATTCTCCCGACAGGAGAACTTTAATCACCTGTACAGGGTCACCTGATACCGATGCAGATAGGATCGTATATCCCTCTATCGGTTTCTCTGCTTCCGTTCCTCTTTTTGCCGCCCTTGTCGTAAAAGAAGCATAGACGGGTGAAACAATCTTCAAGGAAAAAGATTTACCGTCTTTCCTGAGAACGGCAGTATTTCCTTTGCATTCGACGTTTGCCGAAGTTATTACGGACCATTGCACCGACTGAGATGGGCTCTGTAACCCTATGCTGTCCGCAACCAGTATACGGACATTGGCACGTCTCAGGCAAGAAGATTGGCTGCAGACGATGTTTTGTTCATGCAGCAGATTACTGGCGATACGGGAAGTGGTCTTCAAGGATATGCTCCGGATGCGTTCCTCCACTTTC